>Ga0182018_10001896_pt1 | contig 22413 bp, 20 predicted proteins | sample 812P2MmetaG_FD_120490 | JGI IMG/M metagenome (GOLD analysis project Ga0182018, IMG submission 120490) | Permafrost microbial communities from Stordalen Mire, Sweden - 812P2M metaG | ecosystem: Environmental > Terrestrial > Soil > Wetlands > Permafrost | place: Sweden: Stordalen | collected...
ACCGAGAAGCGGCGCGAGGCCGATCGGGATGCGCGGGCAGCGGTAAACGCCAGCAAGCACAAGATGGGCCGATAGCTCGGAATCCCCTGGCGACAAGCCGCCAAAATCAGCGAATCACTTCAATTTTGATTCCGAGATTGAGATTCTTCCAGGCTCGATCCGCGGTGTACACTGTCGCATTTCGTTCCATGGCGAGGGCCAGGCATGCGCGGTCGCCGAGGGAGAGGCCAAGAGGGCGGGTGGCTCGAACCAGCGAACCGGCCACACACGCCAGCGCGTCATCGAAAGGGACCGATTGAAGCCCAAGCATTACGATCTGGCTCCACGCGAACGCTTCGCCCATTCCGCCAATGACCAACTTGGTCTGCACCTCGGCCAAATTGACAGCAGAAACGATGGAATCGGCGAGCACCGCGACAACTCGATTTCCGCCAGCCTCGCCTCGCAGCACAGCCAACACAGCGGATGCATCAAGAACGATCAGGTTAGCCAGGGATGCTCACTTTCGAATCTGGCCTCTGGCCAAATTCGATTTCGTCCGCCAGATCCTTCTCGTTTTCGCGCCGCACCTCTTCTCGTCGATCAGCAATTAACTCTTCGGAGAGCACACGGCTGGGGGGAATATATTTGAGGATGCTCTCCTGAATCCGATGTATGAGTGCCGGGTACGACTCGACGCGAAGCGCCCCGTCCTCCACATGCATCACCAGCGTTTCACCGGGCTTAAAGCCGAGCGCCTCCCGAATCGCCGCCGGAATCACAATGCGGCCATTTGCAGCGAGCACGGTCTTCGCCTGAAGAATCGGATTTACGGATTGTTCAAGAGTTGCCATCGAGCTCAATTATGACACATCGCTTCTTCTATGTCACTATGGTATTGCGTTGACATTTCTCCAAAGACTGTCATCGCATGCGGCAGAGTCAGCGGTTTGCCACCATGCACCCTCTCGATGAAACAATGGAATCGATGAAAACCCAACTTTCCTTTGACCTTCCCGCGGGAACAGATACTGAGCTACTGGCCGTTCTCGCCTGGGACACACAAACCCAAAAAGGACCCGACGCGAAGCCGGAGCCAACCCTGCTGACGGCGGATGAGCAAATTACGGCCGCAGTAAAGTCCGTTCTAGCAGGCGGCGAGTTCAAGGCCGCAGCCAATGAGACGCTGCTATTGCATGCGCCTGCGGGGCTGAAGGCGAAACGGCTGCTGGTCGTAGGGTTGGGCAAGCAGGCCAGGGCGACAGTCCACCTTGTTCGGCAGGCCGCGGGAACGGCTGTGCGTTTTTGCAAGCCGCGGGGATTGAAGGAACTGGTTCTTGTACTGCCGGAGCCGGGGCTGTTTCCACTGGGACCGTGCTGCCGGGCAGTGGCCGAAGGCGCTGTGACGGCGGACTTCGATGCGGACACATATCGCAGCGAACGCAAGGACCTGAGCGTGAATTCTTTCATGCTGGTGGCTTCGGGAAATGTGGACCAGGACGCGCTGAAGATGGCATTTGCTGAGGGCGTGATCGTTGGCGAGAGCCAGAACTTTGCGCGGTCTCTGGTGAATGAGCCGGGAAACAAATTGACGCCGACGGTTCTCGCGGCACGCGCGGCGGAGATGGCAGCCGGCGTTGGGTTGCAGTGGGAAGTCCACTCGACCGACAAGCTGCTCGAGTTGAAGATGGGCGCGTTCGCAGCGGTGGCGCAGGGCTCAGCCGAGCCGCCGGCACTGATCGTGCTGCGCTATGAGCCGGAAGGCGTGACGGACGGACCAGTTCTCGGCCTGGTGGGCAAGGGCATCACCTTCGACACGGGCGGCATCTCAATCAAGCCCTCCGACAACATGGAGAAGATGAAGTACGACATGGCCGGCAGCGCGGCGATGCTGGGGGCGATGCGGGCGATTGCGCTGCTGAAGCCGAAGGTGAGGGTGCTGTGCGTGGTGTGTTCAGCGGAGAACATGCCGGACGGGAAAGCCTACAAGCCGGGCGATGTGGTGACGGCAATGCCCATAGCTCCAGACCGGCCGGGCAAGACGATCGAGATTATCAACACCGACGCCGAGGGGCGGCTGGTGCTGGCCGATGGACTGACCTATGCACGGCAGTTGGGCGCGACGCATCTGGTTGACGCGGCCACGCTGACCGGGGCAATTGGTGTCGCGCTGGGAATGGTGAACGCGGGGGCTTTCTCGAACGACGATGCGACGTTTGAAAAGTTCAGCGCAGCGCTTCAAACATGTGGCGAGAAGTTCTGGCGCATGCCTCTTGGTGAGGAGTATGCCGATCTTATCAAGAGCGACATCGCTGACATCAAGAATACCGGCGGGCGCTATGGCGGGGCCTGCACCGCGGCGGAGTTTCTGAAGGTATTCGTTGAAGAGACGCCGTGGATTCATCTGGACATTGCCGGAATGGCGTGGATCGACGAGAACCGTCCGTACATCGCCAAGGGTCCCAGTGGGGTTGCGGTTCGGTCGATTCTGGAGTGGGTGAGGAGCTTCGCGTAGCTACATCGCCTGCGGGCTTTCGATGCCGAGCCATATCGGCTACATATGTTTCCTTTTCGCCTTCTTGTATTGCTTCGGTTTCGGCGCGGCGTTCTCAAGATTTGGAAGACTCCGATACCAGTCTCTCCAACCCTGATCAAAGTTCACATCTGCCAGCACGTGTACTCCCCTCCACCAGGAGACTCGGCTAACCAGTGCGAACTCAAATGGAGTCCACTGGCCATTCCCGAAAATGCGCCTTCGCCCAATGACTTCGCTTCGACGGATGGATGACTTCCAGTTCGGCCCGGCAACTGTCACCCAATCCTCATCGAGGGACACGTGGTAGGCGAAAGCGAGCAAGACGAAGTAGATCGCGGAAACCGCAAGTGAGACAGCGGCAAGAATCATCCAAGGGCCGGAGGGACCTCCCGCTTTCCCAGCGAAGATACCACTCGCGATAAACATGAGTACTCCGATCAAGCAGATTCGCGCTTTGCCGAAAACATTCAGTCTATAAATCTTCCCTTTCTGGGGTTCCAACGCATCCGTCTTCGTAACTGCCTGCCTTTCCTTTGAAACAATTGCTGCCGGCTGCTGGCAGATCGCGCTACATTGCCTGCGGGCTCTCGATTCCAAGCCAGTAGAGTGCAAGTGTAAGTTCGCGGAGGGCGATGGCTGCGACCGCGAGGAGGAAGGCTTTGCGCGCGGGGTCGGGTTCGGTGAGTATGTGGTGGTCGTGGTAGAAGCTGGCGAACTCCTGCGCGAGCTGGAAGGCATGCTTGGCGAGATGAGCCGGCTCGGATGTAGCGATGCACTGGTCGAGGACCATGGTGCGGCGCGCGGCGCGCAACAACAAAGCCCAGATGACCAGGTTGTCGTCGCCGGCAATGAAGGTCGTGGGATCGATGGCCGCGAAGGCCGCTATTGCCTCTTCCGGCGTAGTGCCGGCGTTCTCGAAGATGCGGCGGATGCGCACTACAGCGTATTGGATGTAGGGGCCGGTCTCACCCTCAAAGCTCAGCGCATCCTTGAAGTCAAAGGCGATCACCGTATTGCGTGTGTACTTGAGCATGAAGTAGCGCAGAGCGCCAACGGCAATCTGCTTGGCAATGGTGTTGCGCTCAGCCTCGCTGCGCGCTGCCTGCCGCTCGTCGACGAGGATCTGCGTTGCTGCGATGAGCTTGTCGATGAGATCGTCCGCTTTGACGCCGAAGCCTTTGCGCCCGCTGACCAGGATGTAGGGACTATCGAGGTCTTCCGGTGAAACCTCGAAGCCCATGTCGAGAGCACAGCGCGGCGTGAGCGCGACCTTTTCGTATCCAAAATGGATGCAATGATCTGCCTGATCGATGTATCCCATCCCTCGCAGAGCCTGAACCAGGTTTGCCTGCGGATCGTTTTGACGCACATCGATAACGTTGTAGATTGCCTGCGCACCGCCAAACTGCGGATGTTTTTCCTGGCCTTGGACGGCCGAAATCCAACATTCATGGTCTGGGTAGCTGAAGAAAGGCATGTAACCGAAGTCCTTGCCCAGCAGGCCAAACTTCCACAGGTGATAGGCAATGTCCTTGCCGACATACGTGACAGTCCCGTTGGAGCGGACAATCACCTTGGCGTCTTGGTTTGTCTCGCCCTCAGTAATCTCGGCTCCAGGCCGCGTCATCACCCAGCAGCCCTCGTTCTTGCCCTCGGTCTCGAAGTAGAGAACGCCAGTTTGCTTCATCAGGTCGAAGGCCGCATCCCAGAACTTCAGGTGCAGGATCTCGCTCTCACGGGGCAGGAAGTCGTACTCGATGTCGAGCCGCAGCATGGTTTCGAGATGACGGCGCAGAACCGCTGTGGAGATCAGCTCAGCCAGATCCGCGGTTTCATTGCCGCCAAGCTCAATCTCGTGCAGCGTGGCATAGCGCAACTTCTTTCTCGCTTCGTTTTCCTCGGCGCTTCCCTGCTCGTACCACTGCGACGTGCGCGCGTAGAGATCCCAGCAAAAATAATCGATCGCCGCGGCGTGACCTTCCGGGCCTTGGGCGCGCTCAGCGCAGTCGGCAACGATTGCGCGGACCTCAGCGAGCGACTTCTTCTCGAGATGGACAAAGCCCACGACAACGTCGGCCACCTGAACACCGGTATTGTCGATGTAGTTCTGCACGTCGACCTTCTGTCCAGCGGCGCGGAGCAGTCGAACGAACGTATCGCCGAGGATGGCATTGCGCAGGTGGCCAATATGAGCTGCCTTGTTTGGGTTGATCGACGTATGCTCGACAAGCGCGCGGATCCCCGTTGCCGGCAGCGGGCCGGATTCGGTTGTTGCAATGGCTCGGACCGCAGCGGCGCGGTCAAACCGGGCATTGATGTAACCCGCGCCGGCGACCTCAAAGCCAGTAAATCCGGGCAGAGTGGCCAGCGCAGAGACGATCTCGGCGGCGATGACTTTCGGCGCTTTGCGCAGCTTGCGGGCCAGCTCGAACGCGATCGGCGTGGAAAGCTCGCCAAACTTCGGGTCGGGAGGAATCTCCATGGGGATCGCGGCAAGCTCAAGGTCGTACTTGAGTTTGAGCACCGCGCGCAGATGCTCGCTGAGCCGCTTCTGGAGTTCGAGATACACAGGAAAATGCCTCAGAAATGCTTGATTTTCAAGGACAATTCTAACAGGCGTCCGAAGTGCGGCTGGTTTGACGCTCCCTGCGCGGACCCCTAAGATGAAGGGACAGATTGCTCAGGAAACTCTCGCCTGCTTGCGGTGAGCGAGGGGCAATTGCGCCTATGAGTGAGTCCCCTAATCCCGCCCGCTACTACCTGACCACGCCTATCTACTACGTGAATGCGCGTCCGCATCTGGGGCACGCATACTCGACGATCGTGTGCGACGCGATTGCGCGGCGGAAGCGGGCGCTGGGAATTGAAACCTGGTTCGTGACCGGAACCGACGAGCACGGGCAGAAGATTGAGCGGTCGGCGGCGCAGGCAGGAAAGACACCGATGGAGTTTGCGACGGCCATCTCGGGCGAGTTTCGCGGCCTTTGGGATCGGCTGCACCTGACCTACGACGACTTCATCCGCACCACGGAAGAACGGCACATTCGCGGCACCCAGAAGCTCTTCAAGACGCTGTGCGACAAGGGATATATCTACAAGGGGTCGTACGCAGGGCAATACTGCGTGAGCGACGAGGCCTATGTGGATGGACCTCCCGGGACGGTGTGCCCGGACTGTGGACGCCTGACCGAGACTGTGAGCGAGGAGAACTACTTCTTCAAGCTGTCGGCGTTCGAGCGGAAGCTTCTGGAATTCTATGAGAAGAACCCGGATTTCATGGGGCCGGATTCGACGCGCCGCGAAATCATTTCCTTTGTGCGCGGCGGACTGAAGGACCTTTCGGTGAGCCGGACGAGCGTTTCATGGGGCATTCCCGTTCCAGGGGACGAAAAGCACGTGGTCTATGTGTGGCTGGACGCGCTCACGAACTACATCACGGCCCTGGGTTACGGCTCCGACGACGAGCAAAAGTTCAAGAAATTCTGGCCGGCGGACATGCACCTGATCGGCAAAGAAATCAGCCGATTTCATTGTGTGTATTGGCCTGCGTTTCTAATGGCTGCGGGGATTGCGCCGCCGCGGTCGGTGCGCGCCAACGGCTGGCTGCTGTTCGACCAGGGAAAGATGTCGAAGTCTCGCGGCAACATTGTGCGGGCCGAAACCGTTCACACGGTTTTAGGTTCCGATGCATTGAGGTACTTCTTACTGCGCGAGATCCCTTTCGGGCAGGACGGGAGTTTTTCGTTCGATGCTCTCGTCCAGCGGTACAACGGCGACCTGGCCAACGGCTACGGAAACCTGGTGAGCCGCGTAGTGAACATGATGCACAAGTACTTCGGCGGCATGGTACCGGAAACGGGCGCAGAAACTCCCGCGGAGAGCAATCTTCGCGCGAGCGCGGACCGGACGATCGCTGATTTTGGGCCCGCTTTTGACGCGATGACATTCTCCGAAGCGCTAAAGATTCTGTGGGTCCTGGTGGCGGAGACAGACGGCTACCTGACGGCGAATGCTCCCTGGAAGAAGCGGCCTGAGGCGAGCGACGAGGAGTTTGCAGCGCTTCAGGCACGTGTGCTGGCGACGGCGGCCGAGGCCATCCGCATCGTTACGGCGCTGGTATACCCGATTGTGCCGGAGGCCGCAGCAAAGGCGTGGCGGCAGCTCGGGCAGGGCGAGATCGCCGATGCCGCGAAGAATGCATTTTTGACCGAGATCGCCTGGGGCGGGTTGGAGGCCGGAACAAAGTTTGGCGAGCCCTCGCCGCTGTTTCCGCGGGCAGAAAAGGATGCGGTAGAGCGTATGCAGAAAATCGAAGATGAGAACAATATGACCGCAGTGGAATCCGCTTCGACGGCGGAGAACGCGGAACATGCAGACAGTTCAGCACCTGAGTCGGCCCCTTCCGCTTTGTCAGTTGAGCCGGCTCCCGCAGCCGCGTCCCCTTCTGTAGTCTCCGTGCAATCCTCGGGAGACAGGCACTCGCCGCAGAGCCTCACCCAGGCAACGTTCGCTCCAACGGACCAGAACCCTCCTGTGAAGACGGTTCCGGTGGCTCCCATCCATCCTGATTTTGCGAGCAGCCGGCTCAGCACAACGCCGACGACTGCGGCGAAAGAGGGTCCGTTGGCAGAGGCCGGCCAGAAAATGCCGGTGGACGCTCCGGCTGCTTCGCCTCAGGCGGCAGCCGCGCAGCACATCAATATTGACGATTTTGCCAAGGTGGACCTGCGCGTGGCTCAGATTCTGGTTGCGGAGCGTGTGCCCAAAGCGGACAAGCTGCTGCGGCTTGAGGTGGACCTGGGATACGAGAAGCGGCAGATTTTAGCCGGGATCGCGCAGTACTTCGATCCGGAGAAGCTGATCGGACGAAAGATTGTGATCGTCGCCAACCTCGCGCCGAGGAAGATGCGCGGGCTGGAGTCGAATGGGATGCTGCTGGCGGCGTCGCTCGAAGGCGGCTCGCCGGTGCTGGCGGGGTTTCTTGAAGAGGTTCCGCTGGGGGCCCGGTTGAAGTAGCCACGAGGATTGACGAGAAGTTCCGTGGAATCTCTGGGTCGCTGAGAGAGCATACATGTTCATATCGACGGGGTGGTTTTATCTCGTGGGGGGCGTCTGGGGAGCAATCGCCAGTGCGATCGCCAAGAAATTCTTTAAGTCGGATTTTGCGAACGAGGATGGCGTGATACCGCCTGAAGATTACAAGACGGAAGTCCGGATTACCCCAACGAAGCGGCGGATCATTGTCGGAATCTGTGGAGCGCTCGCGGTTGCTGGCTTACTCATCATTCAACACGACCACAATTGGAACCCATTTCATCAGTGATTGGCAGTTCGAACCAGGGATCGGAGCAATGAAAGATGCGACGTCGATCCCGCCGGATAATTTCACAGGCAGGTCTCTTTGCTGATCGATTCCCATGCCCATCTAGACAACGAGCGCTACGCCGACGATCGCGAGGCAATGCTGCGGCGTGCGTTCGATGCGGGTGTGGAGACGGTGCTCTCGATCGGAATTGGCGAACAGGCTGCCGGGATGATCGGGGCCCTCGAAATCTGCAGGCAATACAACGTGCCATCGGCAGACGGCGAAATCGTTGCCGGGGCGGGCCTACCGCGGCTCTACGCCAGCGCCGGGATTTACCCGCACACTACTCCAGAGATCGACGACACCATCCTCGCTCAACTCGATGGCCTGCTTGCCGAGCCCGAGGTGATTGCCTGCGGAGAGATCGGCCTCGACTACTACCATGAGGGCGCTGCGAAGGACGTGCAACGCGCAGGCCTGATCAAACAATTGGAGGTCGCTGGAGCACGAAAATGCCCAATCCTGATCCACTGCCGGGGAACGCAGGAGGGGATGGATGCCTGGGACGATCTTCTCGCGGTTCTGGAAGAGCACTGGCGCGGGACCGGCCTCGGCGGCGTGATGCACTGCTTTGGAGGTGGCTGGGAGCAGGCGCGCCGGTCGCTTGAGATGGGGTTCCTGGTGTCGTTTGCCGGAAACCTGACCTACCCCAAGGCGGAGGCGCTTCGGGCGGTCGCCGCGAAGTTGCCACTGGATGGGGTGCTGGTAGAGACAGACGCTCCATGGCTGGCGCCCATGCCGGACCGTGGCAAGCGGAATGAGCCGGCGCTGGTGGCGCGGACGGCGGAGACGCTGGCGCAGGCGCTTGGGGTCGATCCTGCCGAACTCGCTCTTGCCACCACGAAAAACTTTCAGAGACTGTTTGGGCTATAAGTCCGGCATGGGAAACTAATAGAGGCATTGCATGCAGCAGCCCTTTCCGCCTTCGAGGGAGAAGAAAGCATGGCACAAGACAATTCGTTCGACATCGTCAGCAAGATAGAGATCCAGGAGGTCCGCAACGCGATTGACCAGGCGCTGAAGGAGATCCGGCAGCGCTTCGACCTGAAGGATTCCAACTCCGAGGTCAAACTGGCCGAGGGCGACAAAGAGATTCAGCTTGCTTCCGATGGTGAGTACCACCTTGAAGCGGTCAAGGAGATTCTCGGCCAGAAGTTGGTGAAGCGCGGCGTATCGCTCAAGAACCTGACCTACGGCAAGCTGGAGCCGGCCATGGGCAAGAGCGTGCGGCAGAAGATCACGCTGCAGCAGGGCATCCCCATCGAGAAGGCCAAGGAGATTGTTCGCCTGGTGAAGGACTCGAAAAAGAAGGCGCAGGCCAGCATTCAGGGCGATACAGTGAGAATATCGAGTAAAGACCGCGACGAGCTGCAGTCGATTATCGCCCTGCTGCGCGGCAAAGATCTGGGAGTCGAGCTGCAGTTCACGAATTACCGAACGAATTGAGTTTGTTTTGCATCCCCTTGCGGGGCATGCGGTTGAGCATTTCAGGAGAGCTTTGAGCACACTGGCGATATCATCGGCTCGGGAGCTGTTCGATCTGCTACGAGACGATCTCGTGGCGATCGAGCAGGAGCTTGGCCGGGACGCGGCTTCGGGCGTCAGCACAATCACTGAGATCGCGGAGTATCTGCGCGAGGGCGGCGGCAAGCGAATCCGGCCATCGCTGCTTCTGCTTTCTGCGCACATGCTGGGCTACTCCGGGAACGGCGCCATACGCCTGGGCGCTGTGGTGGAGATGGTGCACACGGCGACGCTGGTGCACGACGACATCATCGACGGCGCGGACATGCGGCGGGGACGGCCTTCAGCGAATACCACATGGGGCAACGAGAAGTGTGTGCTGGCGGGCGACTGGCTTTACATGCAGGCCTTCAAGGTAGCGCTCGAGGAGAAGAACCTTCGCGTGCTCGATCTGCTCATTGGGCTCACCCAGCAGATGGTTGAGGGCGAGCTGCTGCAAATTCAGAAACTGGGCAAGGCTGTGAGCGAGGCCGAATACTACGATCTGATCTTTCGCAAGACTGCTTGCCTGTTTGCGGTTTCAATGCGGCTGGGCGCGGTGCTGGCCGGCGCAACGGAGGCGCAGGAGACGGGCCTCGCGGCGTATGGGCGGACTGTGGGGCTGGCGTTCCAGATTGTGGACGACGTGCTGGACCTGACGGCAACCGAAGCGGAATTGGGCAAGCCCGTTGCCAGCGACCTGCGCGAAGGCAAGGCGACACTGGCGGTAATTCACTCGATCGACCATGGTACGGCGTCTGACCGGCAGACGATTCAGCGGGTGCTGGACGATCGCAGCTTCGAGAATGTCAGCCGGCAGCAGATCCAGGAGATCCTGGCGCGGCACGGATCGGTCGAGTACGCGATGGGCGTGGCAGAGCGTTATGCCAGGCAGTCGATCAAGGCGCTCTCGCCGCTGCCAGACTCGGAGTTCAAGCGCGCGCTGCTGTGGCTCCCCGACTTTGTGGTCGCGCGCCACAAGTAGACGCAGATGAAAACTCCTGGACAAGCCATCTGGACCAAGGTTGACCGATACTTCGGCGACTTGCTTGTGCCGGTCGACGATGCGTTGAATGCCGCGCTCAAGGCCAATGAACAGGGCGGGCTGCCGCAGATTGATGTGACTCCTCTGCAGGGAAAGTTCCTCGAGTTTCTGGTGCGGGCGACCGGTGCGCGGCGAGTGCTTGAGATTGGCACATTGGGCGGATACAGCACCATCTGGATGGCACGGGCGCTGCCCGAGGGCGGGCGGGTGGTGACGCTGGAGCTTGAACAGCGTCATGCGCGTGTGGCACAGCGGAACCTGAAGAAAGCCGGCGTGGCCGAGCGGGTCGAGATTCTTGTTGGACCCGCGATGGAGACGCTGCCAAAGCTCGCGAGCAGCGGCGCGGGCTGGGGTGAACCGTTCGATTTGATCTTCATCGACGCAGACAAGCAGGGCTATCCCGAGTATCTGAAATGGGCGCTCAATCTGTCGCGGCCAGGCACGGTAATTGTGGCGGACAACGTGGTGCGCGATGGCAAGGTAATCCACGACAAAAGCATAGACCCGCTGATCCAGGGGGTGCGGCAGTTTGCCGAGATGGTGGCCGCGGAGCCTCGGCTTTGTGCCACTGTCCTGCAAACTGTCGGCGTGAAGGGGTATGACGGGTTTGCGCTCGCAGTCGTGCTCAGATGATGCGTCAAGATGAAAGGCCCGAAAGCAGAAGAGGTCCCAGGGCTCGTGGCGACTTCGCTACAGGGCCATGAGAGAGCGGAGTGCGGTCGCGTGCTCTTCGGGCAGGGGCTTGCGATTGAGCTGATCGTCGCAGACGACGTGAACCGTTTCACCCTCGGCGAGGAGCGTGGGCTCGATGCCGTCGGGAGCTTTGCGCAGGATGCGATAACCGAATTTGATGACTGAGCCGCGCAGCAGGGTAGGCCGTGTCTCAATCACAATCTCGTCGTCGTAGCGGGCGGGTGAGCGGTAGCGGCAGGTGGCTGCGACCACCGGCAAGATGCACTCGTGATCGGTTTCGAGCTGGCTGTAGGCGAGACCCAGGGAGCGCAGTAGTTCGACGCGCCCTATCTCAAACCAAACCAGATAATTGGCATAGTAGACAATGCCCATCTGGTCAGTTTCAGCGTAGCGGACTCGGACTTGGGTGGTTACAGGCATGGAAGGGCAGTTCGGAGTTCACAGTTCGTAGTTCACAGTTCTCAGTTGACAGTTTTCAGCTTACGGCTTCCTCGCCGTGCATGGTCGAAGGCGACGGCAAGATCTGAAAGAGGAGACTTGCCATTTCAATCTCTCGCGACTTTGAACTACGAACTGTGAACTTCGAACTGAATTCTCACGGCTTGAGATGCGTAAATATCGGCAGCTTGGTGACGTCGTTGAACATGACCACGGCGAAGAAGACGAGGATCAGGACGAAGGCGGCCTGATAGATTCGCTCCTTGATGAGCGTGTTGATATCGTGGCCGAGGACGCTCTCGATAAGCAGGAACAGGATCATGCCGCCGTCGAGGATTGGGAATGGCAGCAGGTTGAGGATACCGAGATTGAGGCTGATGGCCGCGGCAAAGCCGAACTTCGATGACCAGTCGTCCATCTGAGCAGCTTGACCGGCCATGCGCGCGATGCCGATGGGTCCGGAGAGCTGCTTAACCGAAACTTTCTGCGCAAAGATGTTCGAAATTGTCCTGAGGATGAGCGTGGAGTTGATTTTGCAGAAGTAAACCGAGTTGTCCATTGCGGCGCCCAACGACAGGGGCTTGTCGTGGACCGGCGGCTCAATGGGTTGAACAGGTCCGAAGCCGATGCGATATTCCGATTCCTGAATCGAGGGATGTACGACAAGGGGCGGGATTATCGCGCCGTCGCGCTTGACGGTAAGCGTAACCGGATTGCCTTTACCCATCTGTAAATAGTCCAGCAGCGGGTCGATGGTGTGGAAGGAGTGCCCATCTACAGCGAGGAGTTGGTCGCCGGAGCGCAGGCCCGCCTTCTCGGCGGGCGAGCCTGGTATAACCTGATCAACCTGGATTGGATCCTGAATAATCTGCAGGTAGAGGCCGGCGGCGCTCAGGTCGTAGCCACGTGAGGTGATGGCCGCGGGAAGGCTGATAGACAACGGTATGGACTGGCCGTTGCGGCTGACAACGATAGGCAGGGTCTGATTGGGGCTGCGCTTGGCAATGTCGACAAAGGTGTCGAAGCCGGGGTTGTCAACGTTGCCAAAGCGAGTGACCACATCGCCGGGGAGTAACCCCGCCTGAGCAGCGGTCGACGACGGTGCGACCCACTCAAGGGTTGTGATCTTGATGTTGGGGACTTCGTTGATGGCAAGGAAGTAGACCACCATCAGGACAAAGGCAAGGATGAAGTTTGAGATCGGGCCCGCAACGCCGATCAGCATGCGCTGCCAGCGGGGATGAGAAGAGAAGGCAGCGGGATCGTCAATGCCCGCCGCGGCGGGATCTTCCCCGGGATTCTCGCCGGTCATTTTCACGAAGCCGCCCAACGGCAGAAGGCAGACTTTGTAGTCGGTCTCGCCGTACTTGAAACCGAAGAGGCGTGGGCCAAAGCCGAAAGAGAAGGCTTCAACGCGGACCTTGAACAGTTTGGCAACAATGAAGTGGCCCAGCTCGTGAACAATAACCATGAGCCCGACCAGGACAAAAAAAGCTACGATGGCGACGACTATCTCGTGAAAGTTCGACATAAGATTGGAAATTCCTTGCAACGGCTCCTGCGACTCCAGCCTCATGCGCGAGGTCTTCAGACCGGCTGGAAATGGGCTCCTGAGCAGGCAATCGGATCAAGTGGAGCCGGCACTTTCGTAGGCGGCGCAAGCGAACCGAACTAAGTGACTCTAACTCAAAAGCGCATGCGCTGTTTGACGCGCCCGGCGGTCTGCCGCGAGCACCTCCGCAATGGTTGCGGGATGGCCCTCGGGGGTTGAAGCCAGGACTTCTTCAATTGTACTTGGAATGCCCGGAAAGGAGATGCGCCTTTCGAGGAATGCCTCTACTGCCACTTCGTCAGCGGCATTGAGGGCGATGGGGTGGTTTCCGCCTTTCTCGGCGGCTTCGTAGGCAAGTCGGAGGCATGGGAACCGCTCAAAGTCCGGCTGGTCGAATTCGAGGTGACGGAGAGACGCAAGGTCAAACGTGAGGGTCGAGGGCGGGCGCTCGGGATACGCAAGGGCGTAAAGAATGGGCAGGCGCATGTCGGTGACCGAAATCTGGGCAAGGATGGACCCGTCGACGAATTCGACCAGTGAGTGAACGGTGGATTGCGGATGGATGATGACCCGGACCTGCGACGGAGGTACGTTGAAGAGGCGGCATGCTTCGATTATCTCGAGGCCCTTGTTGAGCATGGTGGCCGAGTCGATGGTGATGCGGCGGCCCATCACCCAGGTCGGGTGTTTGAGTGCCTGTTCGGGGGTGATGGAAGCGAACTGGTCGAAGGGTAGGTGACGGAATGGCCCGCCTGAAGCGGTGAGCCAAATCGTCCTGACCTCTTCGTGCTGCCCGACTCGCATGCACTGGTGGACTGCGTTGTGTTCGCTGTCGATGGGTAGGATTGGGACATTGCGCTCACGAGCGGCGGCGGTGAGGATTTCGCCGGCCGCAACCATGCATTCCTTGTTGGCCAGACCGATGGGTTTTCCTGCGAGGATCGCCGCGTACGTCGCTTCAAGGCCGGCTACGCCCACGATGGCCGACACCACAAAGTCGGCCTCAGTATGTGTTGAGCAGGCAACGGTACCGGCTGCGCCGTGGACAACCTCAATGCCGGAAACGCCGGCGGCCTTGAGCCGGGCAGCAAGTTGAGCGGCGAGTTCTTCAGTCGCCAGCGAGACGATGCGCGGGCGCCAGCGCAGGGTCTGCACCACGGCTTCTTCGAGGTTGCGCCCCGCGGCCAGAGCGGCCACCGAGTAGCGGTCAGGAAACTGCTCGACGATGGAGAGGGTGCTTTGGCCAATGGAGCCGGTGGAACCGAGGATGGCGAGTCGTTTCACGGTCAAGAGACTAGTTTATTTGAATCGGCCGCGTTCCAGGCGCATGACTTACTAGAACCGCTGGTGAATCAACTGCGCATACCACAGAACCGGAGCAGCGAGAAGCAGGGCGTCGATGCGGTCCAGGACCCCACCATGACCCGGAACAAGGTTGCCCGAGTCTTTGACGCCAACCGAGCGCTTGAGGGCAGATTCAGCCAGATCGCCCACCTGAGCAGCGATGTTGACGAGGACCGCGAGGCCAAGCCAGTACCAGGTTTCGTCCGGGAAAGAGAGCAGTGCCGAGTTCCAGGTTTCAAGCCAGGCGGCTAGGGCAAGTAGACCGCCCGCAACGATGAGGCTGCCGGCGACCGAGGCGATCGCGCCTTCCCAGGTCTTGTTCGGGCTCAGCGTGGGAGCCAGGTTGTGGCGTCCCAAGGCCCGGCCGATGTAGAGTGCGGCGATGTCCCCGGCCCACACCACACATAGCAGAAAAGTGACGAGCGAGGGGCCGTTTGTCTCTTCGCGGAGAGAGCAAAGCGCAACCAGGGTGAGGCCGCAGTAGAAAAGACAGAATACGGAGGAAGTGGCGTCGGCCAGCACGCGATCGACCGGCGAGGCGAAGGTGCAATAGACGAGAAGGATGAGGCTGAGCACGCCGAGGATGGCGGCGGTCTGCTCAGGGAATTCGAGGTTGCCGGCAAAGAGGGCGACGATCGCGATGAGGACTGGTATGCGTGACGGCTTGGCGCCGGCTATTTGGGCGAGGCCGAGGAACTCCCAGGCTGCCAGGGAGGCGACGGCGGCCGTAACCAGGACGAAGAGTTCCTTGGGCCCCAGAAAGACCAGAACCAGGACGAGGGGGATGAGAATCAGGGCCGTAAGGACGCGCTTCATGCCAAGGGTGAGGATACACTGCCGAGGGGTGAGGCAGGACGGATGAAAGGGTGGGAGGGGTGCCCGCAGCCGCCGGGCACACCTAGCTGGCGGCGATCTGGATCCGCTCGGGGTTTTGTTCTACTTCGCCGCAACCCTCGCCGATGCCGCCGAAGCGGCGCTCGCGGCGCTGGAAGTTGGCGATGGCCTCAAGCAGGTGGATGCCGCGGAAGTCGGGCCAGAGGCGTTCGGTGACGAAGATTTCGGTGTAGGCAATCTGCCATAGGAGATAGTTGGAGAGGCGCATCTCGCCCGAGGTGCGGATGAGCAGATCGGGATCGGGCATGTGCGCCGTATAGAGGTGCCGGTGTATGTCCTCTTCGGTGATGTGATCGGGACTGGCGTGCTTGAGCTTCATCTCGGCGGCAAGGCCGCGGAAGGCGTCTACCAGCTCGGTGCGGCCGCCATAGTTAAGCGCAAGAGTGAGGGTGGTGCCGGTATTGCGGGAGGTGACGTCGGCAGCCCAGGCCATCTTGTCCTGCACTTCAGGGGGCAGTTCATGAGTGCGCCCGATATAGCGGATGCGGACGTTGTTGTCCATCATGCGATCGACATTGGACTCAAGGTAAGTCTTGAGCAGGCGCATGAGAAAGTTGACCTCGGCGCGCGGACGGCGGAGGTTGTTTTCCAGCGAGAAGGCATAAAGCGTGAGCCACGGGAGGCCGATGCGCGAGGCCGTCTCGGTGACAAGTTGGACGCTCTTGGCTCCCTGCTGGTGGCCGAGGAAACGTTTGAGGGAGCGATGGCCGGCCCAGCGACCGTTTCCGTCCATGATGATGGCGACATGTTCAGGCAAGCTTTCGGGCTTGAGCGTCGCATAAACAGCGTGCTCTTCCACGGTGAGCTCATCGATGCGCAGCGTGCCAGAAGGATACAAAGGACTCGCCTCTATCTTGCTCTTGCGGCCTGCAAGCCAGCTCCCCAATTAGCCGGGGCCCGTTTGGACCATTAAGGCGCGCCGCCAAGGCAGGAACCGAGCCATGGCAACTGCCACCGTGCCAACAGCAAGGCCATGCCCATGGGACAATCAAATCCCGGCCGGAGCAAAAGGTGCAGCAACTTCGACCCTAGCACAAGCGGTCATGCGCCGCAAACGCTGCGACGAGAGTCCGCGGCTCTATGCGACTGGCCTGAGCGGTTGCGGGAGCCCCGAGGCCGCTGCCGGTTCAAAATGGGCTGAAAACGGCGGCCCTGGAGCTCATGCTGTGCGACGGCGGCCCATGGCTGCATCGCGCACCGCGCCATACAAGAGGGTGCGGTGCAGCGAGTCAAGGTGCGGCAGTAGGCCGGCAATCTCGGCCAGAAACGGATCGGCAAAGATGCCGGCGACTTCCTCGTCGCGGACACTACGCGAATCCCGCACCAGCTGCGAGATGTCCACACAAAGGGCTAGAGCGAGGCGCTCTAGCGATCCCAGCGTGGGGATGGCTTTGCCGTTTTCGATCTTCGAAATATAGGTCCGGGGCACGCGCATCCGCCCGGCGAGTTGGCGCTGGCTGAGATGGCGGGCGCGACGAATCTCGCGGACCTGCCCAGCCACCTGCAGGCCGGCTTCCGCCGAGGCCGGCGGGGCCTGGGCAGTGACGAGTTGGGGCGTCAAATGGACGGGCTCCTCAATGTCGAGGGGTCTGTGGCATTTTCTGCAAAGGGAGTTGCTCGTCCGGTATTGAACCAGGCTGCAGAAATCGCAGCGGACGACTTCGCGGGTTTCTACGCTTGCCAGGGTTAGAACCATGGGCTGAGTGCGGAGTGCCAGAGCGGGGCCTCCGGGATGCATTTTCGCACCACGTTGGTTGTTACTTTCGTAGATGTGAACCATAATTGTCAAGTAGAAAACTAGAGTCAATCAGAAGATTCCCTGATCATACCCTGAAAAACCCAAAGAAGCACGAACCTCATGCGGCAACACGGAGGAAAACAACCAAATGGACGAGCCGAAAAACTACGGACGAGCGCAAGCATGGCAGCTGCTGACCGCCTGGACGGCAAGCGAGAGCCTGCGCAAACACGCACTTGGAGTGGAAGCTTGCCTGGTGGCGATGGGAGAAGGGGAAGCCGACCGGATGGCGCTGGATGGGGCAGACCGAGAGGCGCTCGTCGAGCTCTATTCGACGACGGCGCTGCTTCACGATTTCGACTACGAGCGGCACCCGTCGCTGGAAGAGCATCCCTTCGTCGGCGTGCGTGAGCTGGAGCTGCTCGGCTGGCCGGCAGAGCTCAGGACGGCGATTCTGGGCCATGCGCAGTACTCGGGCGTGCCGCGCGTGACGCACCTGGACAAATCCCTGTTTGCTTGCGACGAGTTGGCAGGATTCCTGACGGCGTGCGCTCTCGTGAAGCCGAGCAAGTCGATTGCGGATGTTGAAGTGGCGGGCGTACGAAAAAAGATGAAGGACAAAGCCTTCGCGCGAGGAGTGAACCGTGCAGATGTGATCCAGGGAGCGGAGGAGCTCGGTGTCGATCTCGACGCGCACATCGCGTTCTGCATTGAGGCAATGAAGAAGCGGGCGGGGGATCTGGGGTTGTGAAGGGGCCTGCTAATTCGGCGAGGCGACTATTCGCAGCCAACCGAAGAAAGCAAGTGCAGCGATCATGAGTGCGGCCGCAACGGCAGTAGAAAACACTTTTCGGACACGCGACTGGAGCAGTTCGCGAAGATAGTATTCCTCAGGATCAGCTGGGTTAAACCGTATATTGATGGTCGATCCTTGAACCAGCTGAAAGAGCGGAGAGTGTGCTTGGACACTGATTGGCGCCCGATGCTTCTCGCCGGCACTATCCGTCCAAACGATGACATCGTCGCTGTAGCTAATATCCCGACCATGGAGCTGCTGGTTCGTTGGTTCACTTGACTCGACCGTAGCCTCTGCCTGAATCCACTTGTCGTAGCCGCGCAAGCGTTCCCAAATCTCAATAAGCATGATGGCTCCAACCTATCAAAAGCAGGGGAAAGCTTCACGCAAACGGATTGCTCGCCCTCAACTCCGCTACAATCTCCGCCGCCGCAGTGCGCGCTTCATCCCCGCGGTCGGGCGGGAAGCTGATGGCGCCGACTCGGGCGTGGCCGCCCCCGCCGTAGCGCTCGCAGACCGATGCAAGGTTCACCATCTTCGCCGGGTCGGCTTTGGTCCACGGATTGGAGCCGACTGCCACCTTGGTTCGGAAGCTGGAGCGCGAGAGGCCGATGGAGTACGTGGCCTTTGGGTAGAGATAGTACGGAATGAACTTGTTGAAGCCTTCGAGCTGGTGGTCGGCAATGTCGAAGAAGATGGTTCCATCGCGTTCTTCTGCTCGGCTGCGGATAAGGCCGATAGCCTCTTGGTGGCGCTCGAGCAGCGGGGGCAGCAACCTGGCGACAAATGGTTGGATGAGGATCTCGCCGAGCGGCATCTCGGTGAGCAGCGGAATGAGGCGGGGGATGAACGTCGGATCCTGGGTGGATTCGATGATGAGCGTGAGCTTCATGGCTGGGGCGGCCATTTCGACAGCGGATTCGGCGCTCTCGTAGAGAGCCCCATCCACAATGTCAGCCCAGTGGATGAGGTCGGCGACGGGCGCGCTATCGAAGCCGAAAAGGGTGGACGCGATGTGTGCGATGAAGCTGGTGCATGAGGTGTACTTGGGATCGAAGAACTTGCGGGCCGCGCAGAGGGGATCTTGCTTGCAGGCTAGGAAGTGCTGCTGATCCTGGGGCGTCAGGAAGGCGGAGAGATGGTGATCGAACCACCAGGTAATGCGTGGCGAAGCCGAATACTTGAAGTCGACGATGGCGTTCTCGTCGCCGGTAAACTCGCTCTCGTCGAAGAGTGCTCCGGCGCGGTGAACGAGGCCGTGGTAAGTGTAGGAAGCGTTCGGTTCGATGCGCTCGCGGTGGAAACGAGAGAACAGCGAGGCTGAACAGGCTCCATCGAAGCACTTGTCGTGATAGAAAACGCGAACCTGCAAGGCTTGCACTCCCCTGCGCTGAAAAACAGAATTAGCGGAACTGTTTAGCATCAAGGGCTTGGCTGTTTGTGTCAAGGCGGCAGCGCCTTTCCCTTCGGGCGTGCCGGGTACACCCGTCCCGTGACAGGCGTAACTGTCCGATTGCGGACAAGGAATTACGATTCTGGACAAGGCTGGCGCTGGCCGTACCTACGGATTTGAGGCTAAGGCTTTTGTCATCAGGTCCGTACCCGGCCGGGAAGTTTGGCTGGAAACGTGCGATTGAATCCGTGTTGTTTTCTCCATTGAAATGGTGGTCTGGCCGGAGGGCTTGATGCAAACGCTGATCCAGGATTTGCGCTACGCGGTGCGGCAGTTGTGGAAGTCGCCCGGCTTCGCCATCACAGCAATACTCACACTGGCGATCGGAATTGGCCTGAATGCTTCCTGTTTCAGCATCACCGATGCCGTGATCTCTCGTCCGCTGGCGGTTCCAGACCTGAAACACGTGGTGGTTCTTTACGAGCAAAAGAATCACGGCGATGACCAGCAGGTAGCGCTGGCGGACTTCGCCGACTGGCAGCGCCAGAGCCGCTCGTTTGAAGAACTGGCCGTGCACAGCGCGGTACACATGAGCATGACCGGCGCCGGGGATGCCGCGCAGGTGGCCACCGAGTATGCGTCACCCTCGTTTTTCAGCGTGTTACGGACCAATGCTTTCCTGGGCCGGGTCTTCGATCAGAACAATACGCAGCCTGGCAGCAACAGTGTGGCCGTGTTGGGTTACGCGTTCTGGAAATCACAGTTTGCGGCCGATCCGAGAGTTGTCGGCCACTCCATCGAGCTGGACCAGCACGCCTACACCATCATCGGCGTGATGCCGAAGACCATGCAGTATCCTTCCACAACCGATCTGTATCTGCCCCTGGCCCCGACAGCAGCTCAGTTGGCCGACCGCGCGGGACACAATTATCTCGTCGTAGGCCGCTTGCGTAAGGGCGTGACGACGGGCGAGGCGCAGGCCGACCTGAATACCATCGCCGGCCATTTGTCCCAGGCTTATCCAGATACAAACCTGGGCTGGCAAGCAAGGGTGACACCTTTGCTGGCCGACATCAATGGCGAGTACACACCTCTCTACTTCAACCTGATACAGGGCGCCACTTTGTTCGTATTGCTTGTGGTGTGCGCCAATGTAGCCAACCTGCAGTTTGCGCGTGGCATTGCGCGGCGGCCTGAGGTTGCAATGCGGACTGCGCTCGGAGCGGGACGTGGACGCCTGATGAGGCAGTTGCTGACGGAGAATTTACTGCTGGGACTGGTGGGTGGAGCAGGCGGAGTCTTGTTTGCCCTGGCTCACATTCGCATCAACGAGATTGTCATGCCGCCCCATGTGGCCCGTTACATGTCGGGCTGGTCCAACATCTCGCTGAACTGGCGTGGGCTGACCTTCTCGTTGTTTCTGGCAGTCCTGGCCGGAGTCATTTCAGGATTTGCGCCCGCCCTTCAGGCGTTGCGCGTCAATCTTGTGGACCAGCTCAAGGCAGGTTCGCGCGGCGTGGTCGGCGGAGGCCGCAGCCAGACGATAAGAAATCTGCTGGCCGTATCACAGATCGCCCTGGCAGTGGCGCTCGTGGTCGGTACCGCACTCATGTGCAAGGGCCTGCTGAGCATGCTGCACAAAGTTGACCCATACAATCCCGATCACGTGCTCACTTTCCGGGTCGATCCGCCCGCCACGCGCTACGATACGCCTGAGAAATTGGCCGCCTGGTACAACGAAGGCCTTGACCGTCTCCGCACGCTGCCCGGGGTCGAAAACGCCGAGGTAACTGCCGCCTTGCCCGCCAGCGACGACGGATGGGTAAACGACGCGCAGATCGAATCCAGGCCATTAGCTCCGGGGCAATCGCGGACGGCGCTCCGGCTGCCGGTTAGCTCGGGGTACTTTGGCGAGTTCCACATCCCACTCATCTCCGGTCGGCTTTTGACTGCCGGGGACGACCTTCGTTCGCAGCCTGTTGCGGTGGTGAGCCGCTCGTTTGTCGACCGCTACTTCCCCGGCGAGAACCCGCTCGGCAAGCACATTCGTATGGGCTCGGCAGGTGCCGGCCAGACCCCGTGGATGACAATCGTTGGGGTGGTAGAGGAGACGACCTATTCGCTTTGGCTTGATGAGCGCCCGGCCGCCGTCTACATGAGCGTCGCGCAGCAGCCGCCCGTGGGTATCACTTATGCAATTGAAACCAGCGGCGATCCGATGGCAGTTGCGCAGGCAGCCCGAAAGGCGCTTGCGGGACTTGACCCGTCGCTCCCGCTCAACCAGGTGGAAAGCTACGCGCAACTCACTCACGAAAAGTTGACAGGCTTGTTCTATGTTTCGGCTTTGCTGGGATTCGACGCATTGGTCGCGCTGCTGCTTGCCGCTATTGGAATATTCGGCGTTATGGCCAACCTGGTGGGCGAGCGGACTCGCGAGATCGGCGTCCGGCTGGCAATGGGCGCGCGCAGGGAAGATGTGTTGAAGATGATCCTGAGGCGCGCCGCTTGGCTGACTGGCACGGGAGTCTGCGTCGGCCTCGTGCTGGCCTTTGCTCTGGCGCATGGGGTTGCCAATCTGCTTCGTGACGTCAGCCCCAACGATCCGGCTGTCTTCTCTACCATTACTGGAGTTGTGATTGCCGTGGCCCTGCTGGCCAGTTGGCTCCCCGCGCGTCGGGCGTCGCGGATCGATCCGATTGTTGCCTTGCGCGACGAGTAGATACGAAGACCCGATTGTTGAATGAGCGCCCGGCCGAACATGCGCCGGGCACAACTTTTGGTCGGTCCAAGCGGCGAAATGCTTCCAGTACAATTCAGCACACAGGATTCTTCTTGAAGGAAGCTCGATGGAGCCTCAGATTCAGCCGTGTCTGACCGCCGACGATCACGTGTCGGGCGTTGCTTCGACCGGGACCGGCAACGGGTCCAGCCCGGAGCCGCGCGGAATCGAGTGGATTCTTTTTGGCAAAGACGGCTTTCGCGTCGGATGGCGGATTGGGGCATTTGCGCTCTTGCTGAAGGTGCTTTTCCGTGTGGTCGGGTTCATTCTTGGGACGCTGCATCCGACCGGTGGAAGCGGAGAGGTTTCGGCCTGGGACGCGCTCGTCAGCGAGGTGGCGGGTTTTTTGACGGTCGTG
>Ga0182018_10001897_pt1 | contig 22409 bp, 17 predicted proteins | sample 812P2MmetaG_FD_120490 | JGI IMG/M metagenome (GOLD analysis project Ga0182018, IMG submission 120490) | Permafrost microbial communities from Stordalen Mire, Sweden - 812P2M metaG | ecosystem: Environmental > Terrestrial > Soil > Wetlands > Permafrost | place: Sweden: Stordalen | collected...
ACCGAGAGCACCAGGACGCCCAGCGAGAACCAGGCGAAGGCCCGTTCCGAGCCCAGCTGGATCCCGAACAGGCTGGGCCTGGCGATGAGGGTGGACTGCGGATTGGGCAGTCCCGTGCAGATCATCTTGTTGACCAGGGGAAGGGTCCAGCAGGTGGTGGACAGTACCGACTCCATGAACCAGACGGCGAAGGCCAGGGTGCTCACCGCCAGGTAGAGGCCCCGCACCCGCAGGGCGGGCAGGCCGACCAGCACGGCGATCACCGCGGTGACCAAGCCGGCGAACGGCATGAGCAGTACCAGCGGCACGCTCGAGCCGAGGTGCGACGCCATCAGGGCGCCACAGGCCACCAGCCCGAACTGCCCCAGCGACACCTGGCCCGCCCATCCGGTGAGCACGGTGAGCGAGAGGGCGATGACCGCGTAGATGCAGACCTGGGAGAGCAGGAACGAATTTCCGGTGCTCACCACCAGGGGCAACAGCGCGGCTCCCACCACCGACAGCACCACCCCGATCCCGCCGACCCGGCGACGGAGGGGGCTCTCGGTACGCAGCTGGCCGCGCGCGTTCTCGAACCAGGTGGAGCGATCCTCACGGCGCGGCCCGGTCTGCAGGGCGGCGATCCGGACCAGCAGCACCGCCATGACGATGATGAAGAGCACCAGGTCCACTTGGGCCGTGCTGGAGAGGTTCCACACCAGGATCTCCTGGATCACCCCCACCGCGATGGCCGCCACGAAGGCCGCGGTCAGGCTCACCATCGCCCCGACCAACGCCGCGGTGAGGGCCAACAAGAGCAGCTCGGGACTGAGCACCTCGGTCAACGACGAGGTCTGCCCGGGGGCGGCCAGAATGGCGGTGAAGGCGGACAGCACGCCGGCCACCGTCCACGCCGTGGTCGAGGTGCGGCGGACCCACACCCCCGACAGACGGGCCGAGTCGGCGTTCTCGGCCATGGCCCGCATGGCCAGTCCCCACGGGGACCACTTCACCAGCACGGCCAGCCCGATGGCCACGATGGGCGCCGCCACCAGGATCATCAGCTGCCCCGGGGTGAACAGGTAGGTGCCGATGTGGAAGGACACGTCGAAGGGGACCGGGAACGGCTTGAACAGGTTCTTCGGGCGGATGAAGGGCAGGGCGGTGAAGACGAAGAGGACTTGACTCAACCCGATGGTGGCCACCATCACCAGCACCCGGGGCCGGTTGAACAGCCGCCGGAGCAGCAGTTCGCTCAGGCCCCCGACCGCGGCGGCCAGGAGCAACGACAAGACCAGGGCGAACCAGTAGTTGAAGCCGAAGTCGTAGAAGCACTTGACCATGAAGACGGCCGCCACCACCCCGAGCTGTCCCTGGGCGAAGTTGAGCACCCGGTTGGTCTTGTAGATGAGCACCAGGCCCATGGCCAGCAAGCCGTAGCTGAGGCCGGTGATGACTCCCTGGACCAGGACGAAGCTCGGTATCGACACCGGGGCCCCTGCTACCCGAGCCCGGTCGCGGCCGCGCCGAGGAACACCGGGCGCAGCAGGTCGGTGCGCTCGAGCAGGTCGGCGGTGAGACCGTCGAAGCGAACCTCCCCCCGTTCGATGAACACGGCCCGCTCGGCCAGGCTCATGGCTCGGTTCACGCTCTGCTCCACCAGCACCACCGTGGTCCCCTGGGCGTTGACCTCGCGCACGATGGCCATCAGTCGGTCCACCGCCTTGGGGGCCAGCCCGAGCGCCAACTCGTCGATCAGCAGCAGCTTCGGTGCGGTCAGCATCACCCGGGCCAGGGCCAGCATCTGCTGCTCGCCGCCGGAGAGCGTCCCCGCCGGCTGGTTGAGCCGGTCGGCCAGCTCGGGAAAGCGGTCGATGGCTTCGGCCTGGGCCGACCGCGCCCGCGAGCCCTGCCGCCGCAGGGAGTGGGCGCCGATGCGCAGGTTGTCGCGCACGGTCAGCCCGGGGAAGGTCATCTTGCCGCCGACCAGCAGGGCCACGTCCTGGTCGATGATCTGTTCGGGCTCGAGGTAGGTGCAGTTGACCCCGAAGATCCTGATCACCCCCCGGTGGGGATGGTCCAGCCCGGACACGGCGCGCAGCAGGGTGGACTTACCGGCTCCGTTGGTGCCCAACAGGGCGAGGATCTCTCCCTGGGCCACCTCGAGGTTGACATCGAAGAGCACCTGGTTGGAACCGTAGAAGAAGTCGAGGTTGTGGACCTGCAGGGCCGGCAGGGCCCCACCGGACTGGCGGCGCTGACCCTCGGCGTGGCGTTCGAGGACGTCTTCGATGACCAGGGTGATGTCCCGTTTCACATGCTTCGAGCCGATGTACAGCATGAACCCGCCGATGGCGCACACCGGTGCGATCAGGGTCAGCGCCACCGTCGGCCCGTGGAGGTAGCCGGCCGCATCGCTGACCGCACCGAGGAGGATGCCGCCGGCGAAGGCGCCGAAGACCAGCGAGTAGACCCCGAACATGGCGAAGCAGATGGTGCGCATCTCCGGCGGGGCGGTGGCCGCCAGCGTGAGGAAGATGCAAATGGCCAGCGGTGACACCGCCGCCTGGGCCAGGAACTGGAGCACCACCACCATCCACAGGTGCGGCATGTACAAGGACCCGACGAAGAGGGCCCCGTAGGCGGTGATGCAGAGGGCGGCGATGACCAGGGGCCGTTCCGGGGCCCGCCGGAAGAAGCGGTCCCCCACCACGTAGGCCACCGGGAGACCGAGGAAGGCGGCCACGCCGATGATCGAGTACACGTCGCCCCGCTGTGCGGTGTCGAGACCCCACCGCCGGACGAAGTAGAGGTTGCCGAACAGGGGTGCGGCGGTTCCGGCAAAGCCCAGGATGGCCACCGCCACCAGCTCGTAATAGATGGAGCGGATCCGCAACAGCCGGGTGACGGCCGAGCCCAGCAGGACCCGGGGGGCCTCGCTCTGCTGGGATTGGATGTCCATGCCCGACGCCTTGAGGATGTGGCTCGACTCGTTGGCCCCCTTGTCCGGCTCGCGCAGAGTGAACAGGGACAGCCCGATGGGGATCCCGGCCAGGGCGATGAGTAACCCGTAGCGCCAGTTGTGGGCGACGCTGATGACAAAGACGAAGATGAGGACGCCGATGGTCTGGGACAGCGGATCGGAGAGATTGTGCCAGCTGAAGACCCGGCCCCGGGCCTCAGTGGGGTAGGCATCGGCGAGGTAGGAATTGTGAACGGTGTTGTTGACGCCGGATCCCACCGACGCGATCAGATAGAGGAAGACGAAGGCCCACACGTTGGGGGAGAGGGCCATCAGCGGCGCGAAGACGGCGAAGACCAGCAGGGCCACCCCGGCCACCACCTTGCGGCTACCCCGGTCGGCCCACAGGGCGAGGGGCACCGCCCACAGCAGCTGGGCCACCGAGCCCACGAAGGCCACCGCCCCGAGAGCCGCGTCGTGGATGTGGAACGAGTGCTCCAGGTTGGTCCCAATGATGGCGATGCCGTTGCCGAAGGTGCCGGGCACGATGGCCGCCATGGTGAGCAGCACCAGCGGGGCGAAGCCACTGAGCCGCAGGATCCCCATCAGCGGTGGAGGCTTGCCCTCGCCGGTGCCGGGCATCACGTCGAGTGCGGCGATGTCCCCGGGCTTACCGCTTTTGGCGACGACCTCCTTCAGCAGCTCCTGGGGAACGGCGAAGTCGAACACCACCTGGTCGTCCATGGAAGCCACACACTATCCATGACGTGACCGTCAGGTCGGGTGCCTGATCCACCCTCCCGGGGGCAGGTGCCGGGAGCTACGAGCGGAGCGAGGGGGAAGGCGTGGCCACGGTGAGCGGACCATGGGGCAGCACGCAGAGCCGGGCCCGGTCGCCCTTGCGGGCGAGCGCGTCGCCCACCGCGGCGGCGAGGTCGTGCACCGGGGTCATCAGGCCGGAGCGAACGGCCCGGTCGCTGAGCCCCTCGGAGTAGACCCAGACCTCGGCCCGGCCCAGTACCCGGCCGAGCACCTGGGCCTGCCACCGGTCGAGCTCGCCCGGCCCATCGGGTCGCACCAGGTCCCCGGGGCTCGAGGCTCCCTCGAGGATGCGGGCGAAGGCGCCATCGCCGGGCACGCCGTCGGCGCAGGCGGCGGCCATGAGGATGATGCCGTCGTCGGTCACCACCCGCTCGGCCGCAGCCATGCCCTTGACCGCCTGATACAGGTTGCGGTCGAGTGGGTACCCCCCGTTGGTGGTCAGCACCACCTCGAATCGACCCGCCACCGACTCGGTGATGGTGTCGGCGGCGGACGCACAGGCGGCGAGGTGGCCGGCGGGCAACGCACCGGTGAACACCCCGGTGAGTTGGCGCCCGCCGTCGATGGTCACGTCCACCGACAGATCGGGTGGGCACAGGGCGGTGGCGGCGGTGACGAACTCGTGGACCGGATTGCCGTCGGTGACCATCCAGGTGGATCGGGCGTCGGCCATGCGCGTCGGGCTGTGCGCCTCGAGGATGGTGGCGGTGGCGGCCAGGCCCGGGCACACCCCTTTCGGTCCTCCGCTCCACCCGGCGAAGAAGTGCGGCTCCACGAATCCGGTGACGATGCGGACGTCCGCCTCAACGTAGTGGCGATCGATCAGCACCGGAACCCCGTCGACCGTCCCCACCCGGATGTGGCCCCCGTCGTCGGCATCGTGGTCGTGGATCCGGTAGCGAGACACGATGTCCGGTCCGACCAGGGCTGCCATCTCCTCGGGAGTGGCCTGACGATGGGTGCCGGTGGCGCACAGCAGCACGACCCGGTCGGGACCGGCACCGGCCTCCTCCAGCTCAGCCAGCAGTGGAGGCAGCACGGTGGTGTTGGGCATCGGCCGAGTCAGGTCGGGAAAGACCACCACCACCTGGCCACCGGAGGAGACAAGGTCGCGCACCGCCGTTCCCGACCGCGGCCGGCGGAGCGAGCGCTGGACCGCCCCCCACTCGTCGTCCAGCGGGGCCGGCTCCTTCGACCGGACCACCACCGCATCGTCGGGCACCTCGACATCCACTCCGTCGGTGCCGTAGTCGATGGTCAGGCGCACGGCTGCCTCCCGGGCACCGGAGGCGGGTCGGACGAGGTGGAGTGAGGTGGAACATCCAACTCGATGACGGCCGCAGCCGTCCGCTCGGCGCCAGCACATAGGTCGGCGTACCGGTCGACCGCCGCCGGGTCGGGATCGAGCCGGCGGGCGGCGGGATCGAGACGGTCGAGACCGCACTCGATGCCGACGGCGGAGGCGGCCAACAGGGCGGCGCCGGCGGAGGCGGCCTGGCCCGACCGACGGTGCCGTACCGGGAGACCGGTGACACCGGTGAGCACCTCGATCCACACCGGGATGGCCGTGCCCGCGCCGCCCAGCGCCAACTCGACGACGGTGGTGCCCTCCGGCCGGCGGGATCCGATGGCGGCCAGGGACCGGCGCACCTCCCAGGCCACCGACTCGAAGATGGCCCGGGCCAGATCGTCGGGCCCGTGTGCCGAGCTCAGCCCCACGAAGGCCGCCCCTGCCCCGGGGCGCCACCACGGGGCGCGGGCCCCGTCGAGCCAGGGCGTGGCCACCACGCCCCGGGCACCGGGCGGGCTGCGCAGGGCCCCGGCGGCCAGCTCGGCGGATGTGGACGAGGTGAGCGTGCCGAGCCAGTCCACGAACGAGCCTGCTGCCGAAAGCCCGCACTCGAGCAGCCAGCCGCGGCCCGCCGCCCTCGACAGCACCACGCCCGACGGCGGCTCGACAAGGGCGTCCACCGGCACCGACACGTTGGCCGTGGTGCCCCAGCTGACCATGGGGCACTGGTCGGAGGCCCCCGAGCCGAGCACCTCACAGGCGCGGTCGCCGGCGCCGATGACCACCGGGATCCCCGCGGTCAGCCCGAGTGCGGATGCCGACGATGTGGTGAGCCCACCGGTGACCCGGTCCGAAGGGACCACCGGCGGAAGCATCCGGGATGCGGCCGGACCGACCAGGGCGGCCACCACCTCACCGTCGGCGTCGTAGAGCCCGCTGCGCGAGGCCATGGTGGGGTCGGTGGCCACCTCGCCGGTGAGCCGCCAGACCACCAGGTCCCTCGGGGCCAGGATCCAGGCGCTGGCGTCGAGGCGCCGGCGCTGGTGGGTGCCCAACCAGGCGAGCTTGGCCGCCACCGAGGCGGCATCGACAGGGAGGGTGGTGAGCGGAGCGGGCCCAGGTTCCGATGCACCCTCGGCAGTCAGCGCCGCCGCCTCGGCGCCGGCCCGGCGGTCCGACCACACGATCCCCGGGCCGAGCGCCACCCCGCCCCCGTCGACCATGGCGAACGTCTGCCGGGCCCCGGTGCATCCCACCACCTCGACCGCGGCGAACCCGTCCGGAGCGCCCTCGCGCACCTGCGCGCAGGCGTCGACCACCGACCCCCACCACGCCGACGGGTCCTGCTCCGCCCAACCCGGGGCGGGGTGGACGGTGTCCACCGGTGCTCCGGCCAGGGCCACCAACCCGGTCCGGTCCCAGAGGGCGGCCTTGGTGACACTGGTGCCCAGGTCGATGGTGAGGATCACGCCCGATGCACGATCTCGGCCACCTGCCTGGCCATGACCGCCGGGGACGGCTCCTGGAAGATGGCCCGGCCCATGGCCAGGCCACTGCCACCACCGTCCATCACGTCCCGCGCCTCGTCGAGCACGCGCTGGTGGCCGTCACTCCGGTGGGGCCCGCCCAGAAAGAGCACCGGCACGCCCACGCTGGACACCACCCGGTTGACCGCGTCCACCCGCGCCGCTCCCGCCGCCACGTCGGGGACCGGTACCTTGAGCAGCGGCGCACCCAGGTCGTGGGCGATGACCGCGGCCAGGACGATGTCGTCGGTGTCGGCCGACATTCGCCCACGCCACAACACGGGCTCGATCAGGGCCTCGAGACGACAGGCCCTGGCGTCTTCGAGCACCTGGGCCAACAACTCGAGTGCTTCCGCCCCGCGCTCGTCGGAGGGGTCGATACGGCACATGAGCTTGATCCCCGTCCACCCGTCGTCGGCCGCCCGGGCCACGCTGGCCACCAGCCGGTCGTCAAGCTCGAATGCCGAGCCGGCCAGGCCGGTGCGGTTGATGGAGAGGTAGGTGGCGCGATCGGCCAGGGCCCCGGAGCGGGCCAGGTCGGTCAGTGGTTGCACGGTGGCCAGAATGCCGTCGCAGTGGGGAAGGGCCTCTTCGAGGGCGCGCAGGTAGTCGGCGTAGGGCTCGATGGTCATCACGCCGCGGGGTCGGTGGTCGGCCGCGAGCACCAGGGCGGGAACGGCGAGCGCCGGGTCGGGGTCCGGCGTCACCCCTCCTGTCCCGCCAGCCCGGCGAGGGCGAAGACGACCTTGGCCACCGACGAGAAGTCCTGACGTCCGTAGCCGGCGGCGATGGCCGCGGTCAGCGCCTGGCGCGCCGTGGCCGTGGTGGACAGGGGCACACCGGCCCGCCCCGCGTAGACGAGCGCGAGATCCAGGTCCTTGGCCATCAGGTCGGTCATGAAGCCCGGGCGCCATCCGTTGGTGGCCGGGCTGTCGGCCACCACCCCGGCCACCGGGAGCCTGGTGCGCACGGCGACACAGTCCCCGGTGGAATGAAGGAGTACCTCGTGGAACTTGGCCAGGTCGACCCCCGACTTCACCGCCAGGGCGGTGGCCTCCGAGGTGGCGAGCATCTGGGCGGCGTAGATGAGGTTGTTGCAGAGCTTGACCACCTGGCCCATCCCCGGCCCACCGACGTGGACCACCAGACCGGCGAAGGGCTCGAGGGCGGGGCGCACCGCCTCCAGCGTCGCCGGGTCGCCCCCGACCATCAGGGTGAGGGTCCCCTTGTCCGCCCCGGCCGTTCCCCCCGACAGTGGAGCGTCGAGGAAGCCGGCACCGGTAGCGGTGATCCGCTCGTGCTCGGCCCGAGCTACCTCGGGGTCGATGGTGGAGCAGTCCACCACCACCTGTCCCTCACCCAGCGCCGGCAGCATGGCGGCCACCACCTCGGTGACCTGTGGGGAGCTCGGAACGCACAGGATCACCACCTCGCTGGCCGCGGCCACCGCGGCGGGCGAGCCACCGTCGACGGCGCCGAGGGACACCGCTTGCTCCACCGGGCCCGGGCTGCGAGAGGCCACCGTCACCTGGTGCCCGGCCTCGAGCAGATGACGGGTCATGGGCAGCCCCATGGCCCCGAGACCGACGAAGCCAAGTCGCATGTGTGTTCTTCTCCTCATCGATGCTCGGACGGTGGGCGTCGGCGCGCCCGTGATGGATGCCCTCGGGTCAGCGGGCGAACTGCGGGAGCCACGTGGCCGTGGCCGACAACAGCTCGTCGATCATGGCATCGGTCTGCTGGAGGTCCCCTCGTCCGGCCAGGGGATCGAGGAAGAAGGCGGCATCGGCCAACCTCCGGTCGCCGTCGACGGCGGCGGCCACCGTCAGCTCGCCCACGGCCACGTGCCGGCGGACCAGCTCGGCGTAGGGCGGGGGCAGCGGGGCGACGTCGCGGCCACGGATGCCGTCGCCGTCCACCACGCAGATCGACTCCACCACCACGTCGCCGGGCGCGTCCGGAACCTGTCCGGCATTGGGGATGTTGGCCGGGAGCTGCCGGGCGGTACCGGTGACCAGTGAGTCGATCACCAGGGCCGGGAGCTCTCCCGACTGCCAGGTCTGCAGCATCTTGGTTCCGCCCAGCCAGGCGTCGACGTCGGCGATGTACTCCTCTTGGTGCTGCTGGCGCCGGTCGATGGAGGTCAACTCGATGTTGTACTCGGCTCCCCACCCGGATGCCTCGGTCAGCACCCACGGCAGGAACTCGGCGATGTGGCGATCCCCGGCCGCCGGCAGGGCACCCCACTTATGGAGCAGGGTCAGCTTGAGCGCATGGCGCTGCACGAAGTCGAGGCGCGAGAACTCCTCGGCCTTGGGCCGGCCGCTGTGGGGCGCCAAGGCGGCCAGTCCACCGGCCTCCTCCACCATCTCGGTGAGAATTGCGAACCCGTCGGCGCCGTCGACGTCGAGGGCGGTCACCACCGGGAAGTGGTTGACCCCGGCCACCGTCGGTGACACCGCCTCGGCCGGCTTGCCCAGGGCGATGGCCAGGTCCATCGACCAGTTGCCGACCTCGTGGCAGAGGCCGACGGTCTTCACCGACGTCTGGCGACACACCGCCCGGGTGAGGCAGGTCATCGGATTGGTGATGTTGAGCATCCAGGCATCCGGGCAGATCTTGCCCATGTCCTCGCCCACGCCGACCAGCACGGGGATGTTGCGCAGGGAACGATTGATCCCCCCGGGGCCGACGGTGTCCCCCACCGACTGACGGATCCCGTAGCGGGCCGGCACGTCGAGATCGATGGCCATGGAGTCGAACCCACCGGTCGAGATGGTGACGATCACGAAGTCGGCTCCCTCGAGCGCCCGCCGTTGGTCTGTGGTGGTGTCGAAGGTGGCGCCAGCCCCGAGCGAGTCGTTGACCTTGCCGGCCAGCGCTCGCATCTTGTCCAGGGGGACCGGGTCGATGTCCTCCAGCACGATGTGGGCGCCGTGCAGGGAGTCGGTGCCCAGCAGGTCGGCCAGGAGCTCCGGCGTCCACTGGTAGCTACCGCCGCCGATGATGGTGATCTGCATGATGGTCAGCCCCGATCCGGGACCATACGGGAAGTCCCTGACATAGAGGTCACTCTATCCAGCCCACCCGACGGGTCGCCGGTGGGCTGGGGCTCACCGGCCCGACCGCCGACCATCTGCGCGGGGTTGCGTCAGCCGGGCGGTACCTGCCAGTGGACGAGATCAGTACTGCGGGCCACACCGATCTTGGCGTGCCCCCATCCTCCGAATTGGCTGAGCTCATCGCTGCCCGCGTAGAGCAGGTAGTAGTAGTGGCCGGGCAGCGAGCTGGCCGAGCAGAGGAACGCCGAGTTGGCGTGCTCGTAGTCCACGCTGGAGATGCCCGCGCCGCTGTTGAAGGCCTGGGCGGGAACGTTCAACTCGACTCCCCCGCTCCACTGCAGCCATCCCGCGGTCGTGGCCGGGTCACCGGTGAGTGTGAAGAGCCACGGCTGGTCGAGGTTGTTCGACGTGGCCACGAGACGCCATCGGCCGGCAGCCACCACGAACTCGTAGTTCTCGATGGTGCCGTTGTCCACCTCGATGTCGGGACGGCCCACCAGTTGCCAGGGTCCCCGGGGTGCGCCGGAGACCGATCTGGCCATCTCGAACACATCGGGCTGGTCGGGGGACGAGAACTTGAACCCGAGGAGCAGCTGATGGTCGGTGAAGACAAAGGCACCGTCGATCATCCGGTCCGCCGGCGCCGGGGCCAGCGACTGGGCCAACGAGTGCGGCGGTGACCAGGCGACCAGGTTGTTGGAGGTTCGGTAGTAGAGCCGGGCCTGCGTGCCCGACGGACCTGACCCGCCGGGATCGGACTGGTAGGTGACCACGTAGCCCCCGTCCGGGCCCCGGACGATGTCCGGAGAAGCCACCCCCAGCACACCGTCCTGACGGGGCCACGGGGAGGCCGCGGACCAGTGGACCAGATCCGGGCTGGTGGCGGTGGCGACATCCCAGTAGACGCCATCGGGAAGGGAGGCGTCGGCGGTCACTTCGCTGAAGAGCATGTGCCAGGTGCCACCCGCCCAGATGAGCGCCTCATCCTTCACCCCTGCTGCGGGATAGGAGAGCACCGGGTTGCCCAGCCGCGCCCAGTCGACGACCGCCGTGCCCCCGCCGGGGACGATGCAGGCGTGGCCGGCACCGGCGGCCAGCTCCTGGGCCGACAGCCCCGCCACCACCGCCGTTCCTCCCGACGATGGTGCCGTTGCCCCACTGGAGCTGCATCCGGCGAGCACCACCGCGGCCACCATGAGCCCGCACCGACCCAGCCGCGCTGGTTTCACCGGGGTCGGCGCAACTCGCTCATGACGCGAACTGTAGAGGCCAGTCGGTGTGTCGGCCGCGGTGCTGGGGCCCTCGGGCCGTGCACCCCCCTCACGGTTAGGATCCGGTCGATGGCGACGCCGACCCTGCTGTACGTCACCCAGGTCGCCCCCTACCAGTACGGGCCGGCCGGAGTACACGGTGTGCTCGATCAGTCGGCGACCGCGGTTGCCCAACTGGCCGAATCGGCCGGGCTCTCCTTCAACCGGGTGGTCGATGTCCGCGCCCTCGATGACTCGGTGCTGGCCGAGGCGCGGGCGGTGGCCCTGTTCACCATCGGAGAGACGCCATGGTCACCGACCCAGCGCGATGTCCTCCTCGAAGGCGTTCGCCGCGGCCGCACCTCGGTGGTGGCCGTGCACTCGGCCACCGACGCCTGCTACGGATGGGATGACTACCGGCTGCTGGTCGGTGCCCGCTTCGACGGCCACCCCTGGACCCAACAGTGCACGCTGGACGTGGTCGAGCCCAACCACCCGGCCGTGGCCCACCTCGGCCCCACCTGGCTGTGGCACGACGAGGTGTACCAGTTCCGCGAGCTGCGGCCCGACGCCCGGGTGCTGCTGGCTGCCCGCCCCGCCGAGCTCGGCGCCGGAGTGGATCCGGAGGGCACGCCCGATGCCGGGCTCGGTCACCCACTGTCGTGGTGCTTTACCGAAGGATCCGGCCGGGTCTTCTCGACCTCCCTCGGTCACTTCCCCCACGCCTGGGAGACCCCCGACTACCTGCGCCACCTGTCCGGGGGGCTCGAGTGGTCGCTGGCCGGTTAGGCCCGCTCCACCACCACCGCTTCCCAACCCCGCAGCTGCAGTGTCCCCTCTACCGCCTCTCCGTCGCGGCGGCGGTCCGATCCGATCCGTACCGTGCCCGAGACGCCTTCCACCCGACCTTCGCCGTCGGTCATGTTGGCCACCACCACCGTGCCGTCACCGCGGCTCCACGCCCACGCCCCGGCGCTGGCCGGCAACGTCCGGTACGACCCCGAGTGCAGATCGGGGACCGCCCGCCGCAGGGCGATGAGGTCCCGGGTCAGGTTCAACATCGAGTCGGGGTCGGCCCGCTGGTCTTCGACGTTGCCGGCGGCCGGGTCACCCAGAGGGAGCCACGGCTCCACCCCCGGCTCGGTGAAGCCGGCGCCGGGCCCGTGGTTCCAGAGCATCGGTGTACGCATGGCGTCGCGTCCGGCATAGGCCGGCCAATAGGCGACCCCGAGCGGGTCCCGCATCCGATCGTGGGGTACGTCGTTGTCCGGTTGGCCGATCTCGTCGCCCTGGTAGAGGACCGGGGTCCCCCGCAGACAGAGGAGCATGATCAGGGCCACCCGAGCCTTCGCTGCATCACCGCCGGCCCATCGGGTGGCGAACCGGGACATGTCGTGGTTCGACCCGGTCCACACCGGCCACGCCGCCGGGGGAAGGGCCACCTCGGTGCCCTCGACGATGGCCCGCATGGCATCGGCCTCCAGCGGTGCGCTGATGAACGGGAAGTTGAAGGCCAGATGGAGCTGGTCCTCGCCCGAGCCGTAATACTCGGCCAGCGTGTCGAGCTGGTTCACCGGTGTCTCGCCCATCAGCAGACAGTCGGGGAAGCGGTCGGCCAGTTTCCGCCACCGGCGGATGACGTCATGGACCTCGGGCCGGTTGGCGTTGTAGACCGACCGTTGGCCGAAGAGCTGCTCCTCGAACGAATCGGACTCGGTGGCCGGCGGGTTGTCCCGCAACAGGGCGTCCTTGATGATGATGCTGCACACGTCGATGCGGAAGCCGGCCATTCCCCGGTCGAGCCAGTAGGTGATGATGTCGTCGAAGGCGTGGCGGACCTCGTCGTCCCACCAGTTGAGGTCGGGTTGATCACGGAGGTGGTTGTGCAGGTAGTACTGGCCGGTCGTGGCGTCGAGCGTCCACGCCGGTCCGCCGAAGCTGGATACCCAGTTGTTGGGGGGCGACCCGTCGGGCTTCGGATCGGCCCAGACGTACCAGGAGCGGTACCGGGCGTCACGCGACGATCGTGAGTCGACGAACCAGGGGTGCTGCTCGCTGGTGTGGTTGGGGACCAGGTCCATCAGCACCCGCATGCCCCGCCGGCCGGCTTCGGCGATGAGCCGGTCGACGTCGGCGGAGGTACCGAGGTCGGCCTCGATGGCCCGGTAGTCGGCGACGTCATAGCCCCAGTCGGCGTTGGGCGACGCGGTGATCGGGCTCAGCCAGATCCCGTCCACGCCCAACCACTGGAGATGGTCGAGATGGTCGATGATGCCCGGGAGGTCGCCGGTCCCGTCACTGTTGGAGTCGGCGAACGAGCGCGGATAGATCTGGTAAAGGACACCGGTCTTCCACCACGGCTCTCCGGCATCGTCCATCCGCTTGGTATACCAGCGTCACACCGGGGCCGGGGCGGTCAGCCCGGGGTGGGCAGCGGTGAGAACGGCTGGACGGTGACCCAGCAGGTGAACTGGGGGACGTGGTTTTTGGGCAGCTTGCACTGGGACGACGGGGGCGAGTTGATGTGCAGTCGCACCACCTGGTACTCGGTGGGGCCGTAGCGCTTGTCCGGGCCGTAGCTCAGGACGGGGGTATTGGTGCCGGGGAAGTCGGTGATCTTGGACATGGCGGTGACGAAGGTGCGCCGATTGAGATCGGCCCCGGCCGACTTGGCCGCGGCGGCGAAGAGCCGGATGACCTGGCACCAGCCCTGGATGGGCCCCTGCTCCTCGATGAAGTCGGACATGTTCCCCGGTGGCACTTGGGGATAGGCCTTGTGCCAGGGGATCCAGCAGCTGCGGACGGCGGCGTCATAGCCACCCTGGCTCTGGGGCCGGTCGTCGTCGACGCCTCCCAGGGTCTCGGTGGTCACCCCCTCCTGCCCGTTGAGGGCAACGGCGTAGGGGACCGGCAGGAGCCCGAGTGACGAGAGGATGCTCGACTCGTAGTCGCTCAAGAGGAGCTTGGGGAAGTACTTCTGGGCGGTCTCGGCCTGGAGCACCGGGTAGAAGACGTTGAAGGGGATGAGCGGGATGATCGAGGTGACCCCGGCACTGCGGAGCTGCTGGATGACCAGGGGTGACTGCGTGTCGGTGGTGGCGGTGTCCGTGGGGTCGGCAGCGATGGTCTCCACCACCGGGGTGACGCCGGCTCGACGCAGGTCGGGAAGGAGGTACTGGTTGAGGGCGGTCTGGTCCGAGGCCCGGTCCCCGGCGATCACCCCCACCTTGACGGTGCCGCCGATGAGGTCGGTGCTGAGCCCCCAGTCGACCACCGCCTGGAGGATGGCGGCCTGGTCGGGACCGGTCCACCACAAGTAGGGCGAGCCCAGATTGGTCCAGTTGGTGACCGTCGTCCATTGGCCGATAAAGGGGGTGTGGCCCTCCTGGGTGATGCAGAGCTGATCGTCCCCCGTCCAGTCCCCCAAACCGTCCAACACCGCGAAGGCGGCAGGGGATCCCTCGGTCCAGGTCTTGCACAGGGCCCGCATCTCCGACTCGTTGGTCGGGTCGAAGGTGGTGATGATCGGATTGATCTTCCGGCCGTTGATCCCCCCGGCATCGTTGATCTGCTTCACGAACAGTTGGATGGCCTTGGTCTGCTCCCCGAACTCGGCGTCGTTGGCAAATCCCTCCTGTCCGGCCAGTGAGTTGAGGGACACCACCGGGAACACAACGTTGATGGCGTGGTCGGTCACCCCCCGGGTGGAGGTGCTGGCCGTGCTCACCGCGGACGGCGACGTGCCCGAGGTGGTTCCCGTCGAGATCGGCGTCGTCCCCGCCGACGCCGCCCCGGGCGATGAGCCCGAGGGTGCGGCGGCCACCCAGGCGACGGTCCCGACCAGGACGGCGCCGATCACAACCGCCGTGCGGATCTGGGTGGAGCGGGAGCGTCGCAGGAAGTGGCCCCACGATCGGGCCACTCCTGCCAGGGGGTTCCAGCGGCTGAGCCCGCTCATGGTTGCATTCGCTCCTTTGGGCGCCCGGCGCCGTCTGGGTCGGACCGGTCCGGCGTCGACGGCGTACCGGCACACGGCGCGGTGCAGGGCCGGGCGCAGTCAGTACCGTACCGTCGTCGACGGGCCCGGGCTCGCCGCCTGGCTCCGGTGGTTAGGTTGGTGCCGGTCCCCGCCGGCATTGCGCTTGCCCACTGCCCGGGAAGGTGGCATCCGGACCGGCAGACGGCAACTCGGACAAGGAGAGAGAACGACAGATGAGCGGTGGGCCTGGCGACCGGATCGGCGATGCGGCGCTGGCCGTGGAGGTGGCCGATCTGGTCAAGCGCTACCCGAAGGCTCCCAGCGACTCACTGGCCGGCGTCAGTTTCCAGGTACGGCGCGGCGAAGTCTTCGGCTTCTTGGGACCGAACGGCGCCGGGAAGACCACGACCATCGGGATACTGACCACCCGGATCCGTCCCACCCGGGGACGCGCCTGCGTGGCCGGCGTCGACGTGGTCGCCGACCCGGTCGGCGCCCGTCGGGTGCTCGGCGTGGTGCCCCAGCAGAACAATCTCGACCGCTCGCTCTCGGTCCGCCAGAACCTGCTCTTCCACGCCAGCTATCACGGGGTCCCGAGGGCCCGACGCCAGAAGCTGGCCGACGGGCTCCTCGACCAGTTCGGCCTGGCCGACCGATCGGATGGACGGCCCGATGACTTCTCGGGCGGGCAGATCCAACGGATGATGATCGCCCGGGCCCTCATGCACGCGCCGGCGGTGCTCTTCCTCGACGAGCCCTCCACCGGGCTCGACCCGGCCGCCCGGCTCTTCCTGTGGGAGAAGGTGGCCGAGCTGAAGGCGGGAGGGACCACCGTGGTCATCACCACCCACGACATGGACGAGGCGGCCACGCTCAGCGATCGGGTGGCCATCATCGACCACGGCACGTTGCTGGCCCTCGACGCCCCGGCGGCACTGGTGCGGGGCATGACCGGGGAGCGGACCCTCGACTGCACCATCGAGCCCACCTCCGGTGGCGGTGCCGATCCTGCGGCGATCGGCGAGGCGGTCACCGCCATCACCGGGGTGAACCAGATCGAGCCGTTGGCCGACACCGGAGTCGGCGGGTGGCGGCTGCGGATCTACGTGGATGGTGAGGCCGCCGCCTTCGTGGCCCCGGTGGCCCAGGCCATCAGCGCCTCGGGGGGGAGGCTCTCGGATGCCCGCCTGGGCGAGCCCAACCTCGAGGACGTGTTCATCCACCTGACCGGGAGGGCGCTCCGGTGAGCGCGGCGACGGGCGAGGAGGCCCGGCCGTCCCCTGCCTTGGAGCCCCTCCCCCACTGGGGACCGGTGCAGACCTTCGTGGCCATCCTGCGCCGCGACCTGTTCGTGACCGGTCGCGAGTTCCCAGTCTTCCTGGCCCAGGTGATCCTCCAGCCGCTCTTCTTGCTGTTCGTGTTCGGGAAGGTCCTCACCGAGTTGGGGTACGCCCGGCCCGGCTACGAACAGGTGCTCTTCCCCGGCCTGGTGGCCCTGGCCGCGGTCCTCACCGGGCTGCAGAGCACCGCCCTCCCCCTGGTGATCGAGTTCTCCTACAGCAACGAGATCGAGGACCGGCTGCTGGCACCACTTCCCATAGGCGCGGTGGCGGTGGAGAAAGTGGTGTTCGCCGCCATGCGGGCGTGTGTGGCCGCCGCTGTCATGTTCCCGGTGGGGATCTGGATCCTCGGCTCGATCCCCTGGCAGCGCTCCACCGGGTTGGCGGTGGCGGCCATGACCATCCTCGGATCGCTGCTCGGGGCGTCGATGGGACTCATCTTGGGCACCTTCGTGCCACCCAACCGGATCAGCGTGGCCCTGACCCTGGTGTTGACCCCGCTCATCTTCACCGGCTCGAGCCAGTACCCGTGGCCCTCCCTCGGGAACCTCCGCTGGTTCCAGGTCATCTCGGCACTCAACCCGATGACCTACGTGAGCGAGGGCCTCCGGGGCCTGATGGCACCGTCGGTGCCCCACATCCAGACGTGGATCTGCTTTGTGGTGGCGATCGGTTCCCTGGTGGTGCTCACCGCCGTCGGGATGGTCGGGTTCATCCGACGCGCCCTCGGGTGAGCGACCGGCCGTCCCGTTACGCTTCGCCCATGGACGACAAGGAGATGTGGGGGTCACTGCCGGCATCGGCGCTGGACGCGATCGTGGTGGTGTCCCCCCACTTCGACGACGCCGCCCTCGGTGCCGCCCATCTGCTCGCCACCTATCCGGGGAGCACGGTGATCACCGTGCTCGCCGGGCGGCCGCCCTCCTATCCCGACGAGGTGACCTCGTGGGACGCGGCCGGCGGCTTCACCTCGGGCGACGACGTGGTGGGGGTCCGCCAGGAGGAGGACCGGGCCGCCATGGCGTCGATGGGAGCCACACCGGTGTGGCTCGACTTCTCCGACCACCAGTACTTGTCGGCAGACCAGCGGCCCACCGCCACCCAGGTGGCCCCGAGCTTGCGGCGAGCGATTGCCGATACGTCGGCGACGTCGGTGTTCCTCCCCATGGGCCTGGCCAATCCCGACCATGTGCTGACCCACGACGCCGGGCTCCTGGCCCGGGCGTCGATGGAGGAGGACGGGAGCGATCTGGTGTGGTTCTGCTACGAGGACGCCGGCTACAAGCATCTCCCCGGCCTGCTCGCCTGGAGGATCGCCAAACTGTTCCGGAGCGGCTTGTGGCCCACCCCGGCGGTGGTGCCCGTCGTCCCGGACATGGCGGCCAAGCGAGTGGCCATCGAGCTCTACGCCAGCCAGGTCGGCCCGCTGGAGCGGGACCATCTCCTCTCCGAGCGCCTCCGTGCCAACATCCCCGAGCAGTACTGGCGGCTGGCCGCCCCGCCGCCCGGGTGGGAGCGCCTAGCCTCCTCGGATGATCTCGATGCCCGCCGATCCGACTGAGGCGGTTGCCGGTCCCACCGGCGACCGCGCATGACCCCCTCGGTGCCCACCGCCCTGGTCACCGGCGCCTCCTCCGGGATCGGCGCGGCCACGGCCCGGATGCTGGCCGCCGAGGGAACCACCGTGGCCCTGGTAGCCCGGCGGGCCGAGCGCCTGGAGGAGGTGGCCAGCGACTGTCGGGTCGGCGCCCCCCGGTCACGGTGGTGGGCCGCCGACCTGTCCGACCCCACCGAGGCGGCGGCGCTGAGCCGGCTGATCTGGGACGAGCTCGGGCCACTCGACGTGATCGTCAACAACGCCGGCATCCCCATGCGTCGCCCGGCCGGACACCTCACCATGGCCGAGGTCGAGCGGGTGATGACCGTCAACTACCTCTCGCCGGTGGCCGTCACCCTGGCCCTCCTGCCCCGGATGGTGGAGCGTGGGTCGGGGACCATCGTCAACGTGTCCAGCCTCGGGGGCCGGCTGGGCATCCTCAACGAGGCCGCCTACAGCGCCTCCAAGTTCGCCATGGTGGGGTGGAGTGAGGCGCTCTACGCCGACCTGGTCGGCACCGGTGTGGCCGTGCGCCTGGTGCTGCCCGGCTCCATCGACACCGAGATCTGGGACCAGCCCGACAACGACCCGCCCGACTATGCCGGACCGTTGACGCCGGCCTCGGAGGTGGCTGCCGGCATCGTGGCGTGCATCGCCAGTGACCAGTTCGAGCACTACCTCCCCGACATGCGGGCGGTGGTGGAGATGAAGACCAAGGACTTCGACGGGTTCGTGGCCGGGATGCGGGCCATGGCCGGGCGCGACGACGGCACCACCGGGACCGGGTCGTGAAGGCGCTGGTGTTCGGGACCCGTCCCGATCCGGCGGAGCCCCGGCCGGTACCGACCGACGCGCTCGAGGAGCGCTTGGCCGCCCTGCCCTTCGGCCTCCACGAGGTGGAGGACGCCCGGCCCATCCACCCCGACTGGGTGGTCACCCGGCCCCTCCTCTCGGGCGTCTGTGGTTCGGACACCAAACTGGTGCTCGGGGAGTTCGAGGACGGGGACATCGACAATCCGATGGCCGCCTTCTCGTCGCTGCCCCACGTGCCCGGGCACGAGGTGGTCACCGAGGTAGTGGCGTTGGGCCCGGCGGCCCGCGGCGTCGAGGTCGGGCAGCGGATGGTGCTCAACCCGTGGCTGAGCTGCGCCCCGCGTGGGATCGAGCCCCTGTGCCCGCCGTGCCGGGCGGGCGACCTCAACTTGTGCTGGTCGTTCACCAAGGGCGACATCAGTCCTGGTGTGCACATCGGTGTGGTCACCGGGGCACCGGGGGCGTGGGCCGAGCTGTTGGCCACCCACTCGTCGATGCTCATCCCGGTTCCCGAGGACGTCAGCGATGCCGCCGCCGTGCTGGCCGACCCGTTCTCGGTCTCCTTCCACGCCATCCTCCGCAATCCCCCGCCCCCGGCCGGACGGGTGGTCGTCGTCGGGGCCGGCGCACTGGGACTTGCCAGCGTGGCCATCCTTTCCGCCCTCTACCCCGAGGTCGAGGTGGCGGTGGTAGCCCGGTTCCCGGCTCAGTTCGAGATGGCCCGCGCCTTCGGCGCCTCGCTGGTCCTCGCCCATGAGCCCCGCCTGGCCCTGGTCGAGGCCCTGGCCGAGTGGTCGGGTGGCGTCCTGTACGCCGCCTTCGATGGCCTGCCCATGGCCCACCCCGGACACATCGACGTGGTCTATGACACGGTGGCCAAGCCGGAGACCTTCGAGGTGGGGGTGCGGGTGCTCGCCGAGCGGGGCCGGCTCGTCTACACCGGGGTGGCCGTCCCGGGCCGGTGGGAGTGGACCCCGGTCTACTTCAAGGAACTGACCATCGTCGGCTCCAATGCCTTTGCCATGGAGGAGTTCGAGGGCGTCCGCAAGCACGCCATCGAGCACTACCTGTCCCTGGTGCAGGCGGGCCGGATCGACCTGACCGGCATGGTGACCCATCGCTATCCCCTCGAGGACTGGTGGGACGCGCTCAAGGCGCTGTCCCGTCCGGCCGACAGCGGCGTGGTGAAGGCCGCCTTCACCCCGAACCGGGGCTGACCGGTCCGCGGCCGGCGCCGCCCCCCGCTCAGCCGGACGGGCCCAGGGCCTCGAATTGCTCGAAGCGTTCGGAGGCGGGGGTCGACCATGCCGGATCCGGTTCGATCCTCCGCCCGGTGCTCGCCCACTCACCGGCGGTGGCGAAGGAGGTCTCCGGACCGGCCGCCATTCGGGCCAGGTAGGCGGCACCGAGCGCGGCTCCCTCCGACACGCCCACCGTCTCCACCGGCAACCCGGTGGCATCGGCCACCGCCTGCATCCACGGGATGGAGCGCGACCCGCCGCCGGTGGCCACGATCCGCTGCACCGGGGTGGCCGAGCGGTTGATCATGCGCCGAATGACGAACCCGCTGGCCTCGTGGGCGCCCCGGAGCAGGCTCTCGGGGCCCTGCGAGATGTCGAGGCCGTGCACGCTGGCCCGCAGGGCCGGATCGTGGAACGGGGTGCGCTCCCCCCGCAGGTAGGGCAGCCAGACGGGCACCCGACCGGGATCGCCGGTCCGTTGATCGCCGTCGCCGGGTGCGGCACCGATCGCCCGGCGGCGGGACGGGGCCCGGAGGACGGAGCCGGCCCAGTCGACGAACAGGGCCCCGGCATTGCTCGGGCCGCCGGTCAGGAACAGCCCGGGAACGGTGTGGGGCAGGCTGATCAGCCCCGGCGCGTCATTCCAGCGATCGGTGACCACCCACACGATGAGGGTCGCCCCGAAGATGACCATCACGTCGCCGGGGCGGTCGGCACCGGCCACCAGCTGCTCGCAGAAGGCGTCGATCGACCCTCCGGCGAAGGCGGTGGCCGTCCCCGGCACCGTGCCGATCCCTCCTCCCATCGGCCCCACCACCGGCAACTGCGACTGGTCCACGCCCAGCTCGGCGAGCACCTCGCTATCCCACCGGCCCCGGGTGTAGAGGTCGCCGAAGGACATGGCGGTGGCCATGTCGATGGCCGGGACGCCGGTGAGCGCATGGGTGGCCATGGCCTGGCAATTCCAATAGGAGCGGGCCTCGGGTTGCCGGCCGACCGCCCAGCCGAGCATCCGCCGCCCCTGGTCCCGCTCACCCCCCCCGTCGCCCGGCGAACCGCTCGGATCGGCCGCCCGGGCGTCCCCGTAGAGCAGACCGGGCAGGAGGGGCCGTCCCCGACTGTCCAGCGCGGTGATCGAAGGGACCATCGACGTCACCACCACCCCGGCGGCAGCCCCGTCCAGCTCGGAGGACACGGCGGCGAACGCCCGGCGAGGACCCCGACGCCAGGCCCGGACCACGTCGTGCTCGAGCGCGTCGACACGGGGCGTGCCCACCCGATGGGGGATCCGGGTGCGGGCCACCACGGTGCCCTGGCGGTCCACGGCCACCGCCTTGACCGACGTGGTGCCCACGTCCACCCCGATGGTGCAGTCTCCGCCGGCGGTGGGGCTCACGAACCTGACATTCTCGTCATGACACGTCATTATGGACGCGAACACGGCCCATGGGCCGGTGCCGCCTCACGGAGACGGCCGGAGGGACGAGCAAGGAGTTGGCCACACCATGACCGAACAACGACCCAGGGCTCTGGTCACCGCGGCGGTGCGTGGCCCCGGGCTGTCGCTGCTCCACGAACTGGCCGACACCACCCTCGACTCGTGGCTCGACCAGCCCTCGCTGCGGATCTACAACGCCGAGCAGTTGGCCGCACGGGTGGCCGAGGAGCACGCCACCGTGGTGGTCGTCGAGAGCGACCGGTGCGCCGGTCCCCTGTTCGACCAACCACTCCTGGCCGTGTGCAGCTGCCGGGGGGATCCGAACAACGTCGACGTGGCCGCGGCGACCGCCACCGGCATCCCCGTGCTGCGGGCGCCGGGCCGCAATGCCGACGCCGTGGCCGAATTGGCCGTGGCTCTTCTCTTTGCTTCCACCCGAGGGGTGGTGCCCGCCGACGGCGACGTCCGCCGGGGTGAGATCTACAAGGACGGGACCATTCCCTACCAGCGCTTCCGCGCCTGGCAGTTGGCCGGGCGCACCGCCGGACTGGTCGGGTTGGGCGCCGTCGGGCGGGCGCTGCGCTGGCGGCTGCGCGGCCTGGGGCTCGAGGTCATCGCCTACGACCCCTACGCCGACGAGCCGACCGTGGCGCTGGACGAGCTCCTCGAGCGGGCCGACGTGGTCTCGATGCACGCACCGGTCACCCCCGAGACGACGGGCATGATCGGTGTCAAGGAGTTCGGCGCCATGCGCGACGGCGTTGTCTTCCTCAACACGGCCAGGGCCCAACTGCACGACACCGACGCGCTGGTGGACGCGCTGAACTCGGGCAAGGTGTCGGCGGCCGGCCTCGACCACTTCGAAGGCGAATCGCTGGCCGTCGACCATCCACTCACCGGGTTCGACTCGGTGGTCCTCGCCCCCCACATCGGCGGCGCCACCTACGACACCGAGTCGAATCACACCGCCATCATCGCCGAGGATCTGTGTCGCCTCCTGGCCGGGGCACGACCGCTGCACATCGTCAACCCCGAGGTGCTGGACCGCCGATGAGACCGGACCGTCCACCCTCCTCCCGGCGCCACCGCCGGGCACCCTAGGACCGTGG
>Ga0182018_10001898_pt1 | contig 22408 bp, 16 predicted proteins | sample 812P2MmetaG_FD_120490 | JGI IMG/M metagenome (GOLD analysis project Ga0182018, IMG submission 120490) | Permafrost microbial communities from Stordalen Mire, Sweden - 812P2M metaG | ecosystem: Environmental > Terrestrial > Soil > Wetlands > Permafrost | place: Sweden: Stordalen | collected...
AGATCATCCGCGGTCGGAGTTCTTAGCTTGGCGGCGTCGGTAAACCATTGCAGCGATTCTTTCGGCTTGTCTTCGCGAAAGAGGACGTAAGCCAGCAGATACACGGCATTGTCGGATTGCGGGTGGCCTGCGATGTAGGCCTGCAGCGCCTCTCCAGCGTCTTTGAACTGCCTAAGGTTGGCCAAGCATTTCCCGCGATACAGGAGCGCGTCGGTCTGGCCCGGTTGCTGCTTCTCCAATGCCTCGAAAGCCGAGGCCGCTTCCGACCAGCGTTCCTGACGAAACAGATTCAGTGCCTGATCGCGGTCAGTGGTTTGGCAAAAGGAAGTGCTCGCGAAACAGATTGCCGCTAGGACAATCCCGGCCACATGTTTCTTGATCATTGCTTGAGCCTCCTATTTCGCTGCCGGCACCGGTTCCGTGACCGCCAGAAACTGGTCGGCCTTGACGTTGTTCAGCGTCTGAATAATGCCGCTCGGCCAGTTTGTGATCGACCCCGCCCCATACGTTGGGAATATTCAGACCGGCTTCCCGGCCGACATCTACGAACTGTACCGTAGATGTTTGATTCGCAGCCGGGGCCGATTGGAGGACCACACTTTGTCTCCACCTCCACAGCGGAGTTGCCAGCGCATCCATGAGCGTACTGGCGAAAACAAGGAGGGAAGAACCAAGGAAATGCCGCCGTTGAAAATTCATACTTGTGATTTCCCTACATCCGAGTGGATGTTGCTCTGCACCGATTCCGCGTCGAACCTCCGCGACTGCGAATGCCCCCTTTGGGGGTCTTACTTTCCGCTTACAATTCTTGGAAACTTTCGAGAGACAATTCCTTTTCCCTCTTGGACCGCGATGATCTGATCGATTGGCACGTTGCTCAGACGATCTACTTGGCCACTTGGCCAGGTGATTTCGAGAGTGTCGATTTTTGCGCTCTTTCCCAGGCCAAAGAGTATGCAAGGGTCGCTGGCCGACATGTATCCCAATGTCGCCCTTTACCAATAAATCTCAGCTGTGGTGAATTAAGCAGGCGAGGTGTGGCGTCAAGTGGGTCCCCGGTAAAAGTGACAGGCCGGGATGTTTCGGACTCTCTTCGCCGGCGCCAGTTTAGTTGGCCTTGAAGGTGGGACACTCGCCATTGTAAACTAACTTTGATGGATTTCCGTCAGTTAGAAATGTTTCTTGCTGTAGTTGAAAGCGGAGGATACACAAACGCTGGGGAGCGGCTCCACATATCCCATTCTGCCATCCACCGACAGGTACGGCTGCTCGAACACGAACTCAAGGACCGGGTATTGGTGAAGGTCGGTGCGCGGATGGAGCTTACCACAACAGGAACGCTCGTGCTAGAACACGCTCGTATCATACGCCAGGATGTGACCAACATGCATCGCCGGATCGACGAGGTGGTGCGATTGCAAGCTGGATATCTGCGTATTGGAACAGGAAGCCTGATGCTACAGTTCTTTCTTCCTCCCATTCTACAGCGATTTCGTGAGCAGTTTCCGGGCATCGATGTACATGTCGTAACGGGCACGGCGAACGAAGTCATTGACAAAATGGGTGCAGGGAATCTCGACGTTGGGATCATATTTGGTCCGTTAGAACATTCCAAGGCAGAGGGTGGGCTCATCTACGAATTTCTTTACCGAGAAGAATTTGTTTGGGCCGTCAGCAAGACGAACCCTCTTGCCAAACGGAAGACTGCATCTCTTGCCAAAATTCTGGATTATCCAGTGATTACATACTCGAGGACGACCCATGTCCGCAGGCTGCTCGAGCAGCTGTTTGAACAAGCCCGATTGAAGCCGAAAGTTATTATGGAACTCGAGAGTGAGGAATCTATGGAGAGCATGGTCGAGATGAATATGGGCGTTGCATTCCTTGCCCTGCGCCGCGTCGTGATTGACAAAATCCACTTCGTCCGGGCCCAAGGGCAGCCGAACTATTGTGAGGTGGGGCTGATTTTTCTCGGAGCCAACTACATTCCCGGGGTTGTAAAGGAATTTGCACGCAAATGTCGCGAGGCTAGCGTGGATTTTGGGCTCTGTGCAGGAATCTGTAAGGAACCCCGATTTCATTGAGGTTCCGCCGGTGCTCCCTTTTTGGACTCCCTCTCGGTCGGCCCATGGGATGTGGCTTAACGCCAGCGTTGGCGGGCCTTTCCAGAAGCATCTTCTAGTGAGTGGGGCGGCCGGCAATCGCCGCGCCGTCCGACTGTCAGCCGGTAGAGCCAGTTGGATGCCCGAGCCGGGATGAGCGCTCCCTCCCTGAACTGGAGCATGGTTTTGTTCGGACGGTTCAGCCTGCTGGTCGGGGCGAGACTTCTAAGGCGGGGATGCGGACAAGACCCATCAAATCTATCGCTTATTCTAGCAGAGGGATGCATCCACATTCCCGGTTTCCAACATCGTCCATGGTCAAAATGCTCCCTGGTCGTAGACCGTCGCCGATTCAGGCTACGAGTGAAGTAGTACCCCGTTTGCTCAGAGAACGTCGGAAAAGGCTGAAAGCCCAAAACCTGCACCAATTGGGAACTTTTCCAGATTCTTGTTCAGAGCCGGATTTTGGGGTAAAGCCAGCCTCCATGGCAAAACCGTTTGAGAATCCAGCACGCATTTCACCTTTCGGGTTCAGGCACCGTCGTAGTGAAGCCCGGAAAGGTGAGCCGAGCGCCCCGCGCTTTGTGATCGACGACGGCCAACATCCTGTCCTGATTAGATAACGGCGTCGCCTCCGCGTATTGGGAATGATTTCGATGACCTCCTCCGGCGGTAACAGAGCCCGGACTCGTTCTAGCGTGGGCAGGTGGACGCCCAGTGAAATGATTGTGTTGGCGGATCTCGTGGGAGTTGCCCTGCTACATGATGGGGCGAATTCTTAGATGCTCTAAGAATTCTGTCAGAGCGAATGGGTAAAAGCGAAGACTCTTCATCGCGCCGACGGAACTAGCCTTGACGAGGGTGTTTTGAAAGAACTAATATAATTTGCCAGTATTGACCAACGACCCTAAAAGAGCAACCGTGCCCAAACGCGTGGGGTTCAGCCAGCAAAGGAATGAGCCGAAAAGCGCGCTGAACAGACCAGGGCTATCATCGTTGGCCTCGCCGCAGCTGGGTCCACGGGACGGACAGGCTAGCAATGGTTATGAGCCCGTGCGAGCAAGCTTTTCTCGAGTAAATCCTTCATGCGTCCTACCTTTCTATTTCGTGAATTGCCATTCACCTTTCTAATGGTCGTTCTTTCTTCATTACTCGCAGCGCAGGAAACACCAAGCTGGTTGGATAAGGAATTCACTGCTGCAAGGAACGCGGAAACTCAGGGCAGGTATCTTGAGGCTGTAGCCCACTATGAGGCGATCTTGCAACGAGATCCACAACTCGCAGAGGCCTATAACAATCAGGGTCTCGACTTCTACCGTCTAAAAGAGTATGAACGCGCCGCCACCGTTCTTGTAAAGGCTTTGCATATCAAACCGGAAATGCTCTCCGCGCGCCTTTTCCTCGGCCTGGCAGATTTTAAGCTGGGACATTTCGAGCAATCGACTGAACAGCTTCAGGCGGTCTTGACTGCCGACCCGCGAAACAACGAGGCGTATATCTTCTTGATTCAAGCCCAGATGGGACTTGGTCGGTTCGATATCGACCTTGCCCAGCGCGCGCTGGAATTGTTCCCCAAAGATGCTGAAGTAAACTATGTCGTGGGCCTCGCAGCCCTCGAGCGCATCAGGGAGATTGCCGATTACGCAAACCAACTGGGGCCGAAGTCTCCCATTTTTCACTGGATGAGCCTTCGACTTGACGAACAAAAGAATGATCTTCCAAGTGTTGCGAAGCAACGCGAGGAGATCCAAAAGCTGGGTGTTATTACTCCTCCTCCTATCATCCGTGAGTATGATGCGTTGGCCTCCTTGGTCGACCGGTCTTTCAAGGCGGTCGTAGAAACGGCGCCTAATTCAACTTACTCACATAGAGTGCAAGGACACATCGATGAGTCGAAGGGCCTCTCAGCCGAGGCGGTCGACGAGTACAGAAAGGCTCAAGACCACTTTAGTGCGGGCCGACTGTTGGCACAAGACTTTCACTTGGTAGAGGCGGGAGCAGAACTCGAAGCCGCCCTGGCAGACGAGCCTGAGAACCGTCTCGCCGCGGCTGAGCTGGCGCAGGTCTATGTTCAGGATCACAAGGCAGGCAAAGCCGTGCCGTTGCTTGAAGGAATATTAAAGAATTATCCGCAGGACGCGTATGCTTGGGCTGACGTCGGCAGGGCAGAAATCATGGCAGGACAAGTAGAACAGGGAATTCGCTCGCTCCGAACCGCGCTTCGACTTAACCCGTCACTGAACAACGTCCATTACGAGTTGGCGATGGCCTATCGAAAGTTGGGGCGAGCAAGCCTTGCGGAAGAAGAAATTAAAACGTTTCAATCGCGTCAGAATCGGATACCCTAGCTGTTAGTTGAACCCGGCGAAAGAGAAATCGATTCGTCAGAAGCGAAACATTCCTCGGGGAGAACTTTCGTCGAATGCGCAATTGCGTTGCCGCTCCCAAAGCGGCCTGGACGAGACTGAAAAAGCTAGGGTTGTGTAGACGCTTTCATGCGGTGCTAAGTGCTGGTATTTCTGAACGTCAAGGGGATGCAACCGTGACTCGGGTTGGATCAGATAGCGATTCTCGGGGAGGGCAGGCTGGACCAGAACTCTGATTCGCTCCGCGCACGGCCGACCGTCGGGATTTTCGTACTCGCCGTTTCAATCTGTGCGGTCCTGGGGACGATGATTCAGCATCGCGCCGTTGCCGAAACTGGAAGTGTCTCGTCGTCGACTGGTATTCCGGTCGCCTTTACCGACATTGCCAAGGCTGCCGGCCTCAAGTTCAAGCAGGATTCCACTGCCTCCGACCAGAAGTACTATCTAGAAACCATGGGCACCGGTGTCGCCTGGCTTGACTATGACCAGGATGGGCTGATGGACCTCTTTTTCGTCCAGTCCGCGGCAACCGACGTTTACAAGCCGCCGCATCCCTTGCGCTGTGCGCTTTATCACAACAATGGTGACGGGACTTTCACCGATGTCACCGAAAAAGCCGGCGTGGGAGGCGAAGGACATTACGGCCAGGGTGTTGCCGTCGGTGACTTCGACAATGATGGCTATCCCGATCTGTACGTGACCGGCTACGGGAATGCCATCCTTTACCACAATAATGGCAATGGGACCTTCACCGATGTTACTGCCAAAGCCGGCGTGGCGGATCAAGGCGGATGGTCAACCAGCGCCGGGTGGTTTGATTACGATAAGGACGGCTGGCTCGATCTGGTCGTTACAAACTACATTGAGTGGACGCCGCAAACCAATATCTGGTGCGGCGAACACAAACCCGGCTATCGTTCCTACTGTCATCCAAGAAACTATCGAGGACAGAAGACCAAGCTATACCACAACAATCACGACGGAACCTTCACCGATGTGAGCGATGCGTCCGGCGTGGGCAAGCCCGAATCGAAGGGCATGGGCGTGGTGCTCGCCGACTTCAATAACGATGGCTGGCCGGATATCGCAGTCGCCAATGACTCATGGCCCAATTTCTTGTTCATTAACAAGCACGACGGAACCTTTGAAGATGTTTCGCTATATTCCGGGGTCGCGGCAAGCGAAGAGGGGCGTTATGAAGCAGGCATGGGTATCGATGCCGCCGACGTCGACGGCGACGGCTGGCAGGACATCTACATCACGCATCTTGATTTTGAATTGAACCGTCTCTACCACAACAGCCGGGATGGGACCTTCACGGATGATACATATCGCTCCGGCATCGGCAACAAGGCAACGCATCTCAGTGGTGTGTCGATGAAGTTCCTCGACTACGACAATGACGGATGGCCCGACATCTTGCAGCTTAACGGTGCCATGCTGGACAATATCCAGCTTTATCACAGCGAAGTCTCGTACAAAGAGCCGCTGCTGATGTTTCGGAATTTGGGCAAAGGTCAGTTCGAGAAAGTATCGGATTCGCTGGGACCCGACTTCACGCGTCCTGTTGCTGGCCGTGGGCTGGCGACGGCCGACTACGACAATGACGGAGACATTGACATTGTCACGAACAACAGGGGCGACTATCCTTCGTTGCTGCGCAACGATGGCGGAAATGCCAATCACTGGCTGACGATTCTGCTGATTGGAACGAAATCGAATCGTGACGGAATCGGCGCTTCGCTGAAACTAAGCTCTGATGGTGTGGCCCATGTAGAACAGGCCAAGGGCGGCATGGGATACATGTCGGCCAGCGACCCTCGCATCCACTTTGGCCTGGGAAAGAGCACAAAAATCGACGCTCTCGAAATCACATGGCCAAGTGGCCAGGTAGATCGCCTGACTGATGTGCCAATCGATCAGATCATCGCGATCCAAGAGGGAAAAGGAATTGTGCCTCGAAAGTTTCCAAGAATTGTAAGCGGAAAGTAATAACCTCAAAGCGGTCATTCGCAGTCGCAGAGGTTCGACGCGGAATCGGCGCAGAACAACATCAACTCGGATGTAGAGAAATCACAAGTATGAATTTTCACCGTCGGCATTTCCTTGGTTCTTCCCTCCTTGTTTTCGGCAGTACGCTCATGGATGCGCTTGCAACTCCGCTGTGGAGGTGGAAACAAGGTGTGGTCCTCCAATCAATCCCGGCTCCGAATCGAACATCTACGGTACAGTTCGTCGATGTCGGCCGGGAAGCCGGTCTGAATATTCCCAACGTATGGGGCGGAGTCGATCACAAGCGCTATATCATTGAAGCTAAAGGAAGCGGGTTGGCATTCTTTGATTATGACAACGACGGCTGGCTAGACATTTATTTGACGAACGGAACGCGTTTGGGCGAGAAGTGGCCGCCGCGGAAAACGCCGACTTCCCAGTTATTCAAGAATAATCGCGACGGCACGTTCAGCAACGTTACCGAAAAATCTGGCCTCGCACGCACAGGGTGGCAGACCGGAGTGTGCGTCGGCGACTATGACAACGACGGCTGGGATGACCTGTTTTGCTGTTTCTGGGGACATAACATCCTGTTCCGCAACAACGGCGATGGCGTGTTTACCGATGTAACCCGCAAGGCTGGTCTGTACAACGAACAGGTTCACTGGGGCGCCGGCTGCACTTTCCTCGATTACGACCGAGATGGACTCCTCGATCTTTTTGTGTGCAATTACATCGAGTTCGATCCGGCGCAAATTCTCTCTTCTGGCGAACCCGCAGCTTGCCAATGGAAAGGGATTCCGGTTATGTGCGGCCCACGCGGCCTTCGGGGCGATACGAACGTTCTTTATCACAACAACGGGGATGGGACATTCGCGGATGTTTCCGAAAAGGCGGGCATCCTGAAGCCCGGCCCTCGCTACTCCATCACCGCGGTGTCCTATGACTTCGACAACGATGGATGGCCCGACATCTACGTGGCCGTTGATTCCGAGCCCAGCATCCTCTACCACAACAATCAGGACGGCACATTCACCGACGTCGCCGTCATCGCAGGCTGCGCCTACAGCGAGACTGGCCACGAACAGGCAGGGATGGGGGTGGCTGTCGCCGATTACGACTGCGACGGATGGTTCGATATTTTCAAGACGAACTTCTCAGACGACACTTGCAACCTCTACCACAATAACGGCGATGGGACCTTCAGTGATGTGACGTACCCGTCAGGAATCGCAGTCAACAGCCAGTATGTCGGATGGGGCTGCGGTTTTCTTGATTACGACAACGACGGCTGGCCGGATCTGATGCAGATCAACGGCCACGTCTATCCGGAGATCGTTGGCCACAACGTTGGCACCTACAAAAATCCGCGCATCGTGTACCGGAACATGGGCAACGGGCAATTCAAAGACGTTTCGTCAGTGATGGGTCCAGGGATCAGTGAGCATTTTTCGAGTCGCGGCGCAGCGTTCGGAGATTACAACAACGACGGCGGTGTCGACGTACTGATTTTGAACATGAACGACCTGCCTTCACTCCTGCGCAACGATGGCGGCAACAAGCAGAATTGGATCAAAATTAAGCTAAATGGGACCAAGTGCAATCGTTCCGCAATAGGCGCGCGCGTGCGAGTAGTAACCGGCGATCATGTTCAGATCGACGAGGTCCATAGCGGATCCAGTGTCATGTCCCAAGGCGACCTGAGATTGCACTTCGGCCTCGGGAAAACTCAGACGATAGATCTCATCGAGGTGAAGTGGCCTACGACGGGCAAACTCGAACGATTCACGCAAGTGAAAGCCAACCAGATCGTTACCATCCGGGAAGGCAGCGGGATCGTGGCGGCTGGAGGACCGACAACGAGATAGCCTGGCCGTTCCGTTTGAATGAGTCGATGCTCGTTTGTACTCCGCAAGAATTCCATCCTTGCTCGCAAAATGAATGGAAATGCTGATTTTAACGCTCGCATCGATTCTGGTCGGATGTCTTTCCTTGCAAGCCTGAGACAGACGAAACGCACCGGAGCCGTTAGCCGTTCTCCGAGCTATATTGGCCTTTCTATGAACTCGTTGATCCGCACGGCGCTGTGTCGAGCAGTTTGCTCTCATCTCGCCTTAGCACTTCTCTTGGGTGGAACGATGGGCGTGACCATTGTAGGCGCGGCTGCCCAGTCGCAGAGCATCGACAACGCTCAGTCCACCACTAGCCCGGTGCCTCCGCCTCAGACGCAAGGCGCAGTATCAACGGGTGGCGCTTACGCTCCCGTACTTGACGAGGGAAAGCGCCCGATCACTGCCGGCGGATTTGTAGACAGTGGCCCCATAGTCTTCCAAGATGTCGCCGAAAAGGCTGGACTCACACGCTGGCGGCACGTGATGGGTCCGGAGCAAAAGAAATTCATTTTGGAGACGGTTGGCTCCGGCGTCGCCCTCCTCGACTTCGACAACGACGGCTGGCTGGACATTTACTTCGTCAATGGCTCAACTTACGATGCGATGTCGGGCAAGACCGAGCCGCCGCATGCTGCGCTCTTCCACAACAACCACGATGGCACCTTCACCGACGTCGCCAAGCAGGCAGGCGTCACGAACGACCGCTGGGGTTTTGGCGTCGCCGTCGGCGACTTCGACAACGACGGTTGGCCGGACATCTACGTCAGCAACTTTGGGAAGAACCGGCTCTACCACAACAATCACGACGGCACCTTCACCGACGTCGCCGAAAAGGCGGGAGTGACCTTGGGCAACTGGTCAACGGGCCCAACCTTCGGCGACTATGACGGCGATGGCCGCCTGGATCTTTTCGTGCCCGGCTACGTCCACTACGATCTTGCGCATCCGCCACTGCCGGGGAGTCCCGAGGTTGCTTTCTCGACCTGCCAATTTCGCGCCATCAACGTCATGTGTGGTCCGCGCGGACTAAAGGGCGAGCCCGATCACCTCTTCCACAACAATGGAGATGGCACGTTCACCGATGTCAGTGAGAAAGCAGGCGTTAGCGATCCCAACCGATATTACGGTCTTACCGCCGTGTTCGCCGACTTGAACAATGACGGGAAAGTCGACCTCGTGGTGGCCGACGACTCGACTCCCAACTACCTCTACCTGAATAAGGGTAATGGCACCTTCGAGGATGACAGTTACGCATCCGGCTATGCGCTGAACGACAACGGCCGCGAGACTGCTTCCATGGGGATCGCAGTTGGCGACTATCGCAACACCGGTCTCCTCGATCTGTACAACACCGTGTTCTCCGACGACTACAACCCCCTCTACCGCAACGACGGCGATGCCAACTTTACGGATGTCAGCTACCGGCTAGGCGTTGCCGAGGTGACGATTCCCTTTCTCGGCTGGGGAACGGGCTTTCTCGACTATGACAACGATGGCTGGAAAGACATTTTCGTGGCCAATGGGCATATTTATCCGGACGTCGACAGCAGCGGCTGGGGTACGACGTTTCGGCAGCGGCCCTTGCTCTTCCACAATCTCAAAGGCGAAAAATTTGAGGTCATTCCTCCGGTAAAAGGCACCGGGCTGGCCCTTTTGATGAAAGCCAGGGGAGCGGCTTTCGGCGATCTTTTCAACGACGGTAAAATGGACGTTGTGATCAATCAGCTGGATGATGTGCCGGTACTGCTGCGCAATGTCAATCCGGACAAGAACCACTGGGTGGGCTTTAAGCTGATCGGGGGTCCGAAGAGTCCGCGGGATGCCGTGGGAGCTGCCGTCTATCTCACCGCTGGGGGCATGCGCCAGAGAGCGGACGTGCTTAGCGGTGGAAGTTTCGCTTCCTCGAACGATCAACGCGTCCACTTTGGTTTGGCGGAAAGCACGACAGTGCAAGCTGTCGAAATCCATTGGCCCAGTGGTGCTGTGGAGCATATCACCTTGCCTGCGGTCGATCGGTTTTACGCTATCGAAGAAGGCAGGGGAATTGTGCCCAGTGTCTATGATCGGTTCGCTCCGGACATGGGGAATCGGCGATCGCCGAGCGCTAAATAGTTGGAGCGGAATCAAGTGGAATCAGAATATCCAATCGCAGGTCCAGAGGAAGGCTGAGGTGTTTCAGTGGGAGTTAAACCCATCTTCAAGGAGTCTCATCGCCGATCTGTCTTGGACCCGCCGTGCAGGTCTGTTCCGGCTGGATGCCGCAATCTTTTCAACTAATACTTCCTCTAATACTTCCTCAACACCCCGATCACTCTGCCCTGAATCTGCGCTACGGCGGCCGGCACGATAATCGGCTTCATGCTGGCATTCGAAGGCTGAAGGCGGACCTTGTCGCCCTCGCGGTAGAACCGCTTCAGCGTGGCGTCGGTCCCATCCAGCAGCGCGACCACAATGTCTCCGTTATGCGCCGTCTTCGCTTTCTCGACCAGCACGTAGTCCCCGTCCAGGATGTGCTCATCCTGCATCGACTCGCCGCGCACTTCTAGCACGAACACTTCCTTCGACCGAACAAAGTCGGCGAGCGAAATGGTCTCATTATTCTGCACCGCCTCGATCGGCTGTCCCGCAGCGATCCTCCCCATCAGCGGCAGCACCATGGTGGTGTTCACCGACATGGCTTGTTTCAGCCGACCCTTGGGTGGGAGCAGATCGATCGAGCGGCTGCGGTTGTAATCGCGCGTGAGCAGCCCTTTTTTCTCCAGGTTGGAAATGTGCTTGTGCACAGTGGCCAGCGAACTGAGCCCCATTCCTTGGCCAATCTCTTCAAAAGAAGGCGAGTAGCCTTTCTTCTGCACAAACTCAGAGATGAAGTCGTAAACTTGCCGTTGCCGCCGAGTGATCGCCATAGCCAGATTGTTGGCGAATGGAAGGCGAATGTCAAGGGGTAGCGAAACTGTTTTCCTACCTGGGGGAGGGCAGGGCGTCGGCACCCGCGCGATTGCCCCCGAATCTCAATCGCTAGAGCCCAGCCGGTCCTCGACATCTACCTGCCTGTCAGAGCCAACGACCTGTCGGGAGGACACTCTGTCCGCTTCGAAAGGGTTCGTCTAGAAACACTTCTCGAACGGGTTGGGCGGCTTGCCGGGGAAGGCTGCGGAGCGAGTAAACTCTTCATTGCCCTGCGCTTCATCTGACCTTCCATGACCACACCATCCTGTACTCGCAGACGCTTCTTGCAAACCACTACCGGCGCCGGCACGGCCGCGGCGCTGGCTCAATTCACCCCCAGCCTGCTTCGAGGAGACGAGTCTTCCCCTGCGCCGGTCGCTGCCGCTCCATCGTGGATCGACAAACCGATGCGCTGGGCGCAGCTCACGCTGGTCGAGGACGACCCCGGCAAGTTTGACCTTGGCTTCTGGCTGGACTATTTCCGGCGCACCCAGACCACAGCTGCCTGCCTGAGTGGCGGCGGATGCGTGGCCTACTACCCGACGCAGATTCCGTTCCATCATCGCAGCAGCTGGCTCGGCGACCGCGACGTGCTCGGAGATCTGGTTTCCGGCTGCCGAAAGCTTGGCTTGGTGGTGCTGGTGCGCACCGACCCGCACGCGACCTACGACGATGTTCAAGCCGCCCACCCGGATTGGATCGCCGTAGACGCCGCGGGCAATCCACGCCGCCACTGGGCGTCGCCGGAGATGTGGGTGACGTGCGGGCTGGGGCCGTACAACTTCGAATTCATGACCGAAGTGCACAAGGAAATCATGTCGCGCTATCGCGTCGACGGAGTGTTCGTCAATCGCTGGGACGGATCCGGCCAGTGCTACTGCCAACATTGCCGGGCAAATTTCAAGGCCGCATCCGGCTTCGATTTGCCGCGGACCGACGATCCGCAGGACCCGTCGCGTCGGGGGTACATCCTCTGGCGGCAACAGCGGCTCTTCGAGCTGTGGCGGCTCTGGGACGCTGAGGTGCGCACCATCAATCCTGACTCGTGCGTCATCCCGAACAATGGAGGCGGGGCGCTCAGTTCGCTTGACGCCCAGCAATTCGGCGCACTGGCGCCGATGCTGGTAGCGGACCGGCAGGGGCGACACGGTCTGGCTGCTCCATGGGCGATGGGGAAGACTGGAAAAGAATATCGGGCCACGGTCGATCGAAAGCCCGTCATCGGACTGTTCGGCGTTGGCCTGGAAGAAGCCTATCGCTGGAAGGATAGCGTGCAGAGCGATGCGGAAATCCGCATCTGGGCGCTCGACGGGATCGCCAACGGCATGCGTCCGTGGTTCAGCAAATTCAGCGGGACGTTGCACGACAAACGCTGGCTGAAGGGAGTGGAGGACATTTACCTGTGGGCCCACAAGGTCGAACCTTATTTGCGGCACGAGACGCCGTTGGCGCGCGTGGCGCTGGTCTTTTCGCAACAGACTGCGTGGTTTTATGGCGGGACACAAGCCGCGGCCAAAGTCGAAGATCACACGCTCGGGTGGTATCAGGCGCTGATCGAGGCGCGCATCCCGTTTGAAATGGTGCACGACCGACGGCTCGATGCGGCGCACGTCGGTCAGTTCAAGACCCTCATTCTGCCCAACATCGCGGCGCTCGGTGACGCACAATGCGACCAGCTTCGGGCATTCGTGAAAAACGGAGGCGGCCTGATCGCCACCTACGAAACCAGTCTCTACGATGCCTGGGGCGGCCGCCGCAAGGACTTCGGCCTGGCCGATTTGTTTGGTGTGACATGGAGCGGCCGCGGCGAGGGGCCGATGCTGAATTCCTATCTTCGTCTGGAACATGAAGCGGCGCCGCACCATCCGCTGTTTAAGGGACTGGAGGACGCTCCCCGAGTCATCAATGGTGTTTCGCGCCTGGAAGTCGAGCCGCGTGACCGGTTTGCCCCGGCGCCGCTCACGCTGATTCCGAGTTACCCCGACCTACCGATGGAAAAGGTGTATCCTCGTCAGCCGAAAACCTCGATCGCCGGCGTGTTTCTGCGGGAACCCGCCGGCCGCGTGGCCTATTTTCCCTGGGACATCGACCGCACATTCTGGGAAGTGCTTGCCGTGGACCATTTCAAGCTTCTCCGCAACACCGTCGAGTGGGCCACGAACGAAAGCCCGATGATTGAAGTCTCCGGACCGGGCTTTCTCGACGTAACCGCCTGGCGAAACCGGGACGCCATCGTCATTCATCTGGTGAACCTGACCAATCCGATGGCGATGAAAGGCCCCTACCGAGAGTTTTTTCCCGTGGGCGAGCAAAGGGTGAGAGTCCGCTTGGCGGACGGGTTGCAAGCGAAGACAACCCATTTGCTGGTTGCCGAGAGGACCCCGCAGGTCGAGCGCAGCGGTTCCGAGCTGACCCTCACGGTGCCCTCGATACTCGATCACGAAGTCGTGGCCATCGACCTGTGAGCGTTTCCCTTTGCCAAGCCCGGATGGTCGACAACGGCATGGTCCAAAAGACCAAGGGAGACAGCCCATTGTTTGATGGGTGACAAGCCCTTGACCTCACGGACCTACTCTCGTGGCCTTCTAATCTCCCTAAGTCATAGCTTTCTCACTGTTACTCTAGCCTTCGTTTCTCGCTCCGCAGCGGACCACGCGCTTTCCTCCCTCAGCCCTCGTGAAATCCCGGGTTTCCACGTGATTCTTTGACTATCCGATGTTAGCTCACGTGACCTACGTAATCGGGTGCGTTGACTTGAACATGGAATCCATCTGGATCATAGAATTTGAAGGATTCTTTTGAGTTGCTATCGAATTTTAAGCCACGCTCGCTCAACTTTGCCCGAACCTCATCAGCATTAAAGTCGACAATTCCGAAGTCGTAGTGATCGACCGTTGCGGTCTTACTTTCGCCTTGCTCAATGCCAAAGAAGGAGTCTCCCACCCCGAGGATATGTACCGTCGCCGACTGTTGCTTGAGCGGCATCCCGAAGAACTCCTGGTAGAACTGGGAGGTGCGGTGGAGGTCGGGGACCCGCACGGTGACGTGGTTTATGCTAACCGCGCGGAAGCCAGCCGGCGCAGGAGCTGCGAGTGCACCAGGCACCGCGGATGCACCAGCGGCCAACACGGCGAGGGAAACAGCGAATTGACGGCGAGATAGCTTGCCGCGCTCCAAATCACTCAGCATTCTTTCTATCGTTTCGATCATATGGTCCTTTTCTATATTCTTGGGATAGTTCCTACGAAACATCGGATTCGAGCCTAAGATCTTTTCGCTAGACATGCGATGTTCCTCGGTGCTGGTACGAAAATCTATGAAACCAGGCAGGGCCGCTTGGGGTTGAATTTCCAACCCGGAACGAGGAACTGCATCGCCTTCACATCGTCCCGTGCTCCCAGCCCCATCGTATTGTAGAGCGCATGCGCGTGCTCGATCTGATCCATATCAATCTCGATGCCGAGTCCCGGACGATCGGGCACCTTGAGCTTGCCGTTAAGGATTTGCAGCGACTCTTTGGTAAGGCGCTGGCCGTCCTGCCAGATCCAGTGCGTATCGATAGCTGTGACCTTGCCCGGCGCTGCCGCAGCCACATGTGTGAACATCGCCAGAGAAATATCGAAGTGATTATTTGAATGCGACCCCCACGTGAGGCCCCACTCGCGGCAAAGCTGAGCCACGCGCACCGAGCCTTGCATCGTCCAGAAGTGCGGATCGGCGAGCGGAATGTCGATGGCATTTAGTTGGACTGCATGCTTGAGCTCGCGCCAGTCGGTCGCAACCATGTTGGTTGCTGTGGGCAGGCCGGTGGCGCGCCGAAACTCCGCCAAGATCTCGCGGCCAGAGAAGCCCAGCTCGGCTCCGCATGGATCCTCCGCGTACGCCAGCACGTGCTGCATGCCCTGACAGAGCCGGATCGCCTCATCGAGCGACCACGCTCCGTTCGGGTCCAACGAGATGCGCGCATTCGGAAAGCGTTCCGCAAGCGCAGCAACGGTCTCCATCTCCTGCGTGCCGGCCAGCACTCCGCCCTTGAGTTTGTAGTCGTTGAATCCATACCGCACGTGCGCGGCCTCTGCCAGTCGCAGCACGGCATCCGTGGTCAAGGCTTCCTCGTGCCGCAGCCTCAACCATGTATCGCCTGCATCCGGCTCCCCGCGGTAGGGTAAATTCGTCCTCTTTCTGTCGCCAACAAAAAATAGATAGCCGAGAACTTCGACAGTTGAGCGCTGCTGGCCTTCACCCAGAAGGGCCGCAAGCGGCAAGGAAAGAAACTGACCGAGCAGATCGAGCATTGCTGACTCGATCGCTGTCAGCGCATGGACCGTGGTGCGCAGATCGAAGCTCTGCAGCCCGCGGCCATCCCTGTCGCAATCCGCGAAACGCAGCCGAACCGCATTCAGAATGGCGTTATATGCAGCCAGCGGCTGCCCCACAACCAGCGGCCGTGACTCTTCGAGTACACGACGGATTTTTTCGCCGCCAGGAACCTCACCCACGCCAGTGCCGCCCGCATTGTCAGTGAGCAAAACGACATTGCGCGTGAAGAACGGTGCGTGTGCGCCGCTCAGGTTAAGCAACATGCCGTCGTGTCCGGCCACGGGGATCACCCGCATGCTGGTGACTGAGGGCGTTTGCTCGTGCAGGATGGTAGCCTCTGCCGTGTTCACTGATCTTCTCCGGGGCCACAGTTCCACTTCACTTTGTAGCTGCCGCTGACGGAGGATGAAGCTCGAGCCGCTTGATTTCGCCGACAATCACGACATAGCTGAAGATAGCTTCGAGCGCCGTCACCCCGACGAAGATCAGCGCATCGTTGAACGAACCTGTCTTCTTCACCAGATATCCGATCACGATCGGCGTCGTGATGCCGGCCGTGTTGCCGAACAGGTTGAAGAGGCCGCCGTTCAGACCGATCAATTCCTTGGGAGACGTGTCGGCAATCACCGTCCAGCCCAGCGCTCCGAAGCCCTTGCCGAAAAAGGCCAGCGACATCAGGAACATCACCAGCGCCTGCACGTTCGTGTAGTTGCACGCGATCATAGTAACTGAGAGCAGCATACCCGCGATGATGGGTGCCTTCCGCGCAAAGGTAAGCGAACAGCCTCTCCGAAGAAGTGCATCGGAACACACTCCTCCCAGAACACCTCCCGTGGAACCGCACAGCGCTGGCAGGGCCGCTGCAAATCCAGCCTGAAGAATGGACATGTGCCGCGCCTGCACCAGGTACACGGGAAACCACGTAAGAAAAAAGTATGTCAGCGTCGTGATGCCGAACTGCCCCAAGTAGATTCCGACCAACATCCGCTGGTCGAGCAACTCCCTAACCCCGGCCCACGCCAGCGGATTCCTGCTTGCTCCCGCTCCTGCCAGACCATCGACGTTGACAAGCCCGCCGCCTCGCTCGATAAAGTCGATCTCCCCCTGCGAAATCATCGGATGGTCCTTCACGTTGTAGACCACCTTCGACCAGGCGAAGGCAAGCACGAATCCGAACAGGCCCATGAACCAGAAGCAGCTTCGCCAGCCATAGGAGTGGGTGAGCCATCCAAAGAGTGGAGCGAAGACCACCAGAGCAAAATACTGCGACGCGTTGAAGATTGCGGAGGCTCCTCCGCGCTCCGCCGTGGGAAACCAGGCGGCGACAATACGCCCGTTTCCAGGAAAGACCGGCGATTGCGCAAGGCCAGAGAGGAGTCGAAGAAGAAAGATCGCGCTGAAGATCCATGCCGCGCCTAGATAACCGGTGAATCCGATGAGGAATGCGCAGACTGTCCAGCAGACGATGCTGATGCCGTAGACGCGCTTGGAGCCGAAGCGGTCCAGCAGTCCTCCAGAGGGCAACTGGCCGAGTACATAGGCCCAACTGAAGCCCGAGAGCAGAAAGCCCAGTCTTACCGGATCCAGCGCCAACTCCTTCTGCATCGCTGCGCCTGCGATGGAGAGCGCAATCCTGTCTGCGTAGCTGAAGCAGCTGGCGATGAACAGCATCGTTACGATGAAATAGCGTATGTGAGTCTGTTTGCCGGCGGTCATCAATTTTCCAGTTGGCTCACGAGCGGCCCGCGATCAGCTTGTTCAAGTGGTCCATCTCACTTTGATCGAGATCGGTGAGTGGTGTGCGGACCGGGCCCGCTGGCCTGCCAACGGCGCGCATGCCGGCCTTTACGATCGGCACCGCATAGCCCTTATGCCGGTTGCGAATGTCGATATAGGGAAGAACGAAATCACGCAGATGTTTGAAGACCTCATCGTGATCGCGCCTGCGTACCGCAGCGTAGAAGTCCTGAGCAAACTGGGGAAGAAAGTTGAAGATCGCCGAAGAGTAGGTGGTGACGCCCATCTCGAGATAGGGCAGCGCAAAGGTCTCCGCCGTAGGCAGGCCGCCGATATAAGTGAGCCGGTCACCCATACGCGCGTAGATGCGGGTCATCAGCTCGATGTCGCCGTATCCATCCTTGAAGCCGACGAGATTTTGGCAGCGCGCGCACAGGCGCTCCAGTGCCGTTTCGTTGAGAATGGCGTTGTCGCGGTTGTAGAAGATGACTCCAAGGCTAGTGGAAGCACATACGGCCTCCACATGCGCCACGATGCCTGCAGGCTCACTGTTGAGCAGATACGGAGGTAACAGGAGAAGGCCATCGGCCCCGGCAGCTTCCGCGGCCTGTGCGAACTGCTTCGCCATGGCGGTGCCGTATCCGCAGCCTGCGACGACCGGCACGCGATGGTTAGTCTGCTGCACCGCAGCCGAGACTACCGTCGAAAACTCCTGTAGGGTGAGCGAAAAGAACTCGCCCGTTCCGCCTGCTGCAAACAGACCAGCCGGCTCATACTGCAGTAGCCACTCCAGATGCTCACGATATGGGTCTTCGTCGAAGGCATAGGTATCGCTGAAATGGGTAACTGGAAACGAGAGCAGACCCGCTCCAAGTTTTCTTGCACATTCTTCCGGAGACATTGGTGCCATGGCTTTCCTTCCGTGCAGTTGCTTGATGCGTATTTGCAAGATTATAAAGACGATAGCGAACTTGCCCTCGAGAAGTTCGGGAGGAAAGCCACAGGAATCCAAGATTCGTGAGTTCCTGCTAGTGGGGATCGGCTAGGCCACCGGAGATCCCCACCGTCTTCTTCAGCTTGATGTCCGCCGAAGAGCTCCCGATTTGCACGTTGATCTGGTCCGTCTCTACGTCCCATGCGCCCTTCTCCACACTCCAATACGCCAGGTCGACCGCCCTCAACCGAAGCCGCACCGTTGTCTTCTTCCCTGGATCCAGCCTTAGCCGCTGAAAGCCTTTCAGTTCCTCGATTGGCCGCTCGACCTTGGACCCCACATGCGAGACATACATCTGCACCACTTCATCGCCCGCTCGCGATCCCGAGTTCCTCACATCCACGCTGACCGTGATCTCACCATCAGCTCCGATCTGCTCCGCGCTCGTCTTCAAATTTGAATACTCGAAGGACGTGTAGCTCAGCCCATACCCAAATGGATACAGCGGTTTTCCCTTGAAGTACATGTAGGTCCGGCCGTCGCGGATGTTGTAGTCCATCATCGGAGGCAGTTGGTCGAGCGACATCGGCCAGGTTGTCACCAGACGTCCGGCCGGGTTGTAGTCGCCAAACAGTGCATCCGCCAAGGCGTTGCCTTCCTCCTGGCTGTTGTGCGCCATGTGCAGAATCGCGGGAATGTTCTCCTGCGTCCATTGAATGGCAAATGGGAAGCTGGCGATCAGCACGACCACCGTATGCGGATTCACCGCGTACACCTGCTTCACCAGCTCTTCTTGCTCCAGCGTGATCGACTGCCGGTCGATCGCTTCTTTCCCGTCGCTCGGCAACGGACATTTTGCCCAACCCGCATTGCAGGTGGGATGATTGCCGACCACAACAATAGCCACATCCGCACTCCGCGCAATCTTAATCGCGGCGTCATCGGTGTTGTCGTGCGCGAAGCTCACCTGCACGCCGCTGCCGAGCTTGTTCTTGATTCCCTCCAACGCACTCACCGTGTACGGCGGCGTCCCGCTGTACCAGTCGAGCGCCACCAGGTCCGCGTAAGGCCCGATCACCGCCAGCGACTTCAACTTTGCCTTGTCCAGCGGCAGGAAGCGATCCGAGTTCTTCAGCAGCACGATCGACTCCTGTGTCACCTTTCTGGCCATCGCTTTGTGCTCTGGGTTATCCCAGGCGGGCGCATCGCCCTTGATCTTGTTGTACGGCACCATTTCGAGCGGATCGAGCAGTCCGAGCCGGATCATCACCCGGTAAACCCCGTGCAGGTTCTCGTCGATCTCCGCCAGGTTCACCAGCTTCTTGTCGAGCGCCGCGTTCACACCGTCTTTGTAGCGGTCCAGAAACTGATTGATCCCCGCGTGGATCGCTCCGGCCGAGGCCTCGTTGATGTCGGAGAAATACTTGTGCTGCGTCACCGTGTTCGTAAGCGCGCCGGCGTCGGTGCAGATGATCCCATCGAGCCCCCACTCGTGCATGGTCATATCCTTCAGCATGGGATTAACCGTCATCGGGATGCCGTTGTGCGCATTGTAAGACGCCATGTAGGCTCGGGAGCCGCCGTTCATCACACCCATGCGGAAAGGAGCCGAATAATACTCGCGCAGCAGCCGGTCATCAAAATCAGAGGAAGATCCGCCCCGGCCGTTCTCATTGCTGTTCGCCAAAAAGTGCTTCATCAGCGAAGCCGTAAGCCAATACTTCGGATCGTCTCCCTGCAGACCTTTGATAAAGGCCGTCGCCATGGTTCCCGTGAGATAAGGGTCTTCGCCGTACGACTCTTCGCTTCTGCCCCAGCGCGGATCCCGAGCCAGGTCGGTGTTGGGCGCCCGGACCACGATCCCGACTCTGCGATATTTCGTGCCCCGCGGACTCACCGAGAACTGAGTATCCGTATTAAAGGTGTAGCGCGCTTCGTATCCTTCCACGGCCGCGGCCTGCCGGAGCAATTCCGGATCCCATGTCTCCCCGAGCCCCACCGACTGGGAAAACTGCGTCGTGGGCAGAGGCTCGAGGCCGTGCCCGCCCCATTCACCCGGGCCGCCTAACGCAACCCCGTGCAACCCCTCAATATGAGAGGAGCCGTGAATGCCCAAACGAGGCACGCTCGGATCTGTGCTCAGGGCTGCGACTTTCTCCTCCAACGTCATGAGTTCCAGAATATTGTTGACTCGCGCTTCGATGGGCAGATTTGGATTCTGAAATGGATATTGATATTGCTGCCCAAACGCCGCACCGGCGCTGAGCAACAACAGGATGATTGCGGAGAAGAATTTCGTTTTCATGGCACTCCCGGTATTTAATTTGACAGTCGGACTGCCAGCCATCCGCAGATAACGTTCGTTCGCGCGCCAGTATAGCCAAAACCGAAACGCTTGGGGAAATTCAAATCCGCGTCACCACCCACTGTTAACTTTTTCATCCCGGATTTTGCTACAATCCCGCTGCTTTCACACCGCGAGAACCACCATGACAATCAGGGGAGTTGCCAAGCTGGCAGAAGTCTCTGCTGCCACTCGCGTTCTGACAGCCATGAAGGCCTACTTTGAATTTGCCGGAGAGACAGCTTATGTTCCACCTTCGTTTCGGAAACATGACCCGAATTCTCGGGTGCGTCTCTGCTCTGCTGGTTGTCCAAGCCTTTGGTCAGAACAATACCGATCTCAGCCTGCCGCGCGTTGTTGAGAAAGACGGGCGGTAGGCATTGTTGGTCGATGGCGCGCCGTTCCTGATGCTGGGGATGCAGGTCAACAACTCCAGCGCCTGGCCCGTGATGCTGCCGAAGGTTTGGCCAGCGGTCGAATATCTGCACGCTAATACCGTCGAAATACCTGTCTACTGGGAGCAGTTGGAACCCAGACCGGGACAGTTCGACTACACGGTACTGGATACGCTGCTCGTCCAGGCGCGCGACCATCACGTCCGCTTAGTACTGCTATGGTTCGGCACCTGGAAAAATGGCAGCGGGCACTATACGCCAGAATGGATCAAGAGGGACAATACGCGTTATCCCCGAATGATCGGCGAGAACGGGCGCAATGTGGATTCGCTCTCTCCACTCGGCACGCTCACGGTGGAGGCATCTCAAGGCCGCGGACATTCGGCACACCGTCATCATGGTCCAAGTGGAGAACGAATCGGGGACATGGGGAAGCATTCGTGATTACAGCCCGGCAGCGGAAAGGCTTTTTTCGGGCGACGTGCCTGAAACACTGCTGAAAGCGCTCAACAAGCAGCCCGGCACCTGGCAACAGGTCTTCGGGCCTGCTCTGCAAACGTGGCGAGTCGCGTTGGCTACCTACTGAGGGGTGGAGGGACAACACGGTTCTGCTTTTTCTAGCATTTACGCTCGTCACGATGGCGTGCTTTATTTCAACTCATGCCCAGGCTGATCCCGGCACACTGCACCTGAGCAAACAAGACACCGCAACGCAGTTAATCGTGGACGGTAAGCCGTTTTTGGCCTTGTCGGGCGAGCTGGGGAACAATACCGCGACCAGCCTGGAGTATATGGAGCCGATTTGGCCAAGGCTGGGTGCTGGAAATCTGAATAGCGTACTCGCAGCCGTTTCATGGGCGCAGATCGAACCGCAAGAAGGCAAATTCGATTTTGCCTTGGTGGACGGCTTGATCGAAAGAGCGCGAGCCAACAACCTCCACTTGATCTTCCTTTGCTTCGGTTCTTGGAAGAACCGCTTCTCCAGCTGTGCGTCCATTTGGGTTAAGAAGGATTTCACCCGAGCGGAAAGAACGGCACATCAGGTCTAAGTAGACACGCAGCGCCCAGAATTGGTGGCCAAGCCTTCGGGTGGGGCAGCTACGCGGAGCTGCTCCCTGAAGAGTTTTTACGAAGGCTAGGTCTTTGCTGATGAACACGGGATCCAAGCCAACTCTTGACGTTGCTGCGTTTCAGTCGTGAAACATTATGGCAAGATGCGCGAGATGATTGAGGATTTAGTGGCCGGAAAAAACATTGGGGTGGGAGATGGGAATTGAACCCACAACGACCGGAGCCACAGTCCGGTGCTCTGCCAGTTGAGCTACTCCCACCGTGCCTGTTGATTATAGCAATCCAAGCGGAAGGTGTCAGAGATTG
>Ga0182018_10001899_pt1 | contig 22402 bp, 21 predicted proteins | sample 812P2MmetaG_FD_120490 | JGI IMG/M metagenome (GOLD analysis project Ga0182018, IMG submission 120490) | Permafrost microbial communities from Stordalen Mire, Sweden - 812P2M metaG | ecosystem: Environmental > Terrestrial > Soil > Wetlands > Permafrost | place: Sweden: Stordalen | collected...
AACGCTCCGAGCCCAAGGAGGACAAACACCCGCCCACCACGTGAGCGTGACCCACTCCGGACCGCCGAGGGTGGGTCAATTCTTCGTGGCCAAGGTGGATCAGTTCCTGATGGCCGTTGACACTACTTGCGCGGCGAGATCGATCGCCTCCATTTCGACCTCGCTTCGGCGTCCGCGCGGATCGAGCGCGAGGCCGCGCCGCTTGTTACACCTTTGCTACAGGGCCCGTCGGGGGGCGAGGAGGCGCTGGCAGATGGCGCGGGCAACCTCGCGGAAGTGCCGGTGGAACTCCTTGCGCGCCACAGAGGATTCGAACCTCTGACCTACGGCTCCGGAGGCCGTCGCTCTATCCAGCTGAGCTAGTGGCGCGTGTCTGTCCCCCCGACTCTCCACGGGGGCCGCAAGTTGTACAGCATTTCTCGCTTGATCCAAGGGTCCGGGTCACAGTTGCGCTCGGTGCTCCTGTCCGCCTGCCTCCCGGCAGCTCGGGCTGCGCCCCCCGTCGATGGCCCGTTCATCCCCTCTCGCCCCTCCCGCCGCCCCATCGTGTCCCTCGTCCTCGCCACCGTCCTCGCCGTCTACGTCGCCGTGTGCCTCATCGCCCGCCTCGGCTACCGCGCTCTTCTTTACCCGGCCCCCGACGACCCCGCACCCATCGTCCCCCACGGCGCCACGATGCTCACGCTTCGAGCCGCCGACGGCGCCCCAGTCCACGCCCTTCAGTTCCCGCCGCCCGATGACCAGGCGCGCACCGTCGTCCTCTTCCACGGCAACGGCGAGACCATCGCCAACGGCATCGACCTTGCGGAGGACCTTGGGCACCGGGGCTTCGGCGTCGTCCTCGTCGAGTACCGCGGCTACGGGGTCTCGCGCGATGCTCCGCGACCGAGCGAAGCGGGTCTCTACGCCGACGCGTCCGCCGTGCTCGACATGCTGGCCACGCAGGGCATCGGGCCAGAGCGGGTCGTCCTCGCGGGCATCTCGCTCGGCACGGGGGTCGCCTCGGAGATGGCGAAGCGGGGGCGTGGCGCATCGCTCATCCTGGTGAGTCCGTACACGTCGATCTCGGCCATGGCGCACCGCGCCGCTCCCTTCTTCCCCGCGTGGCTATGTCCAGACCGGTTCGACACGCTGGGCAGGGCACGCGACATCCATGTCCCCACGCTCGTCATCCATGGCAATGCCGACGAGGTCATCCCCTTTGCGATGGGTCAGGCCGTGGCCAAGGCCATCCCTGGTGCGACGCTGCACGTCGTCTCGGGCGGACACCACAACGACCTCTTCGATCGCTGGCGACCGGAGGTCCTCAAGGCCATCGTGACCTACGCGGAGAGATAGCGTGGGGCTGGTGCGACCAGTGGTGCGGCCGCCACGGACTTGTGCATCGGCTTTCCCATGGATCACCACGGTATAGGTCGAGCTTGATCACGGTGGGCACGTAGCCCGACCGGGCACATCATCGATCCCTACCGCGGTGGGGAAGCGTTCCCACCACGCACATCGTTGGTCCCGACCAAGGTGTGATTCACCGAAGCCAATGGTCATGGCTCGTCCCCACCGCAATGAGGACGCAGTCCCACCGTGCACATGGTCGATCTGCATCACGGTGTGATCGACTGATGCCAACGATCATAACTCGGCCCTACCGTCGTGAGGATACACCCCCACCACGCACAAGACCGATCCCCACCAGGGTGTGATCCCGCGATGCCAACGATCAAGTCGCGTGAAGCCCTTGGACACTAGCCCCGTCGCTCGAGAACCCACCATGGACTGTGCCATAGTCGCCCAATGCGCCAGTGGATGCGTCGCGTCGGCATCGGGGTTCTCGTGGTCTTCGGGCTCCTGGGCCTCCTCGTCGCGTGGCAGTGGAAGAGCGACCTTCCGCTCGACACCCTGAAGGCGCGATGGGCCGGCCCTCCGTCTCGCTTCGTCGACGTCGACGGGATGAGCGTCCACTACCGCGACGAAGGAGCGGGGCCAACCATCCTCCTCCTGCACGGCACCGGCGCCTCTCTGCACGCGTGGGACACCTGGGCCGCCGAGCTCTCGCCGTCGTATCGCGTCGTGAGGCTCGATCTTCCCGCGTTCGCGTTGACGGGACCGCGCCCCGATGGGGACTACCGGCTCGACACGTACGTCGAGTTTCTCGATCACTTTGCCGCGCGGTTGGGGCTCGGCAAGTTCGTGCTGGCGGGCAACTCGTTCGGGGGTGCCCTCGCGTGGAGGTTCGCCGTGGCCCACCCTTCGGAGGTGACGGCGCTCGTCCTTGTGGACGCGGGCGGCTACCCGCGCAAGGGCAAGCGCCTGCTGGTCTTCCGGCTGGGCGGGCTGCCGATCGTGGGGAGCCTCTTGAAGCACCTGGATCCCCGCATGATTGTCACGAGGACCGTTCGGCAGATCTACGGCGATCCGACCCTTGTCACCCCCGACCTCATCGAGCAGAGCTACGAGCTCACCCTGGCCCCGGGCAACCGAGAGGCGTTCGGGGCCCAGACGTCGGTGCCCTACGAGGATCGAACGGCGCTCTTGCGGACGCTGCACGTTCCGACGCTCATCCTGTGGGGAGACAAGGACGCGCTCATCCCCGTCTCCGACGCACAACGATTCGCCGCTGACATTCCGGGCGCCCGGGTGCGCATCTACGAGCGGCTCGGCCACGTCCCCATGCAGGAAGACGGCGTCCGTACAGCCGCCGACGTGCGCGCCTTCCTGGAAGGTCGCTGACGCCGGCTACGACACCCTTCTCTTGGCGTCTTCGCGCCTTGGCGGCTCCCAATCTCGCGGACGCCGCTGCTCAGCCGCCGGTCTCTTCGAACTCCGCGTCGATGACGCCGCCCTTCTTCTCGCCCGGGGCACCGCCGGGAGGCCCGCCGTCCACGCCGTCGCCGGGAGGCGTGGGGCCGCCGCCGTTGCCGTTGCCGTCCGGGGGACCGCCGCTCGCGCCGTACATGACGCTCGCCAGGCGGTGCGCTTCCTTCTCGAGGCGCGAAGACACGTCCTGCACCTTCGCGTCGTCCTGCTTCTCGACCGCCTCGCGGCCTTCCTTGATGAGGCCCTCGAGCGTCGCCAGGTCGGGGCCCTGGATCTTGTCTTTGTTGTCGGAGAGCGTCTTTTCGATCGTGTAGCAGAGGTTGTCGAGCTTGTTTCTCCGCTCGATCTGCTCTCGCCGGTCCTTGTCCTCGCGCTCGTGCTCCTGGGCGTCTTTGACCATCTTCGCGATCTCCGCCTCGTTGAGGCCGGAGTTGGCGGTGATGGTGATCTTCTGGTCCTTGCCCGTCGCCGTGTCCTTGGCGTGGACGCTCAAGATGCCGTTCGCGTCGATGTCGAACGTGACCTCGATCTTGGGCACGCCGCGCGGCGACGGCATGATGCCTTCGAGGTGGAACTTGCCGAGCGCGCGGTTGTACTTCGCCTCGGTGCGCTCGCCTTGAAGGACGTGGATCTCGACCGATGGCTGGCTGTCGGTCGCCGTCGAGAAGATCTCCTTCTTTTGCGTCGGAATCGTCGTGTTGCGCGGGATCATCACGGTCATCACCCCGCCGAGCGTCTCGACACCCAGGCTGAGCGGCGTCACGTCGAGGAGGACGAGGTCCTTCACGTCGCCCGAGAGGACACCTGCCTGCACGGCCGCGCCCACGGCGACGACCTCGTCGGGGTTCACGCCGCGGTTCGGCTCCTTGCCGAAGAACTTCTTCACCGTCTCCTGCACGAGCGGAATGCGCGTCGACCCGCCCACGAGGACGACCTCGACGATGTCCTTGGGGGTCTTCTTGCCGTCGGCCAGCGCCTTGCGCACCGGCTCCATCGACCGCTCGACCAGCGGCCCCATCATCTGCTCGAGCTTCGCTCGCGACAGGCGCATGTCGAGGTGCATCGGGCCGCTCGTGCCCACCGTGATGTACGGCAGGTTGATGCCCGTCTCCTGCACGCTCGACAGCTCGACCTTCGCCTTCTCGGCGGCTTCCCTCAGGCGCTGGAGCGCCATCTTGTCGTTGCGCAGGTCGACCGCGTTGCTCTTTTTGAACTCCGCGACCATCCAGTCGATGATGAGGTTGTCGATGTCGTCGCCGCCGAGGTGCGTGTCGCCGTTGGTTGCGATGACCTGGACGACGTTGTCGCCCACCTCGAGGATCGAGATGTCGAAGGTGCCGCCGCCGAAGTCGTAGACGGCGATGATTTCGTCCTTCTTCTTGTCGAGGCCGTACGCGAGGGCCGCGGCCGTCGGCTCGTTGACGATGCGCTTGACGTCCAGCCCGGCGATTCGCCCGGCGTCCTTGGTGGCCTGGCGCTGAGAGTCGTTGAAGTACGCGGGGACCGTGATGACGGCCTCGGTGACCTTCTCGCCGAGGTAGTCCTCCGCAGCCTTCTTCAGCTTCTGCAGGACCTTAGCGCTCTCCTCCTGGGGCGAGACCTGCTTGCCCCGGACGGTGAACGCGCAATCTCCGTTGGCGGCGCGGACCACCTTGTACGGGACGCGCTTGACCTCTTCGGTCACCTCCTCGAAGCGCCGGCCGATGAACCGCTTGGCGCTGAAGACGGTGTTTTCGGGGTTGGTCACGGCCTGCCGCTTGGCGATCTGGCCGACGAGGACCTCTCCCTTGTCGTCCCAGGCGACCACGCTGGGGGTCGTCCGGGCGCCCTCCTCGTTCACGATCACCTTGGGCTCACGCCCCTCCATGATCGCGACCACGCTGTTGGTCGTGCCGAGGTCGATGCCGATGATCTTGCCCATGGTCTTTTCGGTCCTCCGTTACGCGCTGGGCAACCTAACCACCGGGTCACCGACGTCAACGGCACGAAGATTGAGCGATTCGGCCCTTGAGGGTGGAGGCCTCGAGCCCATCGTGTTAGGGTGTTCTCGAGAGATCTTCGATCGCTGCGGCCCATGCCGAGCGAGCCCATGCTTCCTCCCGACGACAATCTTCCAGCTCCCCCCGATCTCCCCTCGTTTACGGTCGGGGAAGTCGCCAGCGCGGCTCCCCTTCAGGCGCGCCGCCGGGTCGATCGCAGCGACATGACCGAGCGTTACGTCGGGACCGGCCTCGTGCGCCACGACGTCGTCTTCGACGAGGACCGCATCGACCCGGACGCCGCCAAGGTGGTCCGGCGGCTCGATCGGGCCGGCTTCGAGGCTTACCTCGTGGGGGGGTGCGTCCGCGACCTGCTCCTCGGGGGCAAACCGAAGGACTTCGACGTCGCGACGAGCGCCCGCCCGGAAGACGTGCGGGGGCTCTTCCGCAACTGCCGCATCATCGGCCGGCGCTTCCGCCTGGCCCACATCCTCTTCGGCGGCAAGGTGGTCGAGGTCGCGACCTTCCGGCGCAACCCGGCGATGGAGGCTCCGGAAGAGGACGGCGCGGACGTCGTCGACGACATCCTCATCCGCAGCGACAACGTCTTCGGCGAGGCCCACGAGGACGCCCTCCGCCGCGACTTCACGATGAACGCCCTCTTCTACGACCTCGATCGGCGCCAGGTCCTCGACTGGTGCGGGGGGCTGGCGGACGTCAAGCGTCGGGCGATTCACACCATCGGGGACCCGACGGTGCGCTTCCGGGAAGACCCCATCCGAATCCTGCGCGCCGTCAAGTTCGCGGCCCGCCTGGACCTCGGCATCGCGCCGGACGTGTACGACGCGATGGTGGCCACGCGCAAAGACCTCGGCAAGGCGGCGCGCCCGCGGCTCTTCGAGGAGCTCTTGCGGCTCCTGCGGGGAGGGGCGGCCCATCGCTCGATGTGGCTCTTGTGGGAGACGGGCGCGATGTCGGTCGTCCTGCCGGAGCTGGCGGCGTTCCTCGACGACGAGGAGGCCACGCAGGGCGGCGCCGAGCGCTTCTATCGCAAGATGGACGCGATAGACGCGATGACGCGGTCGCGCGGGCGGCCGCTCGACGACATCGTCCTGTGGACGGTGCTCCTCAAGGAGCCGCTCGACGAGGCGTGCGCGGGCGAGAAGGACAAGATCGGCGCGGCGGCGGACTTCCTCGATCCGGTGATCGAGCGGGTCGCCGTTCCGCGGCGCATCGCGGACGGCGTGAGGCGCATCGTGGCCATCCTGCCGCGCCTGGGCGCGGGCCGTGCGGGTCGCTTCGGCCGCACGGAACTCATGGGATCGGCGCTCGACGTGCTCGAAGCCGAGCTCCTCGCCTCCGGCCGCGGCGCCGACATGGTGCAGCGCATGCGTGCCGCCGAGGCCGCAGGACGCCCCCCGGCCACGCGCCCGCCGAGACGAGACGCGCGAAGACCCCGTACCCCGGCGTGAATGGAGTCGAGCTAGTCTGTTCGACCCATGCCCCTCTCCAAGGAAAATCTCGACGAACTTCTCGCGGTCGTTGCCCGCTTCGTGAAAGAGCGGCTCGTGCCCCTCGAGGCCTCGGTGGCCGAGGAAGACAAGGTGCCCGACGCCGTCGTCGACGAGATGAAGGCGATGGGGCTCTTCGGCATGTCCATCCCCGAGGAGCACGGCGGCCTCGGGCTCACGATGGAGGAAGAGGTCCGCGTCGCCTTCGAGCTCGGACACACCTCGCCCGTCTTTCGCTCCACCCTCGGCACCAACAACGGCATCGGGTCGCAGGCCATCATCATGTTTGGTACGCCCGAGCAGAAGAAGCGCTACCTGCCGCGGCTCGCGTCCGGCGAGATCATCGGGTCCTTCGCGTTGACCGAACCCGAGGCCGGGTCCGACGCCGCGTCGGTCCGCACCAAAGCTCGCCGCGAGGGCGATCACTACGTCATCACCGGCACCAAGCGCTACATCACGAACGCTCCGAAGGCCGGCGTCTTTTCGGTCTTCGCGAGGACCGATCCGCAGACGCCGGGCGCGAAGGGGATGAGCGCGTTCCTCGTGCCGGGGGGGCTGCCCGGGATCGAGATCGGCCAGCCGGAGAAGAAGATGGGCCAGCACGGCACCTACGTGAGCGACGTCGTCTTCAACGACGTAAAGGTCCCGCTCGACGCGCTGCTGGGGGGCGTCGAAGGGCAGGGGTTCAAGGCCGCGATGCAGGTCCTCGATCGCGGGCGGCTCCACATCTCGGCGGTATGCGTCGGCGTCGCCGAACGCCTCATCAAGGACTCGGTTCGCTACGCCAACCAGCGCAAGCAGTTCGGCAAGCCCATCTCGGACTTCCAGCTCATTCAGGCCATGCTTGCCGACAGCTACGCGGAGACGCTCGCTGCCAAGTCGATGGTGCTCGAGACGGCGCGGCGGCGCGACCGCGGCGAGGACGTGAACGTCGACGCTTCGGCGTCCAAGATGTTCGCGTCCGAGATGGTGGGCCGCGTGGCCGACAGGGCGGTGCAGATCCACGGCGGCGCCGGCTACATCGCCGACTACGGCATCGAGCGCTTCTACCGCGACGTGCGCCTCTTCCGCCTCTACGAGGGCACGACGCAGATCCAGCAGATCGTCATCGCCCGTGGCCTCATCCGCAGCGACGGGTAGGGCCCCTTCCTACGCCTTCTACCGGAGCGCCTCCCCCAGCGCCTTCCCCAGCGCCACGGGGTCCCCGATCGGCAGCGAGCAAGTGCGGCCGCGGCACACGTAGGCCACGGGCTCCGCGTGGGCGATCTTGCCCTCGGCGAGCGCATGGCACGCAGCCATCGCCTCTGCGTCACTCGGGTCGGCCCAGGCGAGCACGAGGTCGGGCAGATGCGCGCGGTACACGGCGCGCGCGAGGGCCTGCGTCCGCTCGTCGGCGCGTGAGCCCACGAGGACCACGTCGACCGATCCACCCACGATGCGGTCGGCAAGGCACACGGTGAGGCTCATCCCGAACGGGTTGGACACCGCGGCCCCCGCCAGCTTCTCAATCGCACGCGCCGCCGGATCGGCGTACTTCGGATCGACGAGCGTCCCCAGGCGAAGGAGCAGCCGGCACGCGACCGAGGCCCCGCCCGGCACCGCGTGATCATAGGGATCCTTCGCGCGGACGAGGATCGCCTCCCCGTCGTCCGGCGTGAAGAAGAAGCCCTCGTCCGCGGTGTCGTGAAAGTGCGCGAGGATCGATTCGCCCAGGCTCCGCGCGAGGGCGGCCCATCCGGGCTCTCCCGTCGCCTCGTAGAGGTCGAGCGCGGCGTCCCCGACGAACGCATGGTCGTCCAGGAAGCCGGGGCCGCGAAGGACGTCGCCCTTGCAGTGGCGGAGCACACGCGCGCGCCCGTCGCCCTCGCGTACGACGAGCCTCTTCTCCACGAACGCCATCGCCCGCCGCGCCGCGGCCACCATGCCCGCGTCGCCCAGCGCAGCCCCTGCATCCGCCAGCGCCCCGGCCATCAGGCCGTTCCAGCTCGCGAGGATCTTCTCGTCGCGGAAGGGCTTCGGGCGCTTCTCTCGCGCCGTGAACATCCTCGCTCGCGCCCGCTCGATCGCCTCCTCAGCGGCCTGTCGCGTCATTCCCAGCGCCCTGGCCACGTCGTCGATCGGGGCGGGTGTCGACAGGACCGTCGCGCCGCTCCCCTCGAAGTTGCCCTCGTCGGTCACGTCGAACGCGACCTTCGCCGCGCGGGTCGCGTCGGCGTCGCCCGCGCACGCGTCGTCGATCTCGCGTGGCGTCCACACGAAGAACTTCCCCTCCTCGCCCTCGCTGTCGGCGTCCTGGGTGGAGAAGAACGCGCCCTCGGGAGACGTCATCTCGCGCTCGACGTACGCGGCGATCGCCCTCGCCGTGCGCTCGTAGCGAGGCTCGCCCGTCATGCGCCAGGCCTCGACGTACACCCGGAGGAGCTGGGCGTTGTCGTAGAGCATCTTCTCGAAGTGGGGCACGAGCCACTTCTCGTCGGTCGAGTACCGGTGAAAGCCGCCGCCGAGGTGATCCCAGATGCCGCCGGCGCGCATCGCGTCGAGCGATTTGCGCACTCGCGCCGCGTCCCTTGCGCGCAGGAGCACCTCGAGGCAGGTCGGGTTCGGGAACTTGGGGCGTTCGCCGAAGCCGCCATGCTCGTCGTCGAAGCGTGCGGTGAGCTTCTTCACGGCCGCCGGGAGGAGCGCGGGTGACGTCGCGCCCGGGCTGCCCGACGCGGCACGGCCGGCGTCCTCGATGGCGCGCGTCAGCTCGCCCGCTTGCGTGTCGACCTCGTCGCGCTTGGCGCGGTAGGCCTCCGCGACGGCCTCGAGCACCTTGGGAAAGCCGGGCATCCCGTAGCGATCGGCGGGCGGGAAGTACGTGCCTCCGAAGAAGGGCCTCTGGTCAGGGGTGAGAAAGACCGTGAGCGGCCACCCGCCGCTCCGCCCCATGAGCTGCACGACGAGCTGGTAGACGTGGTCGAGATCGGGCCGCTCCTCCCGGTCGACCTTCACGCTGACGAACGACGCGTTCATCGCACGCGCGATGGCTTCGTTCTCGAACGACTCGCGCTCCATGACGTGGCACCAGTGGCACGCCGAGTAGCCGATCGAGAGGAGGATCGGCTTGTCCTCCCGCTTCGCCTTCTCGAGCGCCTCGGGACCCCAGGGGTACCAGTCGACCGGATTGCCCGCGTGCTGCTGCAGGTAAGGGGACGCTTCCCCGGCAAGGCGATTGGGCATGCGCCTTCACGCTAGTTCGCGGTGATCTCCACCCTCAGGAGCTTGCGCCCGATGAAGAGGTAGTCCCCGTGGCCGAGCTCCTTCTCCGTCTTGAGCCGGACGAACGTCCCGTTGCGGCTCTTCAGGTCCGTCAACGTCATCTTCCCGCCCGCCTCGTCCACCTTGCAGTGCGCGGCGCTCATAAACAGATCCGTGGGAAAGTTGAGGTCGCTGCCCTCGCGGCCGATTTGCAGCGTCTGGCCCCGGGCGCACACGGCCATCCCGGAGGCGCCCGCCTGGAGCACCTGCACGAGCTTGAACTGCGTCTGGTGCTTGGGCGACGTGTAGAAGTAGGTGCCGTCGGGCGCGGGGCCGTCGTTCGGGCGCGGGGGGCCCTCGACCCGGAAGAGCTGCTCGCCGGCGAGAAAGCAGTCGCCCGGCAAGACCTCGATGGGGTCACTCATCCGCCAGAAGACGCCGTTGAGCGACCCCTCGTCGCGCACGACGAGCTTGTTGTTGCGATAGAAGAGGTTCGCGTGGCGGGAGGAGATGAACGGATCGTCGGAGAAGACGAGCTGGCCGTTTCGCCCGACGATGTGCTGCTCGGCGTTGAGCTGGTAGCTGAGCCCCTCGACGCCTTCGCCGCGGATGAGAATGAGCTTGGCCCGCCCCGGGACCTGAAGCTGGCCGAAGAACTGCGTCCGCGCCGCGACGATCTCCGGCGGCATGGCCGCCCCGCAGCGGCCGCAGAACTTGTGTCCCATCGGCACGGGGGTCGAGCACGACTTGCAAACGTAGTTCTTTGCCTGATCCATCAACTCCTCCAGAGAAGGCTCAGAGCCTTGTCGTTCCAGCGCCGGAGCCGTCCCGTCGCTCGCGCCACCGGACGACGATACAGCCGATTGGGCCCCTTGGGCACGAAGTGCGCGAGCCGGTTCGTTCGGGGAGGCGGGGGCGGCGGGCGTGACGGAAGGGATGCCCCCCTGGCTCGTGGGGGGGCGCCGGGGCTTGAGTTCGTCCTTGTGAAACAGGGCCGATGGCGGTCCGTCGGGCCCGCCCTCGGCCTCGGCGACCTCCCGGACCGGCTGCCCGACGGCCAGCAGCCTGCCGCAGGCGCATGCCGTGGTCCCGACGACGCTGTAGCGTTCGCATTGCGCACAGACGACTCCAATTTCCAATGCCATGCGCCCGGAGTCGCAGCCTATCAAAAAGTCATCTTCGAGCGGCTCACCAGATGATGGAAAAGCGTGTCTTGCTGTCGAAGAACCCGCTGCCTCCGATGAGACGAAAGACGACGTGCTGGCAGGCGGTCGAGTCCATCTGACCGAAGTCGCGCGAGTCGAGGTGGATGTGGCGGTCGTCGCTCACGAGAAACCATTTGCCGATGTCGATCGTGATCTTCGCGGCGGGCTCCGGGTGATCCTTCGAGCGAAGGGCGGAGTAGGACGACTCGCCGTACTCCTCGGTAGAGCACCCGAGAATCACGTCTTCGTCGCTCGCCGGGTTGTGGACGGTGACCGTCGCCTGGTCGCACGCGCGCGGCCGAGGGACCGTGCGACCGTCGATCGTGACGACCTCGTCGTTGAGGTCGACGCGGTCGCCCCACTTGGCCATCGCTCGCGCGATGACGTATCGGCCGGGAGCCTGGGGGTCGGCGCACCGCAGGAGGTTGCCGCGGTCCACCGTCGTGCGGCGCGTGATGACGACGACGTCTCCCGGATGCAGGGTGGGCTCGATGGCCGCGGCGAGGAGGGGGTCGTCCGAGGGCACGGTCCAGACGTCGAAGAAGCCGACGTAGAGTACGAGGACTACGGCGCCCACGATCGCGCTCACCCACGACACGATCCGGAACCACAGCTGCATACGTCGATGAAGCCTACCGATTCGCCGACGCGAGGGGCAACTCGAAGCCCACCTCGGCGCCAGTCACGACGTCGTCTTTGCGGGCATTTCCGGCGAACGCAACGCCCCCGTGGGCCTCGACGATGCGCCGCACGATGGCGAGCCCGAGGCCGTAGCCTGCCCCGTCGGACGGGCGGGCGCGCGAAGGATCACCGCGCACGAAGGGCTCGAACGCCCGATCGGCGAAGCCCTCGGCGAGGCCCGGTCCGCGGTCGCGCACGACGACGCGTGCCCGTGCCCCGTCCTCGCCTCCGCCAGGGACGACCGAGACGTGGACGTCGATCGGCGCGTCGACGGGGTGCCCGTGCGCGCGGGCGTTGACGAGGAGGTTGTGTACGACGCGCGCGAGGAGGATGGGATCGAAGGGGAGGGAGAGGTCCTCGCAACCGGGCGCGCTCAGGGTGATGGCGGGCGGCTTCGGCTCTTCGGCGATCTTGCCGCGGATCCACTCGACGATGCCGCGGTTCTCCTTGCGCAGATCGGCGAGGCCCGCGCGGGTCACGTCGAGCAGATCGCCGAGGACGGAATCGACGGCTCCGAGCTGCGTCTCCACGTCGTCGAGCGCCAGGCGGGGCGACCGCTCGCCGGTGTCGGGCGGCAGCCGGTCGCGGGCGATCTCGAGGGCCACGCGTGCCCGGCCGAGCGGCGACCGTAGCTCGTGGCTGATCGCGCCGAGGAGCTCGCGCTGCCCTCGCACCATCGCCTCGACCCGCTCCGCCATCCGGTTGAAGCTGACGGCGACGTCGCGCACTTCGCGGGCGACCCACCGCCTCATCCCGCCCGCGACGTCCGTCCGGAAGGCGAGATCGCCACCGCCGAAGCGATCGGCGGCATGGGCAAGGCGCTCGAGGGGGAGGGCGATCTGGTTGGCCACGCGCCCCGCCATCGCCGAGAGGACGACGAGCACGAGCAGCAGCGCGAGGGCGAATCTCCACCACCCCCACGCGAGCGGGCGGGGGCCGAAGCGCTCCATCTCGAGGGCACCGGCGAGCTCGCCGCCGCGAAGGACCGGCACGAAGATGTGGAGCGGGCCGTCCGGAGCGATGGCCCCTCCGCGCTCGGCGACGCGACGGACGTGCGGGGGGAGCTTGTGCGCGTCGTGCACGAGGCGGACGTCGAAGCCGGTCACGTCGCGAACCTCGCCGAGGTACGCGCGGGTCGCTTCGGGGTCGTCCCACGTCGCCGCCAGGCGGGTGGCCACGTTGCGGGCCACTGCCTCGGCCCCGATGATCGGCTCCGGGCGCGTGGTCACGACGACGAGCGCGCTCGTCGCCATGGCGACGAGGATGGCCCCCACGAAGGAGAAGAAGAGGCGGGACCTCAGCGTGCGGTGCCGGTGGCGCATCTCGACCAAGTCTTGCGCGAGCCCTGCCTGGGCGTCACTCCCTTTACGAAGGCTTTACGAGCGAATAACCGACGCCACGCACGGTCCGTATCCGCCGTGGCGAGGCGCCGTCGTCGCCCATCTTGTGGCGCAGATGCGAGACGTGCACGTCGAGCGATCGATCGACGCTCGGGTCGTACGGAGCACTCTTCGGGAGGACGGCGCCCGCCAGCTCCTCGCGGGTGACCGTGTCCCCGGCGCGGCGGGCGAGCACGACGAGGACGCGAAACTCGAATGACGTGAGCGACACGTCGCGCCCGGCCAGCGTCGTCCTGTGCGCGGGGACGTCGACCACGAGGTCGCCCACCTCGAGGCGCTCCTGCGTCGGGGAGGCTTTGGGGGGGCGGGGGCGGGAGCGCCTCAGGACCGCGCGCATGCGCGCGAGCAGCTCGCGGGGGTTGAAGGGCTTCGGCACGTAATCGTCGGCGCCGATGTCGAGGCCGGCGATGCGGTCCGCGTCCTCGCCGCGCGCCGTGAGCATGACGATGGGGACGTCGTGTCGAGCGCGGACGCGGCGGCACACCTCGAGGCCGTCGATGCCCGGAAGCATGACGTCGAGGAGGACGATGTCGGGGGGCTCGCCCTCACCGGCGAGGCGCTCGAGCGCTGCGGGCCCGTCGGCGACGTGATCGAGTGACACGCCGTGGGAGCCGAGGTAGTCGCCGAGGAGGCGCGCGAGCTCGTGGTCGTCGTCGACCAGCAGGGCACGCATGGCGTCAGTCCAGACGCGCGTAGAGGGCCGCGGCGCGGAGGTAGGATCGCGCCCTCAGCGCGAGCGGACCGTCCGGGTGGGCGCTCAGCCACTCGCGGAACGAGGACGCGGAGGTCACGTAGTCGCCGGCTTGAAAGGTTGCCATGCCGCGCGCGTACGCCAGCGGGTAGCTCGGATCCATGGCGCCCAGGCGCATGATCTTCTCGAGGCTCCACCGGGCGATGGCCTTGCTCTCGGCTTCGGCGACGTCACGGCAATCCCTGGCGTCGCGCGCGCCCCGACGCCGCGCCTCGAGGACCGTCCGTACCCTCGGGGAGGCGTGCGGTCGTGCCAGGTAGAGTGCGTAGAGGGCGCGCTCCTCGTCGAGCGATGGCGCAAACGCAGGCCGCGACTCCAGGCCGAGGAAGGCGTTCCACATCTGCTTGAACAGTGCGGCGAGCGCCGCGGGCCCGGCGGCCACCTTGCTCCCGTCGATCCAGCCCTCGCTCCGCATCGATCGCACGAAGCCGCCTGCGAGCGCGGCGAGTTCGGGGGACTCGACGCCGGTGGACTCGAAGCGACGCGTCTCCTCGAGGAATCCCTCGAGCTGCACCGCCCGCAGGCGAAGCAGGGGTTCCTCGCCGCCCTCGAGCGCGGGGGGTAGCACTTCGTCCACGGTCCTCCGCGCGTCGCCGATCGCGCGCAGGTCGTCGCGTGTCTCGATCGTGTGAAACTGGCGCAGAGCGGAGCCGAGGGCTCTCACCGAGCCGGGCAGCGGCTCACGTCGTGCTCGCTCGGCCAGGTCGTGATCGGCGGCGGCGACGCGGGCGAGCTCACGGGCGTCGGCGATGGGAACGGGAATCCCCTCGGGAACCACCGCCCGCGGCAAGAGGAGGAGGCCAAAAAGAACCGCAACGCCGACGGGCACGACGGCCAGCCTCATCGCGTCGCGGAGCTCGGATTTTCTGGAAGGACCGTCCCTCGCCGACACCTCCCGGATGCTATACCAATCCTTCTATCGTGCCCTAAGGAGGAGTCACTACCGTGCCCGAGTTACGTCGTCATCAGCGCGCATCCATCGACGTCGCCGTGGAGTTCGTCGCCAAAGGCGCCAGCGAGCGCAAGTCGGGCCATGCCCGGGACGTCTCCGTCGGCGGCATGTTCATCGAAACCACGGCACCCTTGCCGTTCTCGACGGAGCTCGTCGTGCACGCGACCCTGCCGGGCCAGCGAGCGCCGTTCGTCCTGCCGGCCGTGGTCCGCTGGTCAGGCAAGGACGGCATGGGCATCCAGTTCGGACTCATCGGCGCCCGCGAAACCCACGCGATCACCGAGCTGACGAAGGCACAGACGTAGATTCGACTCAGTTCTCGAAGTCGATCGCGATGGCCTGCGTGCCGCCGTGGGCGAAGTGGACCTTGTAGATCGAAGCCGCCGCGCAGGTGTTCACGTCCGGGGCGACGGGAGGGTCGAAGCGCGCGGCGCGGACGGCGCCGTCGTCTGCGAGCTCGAGGTGGAGCGTGGTGCGGACGACGACCGTCACGTTCTCGGCGCGCGGACGTTCCGCCATGCAGGCACGGACCGCATTCGAGATCGCGTCCTCGGGGTGCACGTCGGCGGGAACCCCGGGCTGAGGCTCGCCCGTCGGGTGAGCGTCCGCGTGGGGCGACCCCGGCACCACGGCCGCGGGCGGATGAAGCGGGGCGCTTGGCTCTGACCGGGACGTCGAGAAGAGGGGTTGCGCCATCGGGGAAGGCTTGCCCTGGGCGGCGGATGCGAGAGTCACGGGCGAGCGAACCGCGGAGGGGTCGTGCGTCACCGTGAGCGTGTCGCTCGGATTGGTGGCGACGAACTCCGCATGGCCCGGAGCCGTCACGAGCGTGCCGAGGACCGAGCCGACGCGAGGGGCCTGCCCGACGGACACGACGCCTTCGCTCAGGTCGACCGCCACGTGCGCTCCGTCGCGAGCCACCCGCAGGTGCGTCCCGTGCACGGCCACACGAGAGCCGTCGACGTCGACCGCAAAGGCCTCCCCGCTCGCGACGGGAACGACCTGGGCCTCGACGGCCCCCTCCGCGAGCGCCAGCACCAGCGCGCCCTGCGTGTGGGTCACCGTGGCCCGCGAACCGGCCTCGATCCTCAACGTGAGCTTGCCCGCGCGTTCGATCGTGGCCTGCGCGCCGCGCGCCTCGATGACGTCGCCCGCTCGAAGCAGCGCCCCGCGGGCCACCGGAGCGCCGCCGACCCGCACCTGCCCGTCGCCGTCGATTGACACGAGGGTGCCGGCTATTTCGTCCACGCTGGGCGCGACGTCGGCGACGCGCGCCCGCCTCCCGTCCCGCTCCGACACGACGAAGACCACGGCTGCGGCGGCGGCGGCGAGGGCCACGCCTGGCCACGCGCGCATCGTGCGGGGCGTATAGCGCGCCCGCTCGCTGCGCCGCTCCTCGGCGATTCGCTCGAAGAGACCGCGATCGATCTCGCCCCAGTCGACGCTCTCGGCCTCTTCGGTGCCGAAGTGCCTGCGCGCCTCGCGCACCACCTTGTCGAAGGCGCTCATGCGTCCTCCTCGAGGGGGGTCGCCTTGGAGAATCCCGTCTCCAGGCCGGCGAGTGACGGCTCCTCCCGGAGCATCCCTTCGATTTCGCGTCGGGCGTAGAAGAGGCGCGTTCGCACCGTCAGCACGGGCGCGCCCACGATCCGCGCGATCTCCGCGGGGGCGACGCCCTCGAGCTCGTGCAGGACGAAGACGATCCGCTTCTTGTCCGCGAGCCGGCCGAGCACGCGACCGAACGCGCGGACGCGCTCGCGGCGCTCGGCGTCGTCATCGGGGCGGACGTCGTCGCTGCGAAGGAGCCCGTCGCCCGGGGGCTCGTCGGCGAACACGGGGCGGCTCCGGGCGGAGCGGCGGTGCATCAGGACGACGTTGACGGTGACCCGGTGAAGCCACGTGCTGAACTTGGCCTGGCCGCGGAAGTCCTTCAGGCTCCGGTAGACCTGGACGAACACCTCCTGGATGACGTCCTCGAAGTCGCTGCGGTTGCCCAGCATCCGGTAGACGAGGCGCGCGACGTCCGTCCGGTGGCGCTCGTAGAGCTCACGGAACGCGGCAGTGTCGCCGGCGGCCGCCCTGGCAATCAGCCGCTCTTCGTCCGGCATCCGGGGCCTTACCTTGCACGGCGCATCGTACGTCGGTGGGGCGATGAACGCGATGAGCGTACCCGCCGTCGACTGCGCTGCAATGGCTGCCCCCACTGTGCACTGTAAGGTGCGGGCTCAGCGGATACATTCAGCGGACTCGAGTGCCCTAACTGTAGGCCGAAATGTAGGCCCGCCGTCCTCGTGCGACCCGTGAGAGGCATGTGCACGGGCAAATAGTGTGTCCGACCGCGGTCAGGCGATCACGCGCGCCCATCAAAAGAGGGCGCGAAGGTCCACTTTCTCTAGCTTCTTCAGCTCGAGGAGATGGTTGATTGCCTTGAGGATACGCGTCTTTGTGGGGCCGCTGACGGCCTTGCCGACGAGGGCCGCGTCGATGGCTCGATGCGTCACGGGACGGCCAGAGCGGGGCTTGCGGGTTTCCTTCTCGGCGGTGGTTGCGGCTCCGTCAGCCGCGGCGCGCGCCTGGCGCTTCTTCAGCTTGATGCCCCGGTCTTCGGGGTGGAGCGTTTCGAGCTTGCGCGAGGCGGAAAGGATGCGCCGGCGGTCGAGCTTCTTCGTGGCGAGGAACTGAGCGAACTTCGTGTCGGCCATATGGGCGCGGCACCCTAGCGAAGGCCCGCGGCGCTCGCAAGGCGCGGGCTCGCGTGCCATTTTGCCTGGCATGCCGGCCAAGCTCCCCCCCATCCACATCGTCGCCGCCGTCCGGACGCCCATCGGGGCCTTCCTCGGGACTCTGTCCTCCGTGCGAGCACCGGATCTCGGGACCACCGCACTCAAGGCGGCGCTCGTCCGGTCGAAGGTCGCCCCCGACATCGTGGACGAGGTGTTTCTAGGGAACGTGCTCTCGGCGGGCATCGGCCAGGCCCCGGCACGGCAGGCGGCCATTCGCGCAGGCATTCCGAACACTGTGCCGGCGACGACCGTCAGCAAGGTGTGCGGATCCGGGATGCAGGCAGTCATCCTCGCCGCCAGGGCCATCGCGATCGGCGACGCCGACGTCGTCGTCGCAGGCGGGATGGAGTCGATGTCGAACGTTCCCTATTACCTCGAGAAGGCCCGGACCGGTTACCGCATGGGGGACGGCAAGATCGTCGACGGGATGATCTACGACGGTCTCTGGGACCCTTACAGCGACGTGCACATGGGAAGCTGCGGAGACCGGTGCGCCGCCGAGTACAAGGTGACGCGCGAGCAGCAGGACGACTACGCGAAGGAGAGCTTCCGCCGTGCTCTGGCGGCGCAGAAGGAGGGCCTCTTCGACGCCGAGATCGAGCCGGTAGCGATACCCCAGAAGAAGGGAGAGCCGCTCCTCGTCAAGACGGACGAGGGGCCCGGCAAGGGCGATCCGTCGAAGTTCGCCACCCTCCGCCCGGCGTTCGCGAAGGACGGCACGGTTACCGCGGCGAACGCGTCGAGCATCAACGACGGCGCGAGCGCGCTCGTCCTCGCGAGCGAGAAGGCGGTGAAGGAGCGCGGGCTCGAGTCGCTCGGGCGCATCGTGGGCTACGGCGGAGCGGCGCAGGCTCCGGAGTGGTTCACGACGGCGCCGGCGAAGGCGATCGACAGCACCCTGTCGAGGCTCGGGCTGAAGAAGGAAGAGATCGACCTCTACGAGATCAACGAAGCCTTCGCCGTCGTCGCGATCGTCTGCAGCACGCTATGCGGCCTCGACCCGCAGAAGGTGAACGTGCGCGGCGGCGCGGTGGCGCTGGGCCATCCCATCGGTGCCTCGGGGGCGCGGATCCTGACCACGCTCGTTCATGCCCTCAAGGACCGTCGTGCAAAGCGAGGGCTGGCCAGCATCTGCATCGGCGGGGGCGAGGCCCTCGCGGTCGTCGTCGAGCGCTGACGCCGTGGTCCGCCCGCGCGAGCTCGGCCGCTCGGTGTCGCTCTTCGGGGCGCGCACGCCGACGCTCCCACCGGCGACCCACACGAACAGCTACGCCCTCGGCTCGCGGGAGGTGCTTCTCGTCGAGCCGGCGACGCCCTATCCCGACGAGCAGCGGGCGTGGATCGAGTGGGCGCGATCCCTCTGCGCTACCGGACGCACGCCAATCGCCGTCCTCGCGACGCACCACCATATCGATCACGTGGGAGGGCTGGAGGTGCTGACGCGCGAGCTCGGTCTGCCCTTGTGGGCTCACGAGGAGACGGCCGTCCGCGTCGAGACTCCCGTGGCTCGCCGCCTGGTGGACGGAGAGTCGATCGTCCTCGCCGGCCCGGTGACCGAGCGGTGGCGCGTCCTTCACACGCCCGGGCATGCGCCGGGACACGTGTGCCTGTGGAACGACGAGGAGCGCGCCGTCGTCGTCGGCGACATGGTCGCGAGCGTGGGGACGATCCTCATCGATCCGGTCGACGGCGACATGCGTGTCTACCTCGAGCAGCTGGGGCGCCTCGCGGCGCTCGAGGCGCGCGTCGCTCTTCCGGCTCATGGCGATCCGATCGACGATCCCACCGTTCTCTTTCGTCGCTACGTGGCGCACAGACTCATGCGCGAGGCGAAGGTGCTGGCCGCCGTCGTCAAGCGCGGAGGCGCCGCGGGCACCGCCGAGGAACTCTTGCCCGACGCGTACGACGACGTATCGGCGGGGATCTGGCCGATCGCCCTGCTCAGCCTGAAGGCTCATCTGAAGAAGCTGGTCGACGAGGGCCTCGTGAGCGTCCGGAGCGACGCGCGCTATAGTGCGCCGTCATGAGCGCGACCGCTCGCTCGTGGGAGCCGGCCTACCTTGCCGTCAGCGTGGTCCTGGGGGAGCCGCTCGAGGTCGCCGTGGATTCGCTTGGCGATGGGGGAATGGCGCGCGCGGGGGCGCTGATCGAGGCGTTGCGATCGCCGTCCCGGGAGACACGCGCCCGCGCCCTCGCGCATGCCGTCTCCGAGGTGGCCCGCGCCGTCGAAGCCGTGAGCCTCGCATGACCCCTCGGGCGCGCATCGTGCGAGCGGAGGGCGCCGGGCAGGCCCAGCGTCTCCTGACGTCGACGCCGAGCGAGCGCCAGAGAAAGCGCATCGTGCGCGAGGAGTTCGAGGCGCGTCTCGTCGCGGAGCGCATCTTCGAAGAGGCCCGCGTCGAAGCGCAACGGATCCTGGAGGACGCCCGGGCCAGGGCGACGGGCGCCGCGGCGGCGGCGGTGGAGAGCGCGAGGGAGGAGGCGCACACCCGGCTCGCGGCGCAATGGCTCGCCCTGCGACAGGCCGAGCAGCGAGGGCCCGAGCGGGAGCACGACCGTATCGTGGCGATGGCGGTCGTCCTCGCCGAGCGGCTCCTCGTCGCTTCGCTCGAGCTCGACCCCACGCGCATCGCCGGTCTCGCTCGCGCGGTCATTGCCGAGGCAGGAGGGGCACGGCGCGCCGTGATCGACGCTCACCCCCTGGACGCCGGCCCGCTCCAGACTCAACTGAATGTGACGGGCCTCGACATCCAGTCGATCGAGGTCCGGGAAGACGCCGCGCTTGCGCGCGGAGAACTTCGGCTGCACACCGACGTTGGAATCATCGATGCCCGCCTCGCCCCCCGATTCGACCGACTCTCCGCCGCCCTCCGCGACGCCCTCGAGTGACCTTGCGGGGCCGTCGCTGCCCCCTCGCACGGGCAGCGCTCCGCTCGCGTGGCGCACGAACGCATGGCTCTTCGCGGCGACCGTCGGCAGCGTGCTGCTTGCCGGCTACAACCCTCGCCTGTCGCCCCACGAGGCGCTGATCGAAGCTGTCCAGTTCACCGGCGCGCTGCTCGGCATCCTGCTCTCGCACGAGTTCGGGCACTTCATCGCCGCGCGGATCCACAAGGTCGACGCATCCCTTCCGTATTTCATCCCGCTGCCCTTCCTGTCGCCGTTCGGCACGATGGGAGCCGTGATCCGCATGCGGTCGGTTATCCCCACGCGCCGCGCGCTGCTCGACATCGGTGCCGCCGGTCCGCTCGCCGGGTTGGCGCTGGCGTTGCCGCTTTATGCCTGGGGGGTCTCGCATTCCGAGGTCGTTCCTCTCGGGTCCCTCGGCGACGAAGGGCTCCAGCTGGGTAGCTCGCTGCTCCTGCGCCTGTTCGATCGCGCGTTCGGGCCCGCCGTGCCGGAGGGGATGGACCTCTTGCTTTCGCCGGTCGCATTCGCGGCGTGGACGGGGATGTTCGTCACGATGATCAACCTCCTTCCCGTCGGCCAGCTCGACGGCGGCCACGTCGCCTTCGCTCTCTTTGGTCCGAGGCAGAACCGGATCGCGCAGTGGGTTCACCGGTCGATGCTCGTTTTCTTCTTCGTCAGCGTGGCCAGCTTCGTATCGCGCGACGTGCGCGCGGGGCTCGGCCTCTGGCACCTGGGGCACCACGTCAACAACTCGCTCTTCTGGCTCGTATGGTTCGAGGTGCTCTCGGTCCTCGGACTCATGTCGTCCCCGTCCTCGCGGGGGGGAGCCGACAGCGACGATCGCCTGGGAGTCCGCACGCGCCTCTTCGGGGTGGTCGGCCTCGCGCTGCTGGCGGGGCTTCTTCGCGACGAGACGTCGACCTTGGCGTGGGGTGCCTGGTTCCTGGGCCTCGCCGTTCTCCTGCTCATGGAGGCGCGCGGGGGCTCGCTGCGGCCCTCGAGCAAGCTCCTCGATCACCCTGCGACCGGCGCCGAGCCTCTCCATTGGGGGCGCGCCGCGATCGCCATCGTGACGCTCGCCTTCTTCGCGCTCCTCTTTATGCCCACGCCGATCGGGCTCTGAGGCGAGACGCTTACGCCTTCACCTCGTAGTCCTCGATCACCGGGTTCGCGAGCATCTCGTCGGCCATCTTCGCGAGGCGGCCTGCGAGGCCCGGGGCCCGCCCTTGTGCGTCGTCGATCTCGATTTCGATGACCTTGCCGACCCGGACGCCCTTGACCCCTTCGAACCCCAGCTTGCCGAGGGCCCTGCGCACGGCGTCGCCCTGAGGATCGAGCACCTCCGGCTTGAGCCTGACGACGACGGTCGCTTTCATGGGGTCCCTTTCAAGCCGAGGTTCTTCGCGATACGGGGGAGGGGCGGCTCGGTGTCCGGCGCGAACGTCTCGCCCGTGATCTGCTCGTACGCGGCGATGTAGCGCTCGGCCGCGCCGATGCGGACGTCGTCGGGCATCGGCGGCGGGTCCCCGTCGCCCTTGTAGCCCTGCGAGATGTACCAGCGGCGGACGAAGTCCTTATCGAGCGGGTCCGGATCCTGGCCGGCCGCGAATCGTTCTTCGTAGGTCGAGGCTCTCCAGAAGCGCGACGAATCGGGGGTGTGGATCTCGTCGATGACGACCAGCTTGCCGTCCGGGGTCCGCCCGAACTCGTACTTCGTGTCGACGAGGATGAGCCCGCGGGCCGAGCACGTCTTCTGTCCGACCGTGAAGAGCGTCATCGCGATGCCGGCCGCCTCGTCGAAGTCCCGCGCGGTCACTTTGCCCGTCGCGAGGATCTCCTCGCGCGAGCCGGAGACGTCGTGCTCGCCCTTCGGGGCCTTGGTCGTGGGCGTGACGATCGGTTCGGGCAGCCGCTGGTGCTTCTTCAGGCCCTCTGGCAGGCGATGTCCGCAGAACATGCGAGAGCCTCGCTCGTAGTGCGTCCAGAGGCTGGTGGACGTCGTCCCCGTCGCGTAGGCGCGCACCACCATCTCGACGAGGATGGGCGTGCAGTCCACGCACTCGAGGACGTTGGGATCGGGCAGTCCCACCATGTGGTTGGGCGCGGCGCTCTCGGTGTGGCGAAACCACCACCCGGCCAGGCGATTTAGGACCTGCCCCTTGAAGGGGACGGCGCC
>Ga0182018_10001901_pt1 | contig 22399 bp, 20 predicted proteins | sample 812P2MmetaG_FD_120490 | JGI IMG/M metagenome (GOLD analysis project Ga0182018, IMG submission 120490) | Permafrost microbial communities from Stordalen Mire, Sweden - 812P2M metaG | ecosystem: Environmental > Terrestrial > Soil > Wetlands > Permafrost | place: Sweden: Stordalen | collected...
AGGAGACAAGAACGGTAAAGCCGCCTATTTCGCTGATTACCGGGTTTAACCCGAGAAGAAACGACGAAACGGGGGGGCCAAATCAGAGCATCGAAGTGGGCCAAATCAAGTTGACAAACACATCCGAAGCTGTCGCAACAGCAGGCAGCCCAACGGCTGCTCAAGCACAGGTGTCCGCAACCATCGACTCCGGCCCGGCGCAAGAAGACCAAGCCCCGACGCAAGGCTAAGCCCGTGTATCCTAAGCCTCGGATATTTCAAGGTGGCTTGGTCAATCCGCGATGATGTGTAAGACAGCTAGCTCGCTTTTTGTTTCGTCGCGAGAGAGGCGTGCGACTGGGCGGGCCGGACAGGGACAAGATGGCCGCGCCGGTGGATGCGGTCCAATTCCAACTGCAAACTGGCCCGGCTACGGACGGGGTCGCTGGCGGTGCGCGAAGCCAAGGGCTGCGTCATGCTTACGCGGTCGCGGTATGCGCCTGTGGTTTTCAGAGGGACCAGGCCGCTGGAACTCGCGGCCGGTGGCGAGTTCCTCGACCTGTTGACGGCACAAGGCCCCATAGCAGCATAATTTTGCTATGGGGCTTTAGTAATTGACAAGGCTCTTTAGTTGCTGTAAAATCGCTTCATGACTGAAACTCAAGGCTCTTCTTTTGATATTGAGGAGCTTAAAGAACTTTATCAATCGTCGCCTCTTGTCAAACGAGTGCTGGATGAGTTCTCGAAACCTGACTACTACGAGCAAACAACAACCGTGGTGCATGATCTATACATGCAGCTTTGGGAATCTGGGGATAGGGTGCCGGAGCGAGATTTGATCCACGTCATGAAGAGGTTCGCCCTATATCGCTATGGCACCTTCAAAACCGGACGGAGAGGGCATCGTAGCAGGATCGAGTGGAAGTACAGTCCGTTCACCTTGGGAGCTGTGGTTCGTGGAGTTCAGCCGGTCCAGGAAAACGCCATTGTCGCACCTCAGGAAGACGGGGACGAGGAACGAGGTGAGTCTCCTGCGAATTCGAGGGCAATCGACCACAGGTATCGACTGCGTGCCGACTGGATTGTTGACTTCAACCTTCCGGCGGACCTCACAGCCTGGGAGGCAGCGCGCCTCGGTGAATTCATCAAGACACTGCCGTTCGGTGCACCCGCCACGCAACCAATCAATTTCGGCGACCTCTCGATGTACAAGGCAGAGCAATAACTCTGCTGGCCAAAGCGCGTAGCCAGTGCGGCGGAAACGGTTCTATTGCGACGGGTATACTAGGCTATCAGTCGATCTTCCAGGAGGGCGCTGCCGGAAGTTCAGGCGGCGCCGCCTGTAGCCGATTGGAACAGAATATTGTCCGGCCTGTCCACACGCGACGCCCGGACAAACAGGCCAGTCTTATCGATAGTCCATGAGCCAGGAACGGATTGCGCGGGCGATCTCGGGCCTGGTCAATTCGCTCGGGCGAGCGGCACCCGACGCGAGCAAAACCTGAGAGGGCCAACTCGCTCTCCGGCTCGCTTCTCTCGCATCACTTCACATCAGTTTATTGATGATTCGGACTTGGGGCGAATTGGCCGCCTCATATCTGGATCCAGAAATAAGAGTCGGCCTGCCGATTGCCCACCCACTTTCGCACTCATGGTACTCAGTTCTTGTCGGCGGATAGCCGTAAATTATTCAAACAAATGGTGGGCGCGACAGGACTCGAACCTGTGACCTCCTGCGTGTGAAGCAGGCGCTCTAACCAACTGAGCTACGCGCCCTAAACAAGGCAGGCTAAAAAACCTTGGGTGCGTTCCTCGCCCCAAAGATTGAGTCTACCTGAATTCCCGCGGGGCCGCTACCCCAACTGCGCGTACCGCACCAGCTCGATTCCATGGCGCTCCAACGCCGCCCGCGTCTCCGGCGCCATCAGCGCTTCCAGTTCGCGCTCCCGGCTCTCTTTCAGCCGGGTGCGCGCGCCTCGCAGCGCTTCCCCACAGTGGCCCGGATGGCACATCAATTCCGTGCTTCCCGCCGGGATCGCTCCCAGCAATTCCACCAACTCCGCCGTGCGGAACCGGCCCGTGATCTGGAAACCGGCGAAATGGTCGGTGGTGCGGCATCCGTGCCTGGTCAGCACGCGATGGAATCGACTCCGCAAGAGTCCCAACGCGCCGCTGGTCAGCCGCTGCCACCGCGGCACCGTGTCGCGTAGCTTATTCAGCGGAAAATCGAACGGACGACGCACCCAGCGGATTCCGAACTCCTCGCTCAAGCGCGCCACCGCGTCCAGTACCGGAGGCGCCAGGTGCGTGTGCTTGTGCGTGTCCAAATGCGTCGGGCGGATGCCCGCGTCCAACGTGCGGCGCACCTGCGCGGCCAGTTCCTCGTAAGGGCGGATCTCGCGGCGCACCAGGGCGCCGAGCAGTTGCCCCACCGTTGGCGGGTATGGCTTGCCGGTGAGCAGCGACTCGCCCCCTACCAGCACCAGGTGACAACCGATATCGAGCGTCGGCGTCTCGCGCGCCAACCGGCGAGCGTCGTCGAAAGCCGCGCCATTGGCCATCAGGGTGGTAGCGGTGAGAATGCCGCCGCGATGCGCGTCCACAATCCCCCGGTTCACATCGGGCGTGAAACCGAAGTCATCCGCATTGACTACCAGTTGTTTTCGCGCGCTCAAAATATCTTCACTGTGAGCGAAAGGAACTTCTTGGGGTTGGCGCGAATATCCTTCGTCAGCGACTGCATCTCACCCGTGGCGCTCGTGAGCGACTCGTAAAGCTGCGGGTTCACCAGAAGCTGGCCTACCGTGCCTTGCCCGGCGGCGATCTTTTCCAGCGTGCCATTGAGCCGGTTCACCAGCGTAACCGCCTGGCTGTAGAGCTCCTCGTCCTTCAATGCCTTGCCCACCGTGCCCTTGCCGCCGTTCACGCCGGCCACCAGCTTGTCCAGTTCCGCGATGGTCTGCTTCGCCTCGTCGAACAGCGCCGGATCCTTGAACGCCTTGCCCACGGTGCCTTGGCCCGCCTGCACGCCGGCCAGGATGGCGTCGATTCGCTGCAGCGGCGCGCGCGCTTCCTCGTACAGCTTGTTGTCGTAAATCAGCTTGCTCAACGTGCCGTTGCCGGTGCGGACATCGGTGAGCAGCTTCTTGCCCTCGGCGGTGATGGCGTTGATGGTGTTGTAGAGGTCCTCGTCCTTCAACAGCTTGCCCAGGTTGCCCTTCCCGGCTTCCACCCCGGCCAGCAGATTGTCCACCCGGTTCACGCTGGTCTGGAAAGTCGTCAGCAGCGTGGCCATCTGTTTGAGCAACTCCGGAATGTCCTGGGACTCCAGCGGCCTCAGTTCGGCGCCTGCCTTCACGTGCTCCGGGCTCTGCCCCTTGGTGATGTTGAGGAACTTGTCGCCCAGCAGGTTGGCCGCGCCGATGCCCACCACCGAGTCCACCGGGATCTGCGCGAGATAATCGGGCTCCACTAGCATGTGAAACCCCACCGCGCGCTTGGGATCGCGCGACCCGGTGAGTTCCAGACTGTCGAGGTAGCCGACGGCGATGCCGTTGAGCCGCACCGCCGTGCCGTCGCCCAAACCGGAAGCATCGTCCATGTACGTGCGCAACGCCACGTCATGTTTGAACATCCCGCCTTTGGTGCTGGTCAGCAGAAAGACCATCACGAACAGGATCGCGAATGCCGAGATCGCCACCACTCCCACCCGCAACTGCGACCAGCGGACCTTTGTGTGATCGGGCATCGTTTATTCTCGCGGCTTCACGAACTTCGATATATACACATCCTGCGAGGATTCCAAGAGATCCTGGTCTCCCTCGAAAATCAACCGGCCTTCCTTAAGCACCATGAAAGTGGTCCGCGCGGCGTGGCCATCCGCTTGGTTGGCGGGCTCCAATGCCCCCTGTTTCGAATTGTAGCGGAAATTGGCGATCAGGTTCCCGTCCTGATAGCGATGCGTCACCAGCAGGGTGGTGGTTTGGCTGAGATCCCGTTCTTTGATTAAGAGCGCGATGATGGTGTGGGCCGTAATAGGATCCAGCCCCGCCGTGGGGGAATCGTAGAGCATTAACGGCGGCTCCGTCACCACCGCGCGGGCGATGGCTGCGCGCCGCCGCATACCGCCGGAGAGTTCGCTGGGGAACTTTGCCAGCGTCCTGCCCAGCTCCACGAAATCCAGCGCCTGCACGACCCGCGAATGCACCTGCGCGGACGGACATTGGATGGCTCTCTGATTGAGCAGCGGATAGGCCACATTGTCTTCGATGCTCATGGAGTCGAAGAGCGCGCCCTCCTGGAAGAGCATGCCGATGCGGCTGCGGATTTCGAACAGCTCCTGCTCGCGCATGCCGCTGATATCGCGGCCGAACACGAAGACCTTGCCGGAATCGGGCCGTACCAAACCCAGCGCCGTCTTCAGCAGTACCGTCTTCCCGCTGCCGGCCGCGCCCAGAATCACCCGCGATTCTCCTTCTTGGGCCTCGAACGTCATATCGAGCAGCGCTTCGGCGCCCTCGAAGGAGACGTTGACATGCTCGAAGCGGAGAATCGGTGGCTTCCTGTCCGCGGGCTCCATTTATGCTGCCTGGCTGACGAAAATCTTGGTGATCACAAGGTCCAGGATGAAGACCAGCACGGTGGCCATCACCATGGCCTGGGTGGTGGCGCGGCCCACTCCCTGGGTGCCGCCGGTGGTCCGCAGTCCGTAGAAGCAGCCGATCAACGCGATCACGATGGCAAACAGAAACGGCTTCAGCAGCCCTTCGCAGACGTCCATCCCGTCCAGCGCCTGCCACGCCGTGATCCAGTATTGTTTGGAGGGCAGCGCCAGGACGAAATGGCAAATCACCCAGCCGCCGAAGATACCCACGAAATCGCCGATAATCACCAGCAGCGGCAGCATGAAGCCGGTGGCGATGAGCCGCGGAGTCACCAGCTTCTGCACCGGATCGGTGCCGAGCGCGCGCATGGCGTCGATCTGCTCGGTCACCTTCATGGAACCGAGCTCACTGGCGATGCCCGAGGCGTTGCGGCCCGCCACCATCACCGCAGTCAGCACCGGACCCAGTTCGCGCACCAGGGTGATGGAGACCAGTTGGCCGGTCTTCCCCACCTGGCCGTACGTGGCCAGCGCATGGTACATCTGCAGCGCCATCACCGCGCCGCTGAAAAACCCCACGATGACCACGATCAGCAGGCTCCCCACCCCGATGGTGTCCATCTGGAAGGCGATGTCGTCGGAATAATGCGGACTGCGAAATATATTCAGGAAGGCCCGGCCGGCCAACAAGGAGAATTCCTGGATTGATAGGACTGGCTCTTTCAGAAGGTCCAGCAAGTTAGACTCGATCCCCGATCTTCGATGCTACCATACTAAGAAGAAAGCCATCCATGAAGGGTCTCACAGACATTCCCGGGATTCGCGTGGGCCACATTTCGGACTATCAGGCGATCACCGGCTGCACCGCCATTCTCTGCGAGCGGGGGGCGGTGGGCGGGGTGGATATCCGCGGCTCCGCCACCGGCACGGAAGAGACGCCGGTGCTCGACCCCGGCCACGTCACTACCGAGGTGCACGGCATCCTGCTGGCGGGCGGCAGCGCCTTCGGATTGGAAGCGGCTTCCGGCGTGCGGCGCTATCTGGAACATCAAGGCTTCGGCTACGACACGGGAGTCGCCAAGGTGCCCCTGGTGCCGGCGGCCATTCTTTTTGACCTCGCCATCGGCAAAGCCGGCGTGCGTCCCACCGCGGCCATGGGTGAAGCGGCAGCAGCAGCAGCCACGGCCGGCGCCGTGAAGGAAGGCTGCGTGGGAGCGGGCACCGGCGCCACCGTCGGCAAAATTCTGGGGATGCGGCAAGCGATGAAATCGGGGGTGGGTTCGTTCACGGTGACCCTGCCCGGCGGGGCGATGGTCTCCAGCCTGGCCGTGGTGAATGCGTTTGGCGACGTGCGCGATCCGGCCACCGGCAAGATTCTCGCCGGTGCGCGCAAGGCACCCGATAGCGGCGAATTCGTCGACACCCAGGAGCAAATGAAGCGCGGAGCCGCCGGGGGTTTCGCCCTGCGAAATACCACGCTGGTGGTGGTGGCTACCAACGCCAGGCTCACCAAAGTACAAGCCACCAAGCTGGCGCAGCAGGCCGGGCTCGGCATGGCGCGCACCGTTTATCCGGTGGACACCATGTTCGATGGCGACATCGTCTTCGCCCTCTCGCTGGGCGAGCGGCAGGCCGATATCAACACGCTCGGCGTGGCCGCGGCGGAGGCCGTGGCCGAGGCGATTGTTCGGGCCGTCAAGCTGGCTAAGACTCTAGGCGGCGTCCCCGGGCTTGGCTGAATCCGTTCGCGTTCGCACTTGGGTTCGCGGTGGTACGCTTTTCTTGGTGGCATGACGATCTTGTCGTCGCCTGCCGTTCGCGCAGATGCATTCCCGGAACCCGGCGATCGTCGCAATAACCGAACTGCCGGACGGACGCACCGTCTAGTCTGGCAGTGAAGCTTGGCTGGGCATAGCCAAGGGAACGAACAGGTAAGGACCGAATTCCGCGACCGACTGGGACAAGACGTTTGTTCTTAGTCCGTCGTTTCAGAAGTTCGCTAACGTATTTTCGCCCCCGAGGCACTCCGCTCGGTTGAAGAACAGGCGAAGACACAGCGAAAACGCCCCCCACCGCGACCGCGTCTTCATCACCTTTGGTGGCCCGCAGGGCCATGGGGAAGCCTGTCCCCGAGCCGCGACTGTCAAGGAGCGGAGTGCCCGAATACGTTACCGTACTTGCGAAACGGTGTACTTAGGGCCCGTCAGGAAACAACCGCTCCTTTGGTCGCGGCTCCGAAACTGGTCGCGACTCTGAAACGCATCGTGCCGATACTGAGCCGCGACCGGCAGGAACGGTTGCCGCGAACTGGCGCGGTAAATTCTTGACGACTCCTTTTGAGGCGTAGCTCCGGAGCCTGGCATCGCAGGAGCCGGCGCCACCGGGAAGTTTGTGGGCGCCATGCAGGCTATGCAGACTATGCAGACTATATTGGACAAGACAAGACAATTCTAACCTTGACATTTTCGGGAATTCGGAAAAGCGCTTATCATAACTTCCACTGTGAATTCAATCCCTTTATTAACTGCCTGTGGTCTGTCGATCCTTCTGACGGCGTGCTCCCATACCGATACCAGTGTCAAAGAAGAGGAAGCGCGGGAACTGGAAGCCTGCAAACAGACGGTCTTGGACGGTCTGTTGAAGATACCGGAAACCCGCGACATGCGTTTCCTGGGCAAGGTCTTCGAGGCTGCGGCGTGACCACACGATACCGCGCTTCGCGGTCGTGACGCCACCCATGGAACGAGGCGGGATGCCGGCCAAAGGCGTGCTGTTCGCGCGCCGCCTTACTCTTCCGGGTCCGACTGGCCCACGCGCAGCACCGCCAGGAAGGCTTCCTGCGGGATCTCCACGCGGCCCACGCGCTTCATCCGCTTCTTGCCCTCTTTCTGCTTCTCGAGCAGCTTGCGCTTGCGGCTGATGTCTCCGCCGTAACACTTGGCGATTACATTCTTGCGCAGCGCCGAGATACTCTCTCGCGCCACAATCTTGTTCCCGATGGCGGCTTGCAGCGCGACCTCGAATTGCTGCCGCGGGATCAGTTTGCGCAGGCGGGCGATCAGATCTTTGCCGCGGTCGTAGGCGAAATCGCGGTGCACGATCATCGATAGAGCGTCCACCGGCTCGCCCGCCACCAGCACGTCCAGACGCACCATCGGCGAAACGCGGTATCCCGAAAAGTGATAGTCCAGCGACGCGTAGCCGCGCGAACAGGATTTCAAGCGGTCGTAGAAATCCAGCACGATTTCGTTTAGCGGCATCTCGTAGGTCAGCATCACGCGGCCGCCGCCAATGTATTCGAACTTTTTCTGGTTGCCTCGCTTCTCTTCCAGCAGTTTGAGGATGCCACCCAAAAACTCTTCCTGGGTGATCACCATGGCGTCGATGATCGGCTCTTCGATCTGCTTGATCTCGGAAGGGTCCGGGAATCGCGTCGGGTTGTCGATTTGCAGGATTTCGCCGACCGTATTGGTGACGCGGTAGCGCACGCCCGGCGCGGTGGTGATGAGGTCGATATTAAACTCGCGCTCCAGGCGTTCCTGCACGATTTCCAGGTGCAGCAGGCCCAGGAAGCCGCAGCGGAAACCGAAGCCCAACGCCACCGAATTCTCGGGCTCGAAATTAAAGGCGCTGTCGTTGAGCCGCAGTTTTTCCAGGGCATCGCGCAACAGTCCGTGTTCGTGGGACTCCACCGGGTACAGGCCTGCGAACACCATGGGCTTGATCTCTTCGAAGCCGGGCAGCGGCTCAGTGGCCGGATTTTCGTGGTCCACGATGGTGTCGCCGATCTTGGCGTCGGAGACCGTCTTAATGTTGGCGCAGAGGAAGCCGACTTCGCCCGCGGAAAGTTCGTCGCAGGGAGTGGCCTTGGGCGCCTGATAGCCCAGCGCCTCCACTTCGAAGACCTGGCCGTTGGACCAAAGCCGGATCTTCTGGTGCAGATACAGCTTGCCATCGAGAACGCGCAGCAGGATGATGACCCCGCGATACGCGTCGAACCAGGAATCGAAAATCAGCGCGCGCAGCGGCGCCGTGGGCGAACCCTTGGGGTGCGGCACCAGGTGGACGATGTGTTCCAGGATTTCATGGATCCCGATGCCCTGCTTGGCGCTCACCAGCACGGCATCGCGCGCGTCGAGTCCGATGATGGTTTCGATCTGTTCGCGAATGCGCTCCGGCTCGGCCGCCGGCAGGTCGATCTTATTGATGACCGGGATGATCTCCAGGTTGTGGTGCAGCGCCAGATAGGTATTGGCGAGGGTTTGCGCCTCGACGCCCTGGGAAGCGTCCACCACCAGCAGGGCGCCTTCGCAAGCCTGCAGGCTGCGCGAAACTTCGTAGGAGAAATCGACGTGGCCGGGCGTATCGATCAGGTTCAACTGGTACATGTTGCCGTCGTCGGCGCGGTAGTTGAGGCGAACGGCGTGGGCTTTGATGGTGATGCCGCGTTCGCGTTCGAGGTCCATCGTATCCAGGACCTGTTCCATCATTTCGCGCTGCGAGAGCGCGCCGGTGACTTCGAGCAGCCGGTCCGCCAGCGTGGACTTGCCGTGGTCGATGTGCGCAATGATAGAAAAATTGCGGATGAATTCGCGATCCATGCGATGTGGGGGTCTAAGTGTGATTATCCCACAGTGCGCGGGGCGGAGTTGGCATTAGACCAGTTCCAAGCGCAGTTGTCTCCCAACCGCGACGGCGGCCCGTTGCATCGTGTGCAGCGTCACGCTTGTGTTCTTGGGGTCCAGCAGGCGATCGAGAGCGCGTCTGCTGGTTTGCATCCGGGCCGCCATCGCGGATTTCGTGATGCGGTCTTTCTCCATGGCAGCCTTGATTTGATCGGCCAGGATCTGCTTCAACGCCTGCTCTTCGCACCACTCCAGCGTTCCTTCCGCGGCAAGGAACGCATCGAAAGACATGCCGATCTTCCCTTTCCTCTTCTGAGCCATTTCTTACTCCAGTTCCTTCATCCGCTTGAGTGCCGGCTCGATATCCTTAGCAGGCGTCTTCTGTGTTTTCTTGACGAAGCCGTGCAGCAACACCATTTGGCCCCGCGCGATGCAGAAAAATCACCCGCCCTATCTTGCGGTCCGTCAGGTCGCTTCGCACTTCCCAGAGTCCGCTCCCGAGACTGCGGCAGTACGGCATTCCGAGCGGCCAGCCAAATTCCACCTTCTGAATATCGCGTCCGACAAGCTTGCGATCCTCGTGCGGCAGCTCTTTGATTTGATCCACTCCATGACGGGCCGGTTGCGGCCCGGCGACTCGTAAAAGAACGCCGGCAGCTTCTTGGAACGATCTACCACAACCTAGTGTGCCAAGTTTGACACTGGCCGTCAAGGTCAACCCAGGCGGGAATGCGCTGCTTTGTCGCCACGGTCGTTGAGGCCGGCGCCGGAGGGACAAAATTGCGATACTCATTGATCTCGCTGAACCATGGAGCCGCTTTCAGGGCGTTTAGAGCCATCCAAATCGAAGTGTCCGTTTTCGGTTCGCGGCGCACGGAGTGGCGGACTGCAACAAGCTCCCAAAAGAAGCTCCGGAGGCACCAATGGAAGATCATCATCTGCTGGTTGTCGGAGAAGCAGTCTTGGAACAGCGCCTTCAATTGATGAAGATGATAACTGGCCCCGGTCAAAGCAAGGCGGGCGTCGGGTGTGCGTCGTCCTTTGCGAGTCTTCCCGGCATCGGATGCTACACTGATCCATGATGCGGTATGAACATGTCCTGTTTGAGACGGATGCGGGTGGGATCGCACAGGTCACCGTCAACCGTCCGGACAAGCTCAATGCTCTCTCCGGCGAGGTGATCTCCGAACTGGGGCACGCGTTCGGGCGCATCGAACAGGACCCGGCCATCCGGGCCGCCATTCTCACCGGCGCCGGGGAAAAGGCATTCGTGGCGGGCGCCGACATCAAGGAATTGGCGGCCCTCTCGCCGGCGGAAATGCGCGCAGCGGCACGGCGCGGACAGCAGACTTTTCGCATGCTGGAGACGTCCTCGAAACCCAGCGTCGCGGCAATTAACGGGTACGCGCTGGGCGGGGGCATGGAACTGGCGATGGCCTGCACCGTGCGGTTTGCGGCGGAAAGTGCCAAGCTGGGACAGCCGGAAGTGAAGTTGGGAGTCATATCGGGATATGGGGGCACGCAGCGGCTGCCGCGCCTGGTAGGCCGCGGGCGGGCCCTGGAATTGTTATTGGCCGGCGAGCCCATTACGGCGGCGGAAGCGTATCGCATCGGGCTGGTGAACGCGGTTGTTCCGCGGGCGGAGCTTTTGAACTATTGCCGAGCCTGGCTAGGCAAGGTACTGGCCAATGCGCCGCTGGCCCTGGCCCTGACGATGGAAGCGGTGGACGTGGGGCAGAACGTGGGGCTGGAAGAAGGTCTGCGTCTGGAAGCGGCTTCGTTCGGACTCTGCGCGGCGGCCGAAGATTATCGCGAGGGAACGCGAGCCTTCCTCGAAAAGAGGAAGCCGGCCTTCGCGGGAAAGTGACACATGGGAAAAGTATGGGAAGGCCAGCTATCGGCCACCGGTTTACGATTCGCGATTGTGGTGAGCCGGTTTAACGGTTTCATCACCGAGCGCCTGCTGGCCGGCGCGATGGACGCCCTCAACCGGAGCGGCGCTTCGGAGGATACGATCGACGTCGTCAAGGTGCCAGGGTCGTGGGAAGTGCCCCTAGTGGCCGGTGAATTGGCTCGCCAGCACCGCTACGATGCTGTGATCTGCCTGGCCTGCGTGATCCGCGGGGAGACTCCGCATTTCGACTATGTGGCGGCCGAGGCCGCCAAGGGGATTGCCCACGTGTCCGCCGAGACCGGCGTGCCCGTGGCTTTCGGCGTGCTGACCACCAACACGCTGGAGCAGGCCATTGACCGCGCCGGCGCCAAGGGCGGCAACAAAGGGCACGACGCGGCCATGACCGCCATCGAAATGGCCAACCTGCTGCGCACCCTTCGCCAGGCCACGTAATGGCTACCCGCCGCAGATCCAGGCAGCGCGCGCTGCAAATCCTGTTCTTGTGGGATGCCCGGCGGCAGCCGGTCGACGAAGTCATCAACGCCTACTACGATACGCTGCTTTCCGAGGAGCAACCCCTGCGCGATCCCTTCGTAGCGGACCTGGTACGCGGGACCGTGCTTCACCTGGCCGAGGTGGACGCGCAGATCGCCAAACACGCCGAGCACTGGCGCATGGAGCGCATGCCCGCGGTGGACCGCAATATTCTGCGGCTGGCGGTCTACGAAATCAAGCGCGGAGGCACGCCGGCGGCGGTGGCGATCGACGAGGCGCTGGAACTGGCGCGCAAGTTCTCGGGCGAGGAATCGGTGCATTTTGTGAACGGTGTGCTGGATGCCGTGCACAAAGAGAAGCCGCGGATAGGATAGCCGGAGCCGGGCGCCCGGGCCGTGGGCTGTGCTACGATGGCAGCCGGTCTAGCGGCAACTACAATCTATGATCATTACACGGAGCCCGCTGCGCATATCCCTGGGAGGCGGCGGCACCGACCTGCCGTCCTATTACCGCGAGCACGGTGGATTTCTGATTGCCGGCGCCATCGATAAGTATGTGTACATCACACTCCACGAGACGTTCGTGCCCCAGATCATTGTCCGCTACTCCAAGATGGAGGTGGTTTCGTCGGCCGGCGAGATCCTGCATCCCATCGTGCGCGAGGCCCTGCGGCTGATCCCCATCGAAGATCCGCATATCGAGCTCACCAGTATGTCCGATATTCCCGCCGGCACCGGCCTCGGGTCCTCGGGCAGTTTCACCACGGCGCTGCTATCCGCGCTGCACTCCTACTGCAAGAATCACGTGTCGCAGCGGGAACTGGCCGAACAGGCGTGTCACATTGAAATCGACCTTTTGGGCGAACCGATCGGCAAACAGGATCAATACATCGCCGCTTACGGAGGGATCACCGCGTTCACTTTTCAGCCGGACGGTACCGTGGACGTCCAGCCCTTGCGGATCGCGCCCTCCACACTGCAACAGTTGGAGGACAACCTGGTTCTGTTCTTCACTGGCTATACCCGCAATGCGTCGGAGATACTCAAGGATCAGGACGTGCGGAGTAAGCAGAAGGACGGGGAGATGATGGAGAATCTGCACTTCGTCAAACGGCTCGGCTATGAGAGCAAGGCGGCGCTCGAGGACGGCGATCTGCACGGTTTCGCCGAACTGATGCATGACCACTGGGTACGCAAGCGCGCCCGCAGCACCGGCATGAGCAATTGTCAGATTGACGGCTACTACGAACTGGCGCGGGCCAACGGCGCCCTCGGCGGCAAACTGATCGGCGCCGGCGGCGGCGGATTCCTGCTCTTCTATACCGAGGACAAGGCACGGCTCAGCGCCGTGATGGCCGAGGCGGGCCTGCGGGAAGTCCGGTTCCGCTTCGATTTCTTCGGCAATCGGGTGATGCAGCCTTAGTACGCCATTTTCAGAAGTTCACTAATTAACGTAATCTGGCCCTCCGCTTCCTCACTGTCAAGGAGCGGAGTGCTGAAATATGTTGCCGCACTTAACGAAACGGTGTACTTATATAGTTACCAGCGCCCGGCCACGATACTCCGATTGGACTGGAGATATTCGACCGTGCGGATTACCGCTTGTCGAATCGTCAGACGCGGGCTCCATCCGAGCGCGCGGATGCGCTTGCAATCCAGGAAAATGAAGGGATTGTCCCCGATCCAGCCGCGGTCCCCGCCCGTATAATGCAGCGTCGGGTGGAGTCCCAGATGCTGGCAAATCCATTGAATCGAATCGTTCACCCGGCAATACTCGTCGGTTCCGAGGTTGAAGATGGAGACCGGCGCCGCGGCATTCTTCAGTGCCAGGAGCATAGCATCGATGCAGTCCTGTATATAGAGGTACGATTTCCGCTGGCCGCCATTGCCGAGTACCCGCAGTTCGCCAGGGTGTTCGAGCAATTGCTTGTAGAAATCGACGACGTGGCCATGCGTATACCTCTCGCCCATGATGGAAACAAAGCGGAAGATGCAGGCCTCAAGGCCGAAGCCCTCACAATAAGCCTCAATCAGCCCCTCCGCGGCCAGCTTGGAGGTTCCGTAAAGAGAAGTCTGAACCGGGAAGGGGCAATCTTCGGGCGTGGGGATCACGGGGGCCTCGCCGTAGACCGAGCCGGTCGAAGAGAAGGCGATGCGGCGCACTCCATGGGCGCGCATGGCTTCCAGGACGTTCCAGGTGGCGATGGTGTTCTGCTCCAGATCCCGGAACGGGTGATCGGTGCCGAAGCGCACGTCGGCGTTGGCGGCCAGGTGGAAGACCACTTCGGCGCCTGGCATCGCTGCCCGCAACGCATTCAGGTCCAATACATCCGCGCGCACCAGGTGGTAGCGCGGATTACGCGAAGCGCCCGCTACAAATTCCTCCTGGCCGGTGGAGAAGTTATCGAACGCCACTACCTCATGGCCGTCCTCGAGGAGCCTGTCTACTAGACTACTGCCGACGAAGCCGGCCGCTCCGGTGACAAATGCGCGCAAAGAACCCCCTGGGGCTAAAATGCGGTTGCCCCGAATCGGAATCACGGCGATTCTCCTCGCGGAGAAGGCCGAAATCACAGTCTGACGCTCTCCACGGGATGTGTCAAGTTATCAGCCGTGACAACAAAGAGGGGTCCTAATTAACCGGCTAATGTTTCCCCATTTTTCGGCTGTGGCGACCCTACTGGACCACGCTAACCGGCGTCGACTCGCTGCTTATCCGTCCGCCCTGTTCCACTGTCACGCGAGCCACGTACTCGCCGGCGGGCAGCTTGGTGTATTGAAGAATCGGGAACGAGTTCAGCTCGTCGGGCGATCCCACATCCGGCGTGGCACGCGCGACCGCCTTTCCGTCGTGGAAGAACTCCACCGTGACGCGGGGTTTGCCCGGCCCCGTCCGGCTGGCGTCCCGGTCCGGGTAGACCACGAAGAACAGCGCGACACCAGCCGCCGCGCTGGCGGATTCACTCAGCGCGGGAGTCACGATGCCCCCCGCGAATTCCAACGGATTGCCCGGATCGCGTGGCGCATCGAGCGACTGGATTCCATGCACCACTTCGACGCTGCTCACACTGGATTCGCCCGGCTTCGGCACCACCAGCGAAATGCGCTTGGTGCTGGCGCGGTTCCCTTCGGGATCCATCGCGACGGCTTCGATGGTGTACCTCCCGGCGGCTGCTTCAAACGGCATCGTCAAGATCGTTTCGCCGCGCCGGAACTGCTCCAGTTGTGCGGCGGGAACGTCGCGGTCAATCTCCCGGCTGACCCTCCCCACCACTTGGCCGCCGGCGTCCTTGATGAGCGCCAGAAAAATGGAGTGCACGCGAGCCTTTTGCGTGTTCTTATCCTGGGGCGTCGTCAGGCTTGCAATCGGCATCGCGAAGCTCATCTCGAAGCGGTAACCGTCGCGCATCGGTTTGAATCGCAGGGCGGCGGCGCGGAACCCGAAGTCGTTGCGCGGGCCACCGTTCAGCAGGCGAAGGGCGGACATCTCGAACGGCTGGACCGCTTCGCCGTTCAACTCGGGAAGCGCGAAATACCCGTCTCGCGTCTGTACGATCAGCTTCGGGTCCGCCACCGTCACGTGGATCTTTCGGTACTTGCCGTCGTAAAGGTTCGACAGCGGCGCGTACGAGATTTCGTAGTGGGTGCGCACATCTTCCATGATGCGCGTCATGCTCCTCTTGAAATCGTTGGTGCTGAACACGGCGAAGCCGCCGGTGCCTTCCGCCAATTCCGCCATGTTGAGCTGGACGTGAGCGGCCGCGGCCTGGTCCATTTCGTCAAACTGCTGGGCCTGGGCCATGGCGGCGGAAGGTGAGGACGACATGGTGCCTTGCGTCCGGCTGGTGGCGGCGGCCGATTTCGTCAGCCCCACGCTCATCCCGTTGGAGGTGCTCAGAATCAGGCCGCGGACATCGATGCAGTAGAATGTCACGTTGCCGCGATTGGCGGCGCTGACCACCGTCCGCACGAAATCGTGCCGGCCGGGCGGGTCCACGAGACCGTCGGAAAGGTACAGCACCGTCTTGCGGCCGGGTAGCAACGACTCCCAACGGATGACCTGTAGCAGCGCATCCCACGTCTTCATGCCGGCGATATCGTCCACCATCCCCCTTTGGTTGGTGATCATCGCCGCCAGCGCAATCTGCGACTCGGAAAATGGATTGCTCGAAGCGGGACTCATCGAGAAGTCCGGTTGCTGTGTGAGGTCGATCCCCGAGCTAATGGAAATCCCAGTCTGGTCCGCGGTGATGGTGTAATCGGTCTCGTTCAGCACGTTGGCCGAGGCGGCTGCCAGTTCCACCGCGTTGCCGTTCAAGGCCTTGCGGACGGCTGCCGTCAGCGCCGCGCGGTCGTTGGTAAATCCGTGGATGGCGTTCAGCCGGAGATTCAACCGGAAGATGGCGGCTTGGGTGTTGTCCTGAAACTCCTGTTCCAGGAAATCCGTGGCGGCACTCAGCGCGTTCTTCCGGGAGTCGGCGCCCATCTGATCGAAGACGATGGAAACGAAATTCGGCTCCCGTGCGGAAATCTGTTGGGGCGCGGCCGGGACAGCCGATCCGCCAACCGGACTCGGGGGCGGAGTGATGACCCGCGCCTCGCGCCCTCCCACCAAACGAAACGACCGGATGGTCTGCGGCACGCCGTCTTCGGTGATTGTGAAATCCGGCGCCTTGAGCTTGGTGGAGAGGGACAGGTCTTTGCGCCGCGCCACCACGTCCAGGACGACTTCGCGAACGGTGCTGCGGATGACGGTCCCGGTGCTCTCCGGCGCCTGCGGCTCCTGGGCCGGCAAGATCGGGGCCAACAAGACGAATCCAAGCGTTGCGAGGCGGCGACAAAACTGGCGCATGGGTACCCGCACTAATTGTAAAGCATCGGCCCAACCGGCGTGCGATGCCGGGAGCCTGTGCCATGTCACTTAGTCGGTCATTTCAGAATTTCGCGAACGTATTTTTGCCCCCGTTGGCACTCCGTTCCTTGACAGTCGCGGCTCAGTGCGGAAGCCTTTCACCGAGCCGCGACTGTCAAGGAGCGGAGTGCCCGAATACGTTTCGTACTTGCGAAATGGTGCACTTAGTTTTCGTCCCGCAGCCATTCCGCGCAAATCTGTGGCAGCCAATCCTGGCCGGCCCTCTGGGGGGGCTTTCAGCCGGCCCTTGCGAGGCATAAGACTCGGCCATGGCCCGCCCCACAGTTTACGCGGACAGCCCGCGATGAAAAGCAAGTGACATTGAACGCTCGTGTCTGTAAGCCCCGAAGTCATCTCCGCGCTCTGCGGGGACCGCCGCCCGCCCCTAAGAGCGCTTCGACCACCGCTGCCGCACTTCCTCGACAAACCTTTCGGGTTCCTTGGTCTCGAGAAGAACGGCCGTGCCGCCACCCTTTGGCGGGAGAAGCACCACACGCTTGCTATCCGCCCGGTACACGCGAATGAGCGTGCCGCTGGCCAGACGGAACAAGCCGGAACGATAGTGTGAATTGGCGAACCCGTTCGCGCGTTGAGCCGGTTGCCAGTCCGTGTCCACGCCGAAGTCCACAATCCGGATGCCCTCCACATCGACGGCGGCGGCATTCACCGTCACCGGATAAAAGCGGTCGTGGATGGTCAGGGAGTTGGGCGTCAACGTATAGTCCGGAGGACCCGGCGAATAGAAAATCGCCAAAAGCCCGAACGACACTCCGGCAATCATTACAGCGGCCACAATCAGCTTGGGCGCCAGACTTCCAAAGCCGGAACCGCGCCCGGTTGGAAGCGGTGTGCCCGGCAAAGCGCTCACAGCCAACGACGGCCGGACTGCCGCAAGGAAGCCGTCACGGTCGTTGGGGCTGAACAGCGCCGTCTTTGCGCCGGTGATGACCACAACCATATTGGCGCGGTTCGTGGCGTACCAGGTGCATTTCCCGAGCTTCGACGTTCGGAACAAGCCATAGTAGCCGAACAGCCCACCGTTGCCGAACAACCGGACGCAGCCATCGAAATCGTCCGCTGCAGCGGCTCTGGCCTCGCGGATGCCGTCGAGCGGTATGCGGAGGTTTCCGATGAGACGCTTGACGAGGATCGACCCTTCCGAGATGATGTAGCCCCTTGGCGAGTAAGCATAGGATAAGCCGATGATCGCCGCACCGAGAGCGGCGACCACGATCATGTGGGTGGCGAGGGCAACGACGGCCAAGACGGCACACACGACGGTGGAGACCATCTTTGTCGCCGAATCGTATGAGGCTGAGTAGGAGTGAAGTTCGTTTGATGACACGGCATTCTCCTCCATCTTGATTGTACGGCGCAGGCCGGGCCGTTGTTCCGTGGACGGCCGATGGACGGCCGCAACCAAGCGGCGGCGGGACCGGAATCCTCGCCGCCCGCCCACTGCACGAGAACCGGCTATCCCACCCGGCACTTACACCCCGATCCTCCGTACCGGCGCGACACAGGGCAACGCCGTGAGCGGGCACGCCGGCGAGTGCCGTACTCTGATATCCTTGGCACTAAGGAGGTCGGTACGGTGGCTCCGCACACGATCCTTCGCGTCTTCTCTGCAGGTTTGCTGGCGTTTCTGATCCCGATACCCTCTGGCGTTTGCCAGACGTATCCTCCGGGGCAGTATCCTCCGGGGCAGTATCCCCCCGGCCAATATCCTCCCGGCCAATACCCACCAGGCTATCCTCCAGGCCAATACCCTCCCGACACCATCCCCGTGCGGCTTCCCGGCGGCGTCCCCGTTGGCATTCCGGTGCCGCAGGTCAATCTTCCCAAGCGCGGCTCGAAGGATGATAAGCCAGCCGATAAGTCTGGCGCCGACGGTGTCAAGATGGCTCTCGTGGGCGTGGACGGCGCCTTGCGCGAGCTAGGCGAAAAAGACCTGTTTCTCGAAACTTCCGGCAAGCGCCTGTTGCGTTTCCGCCTGCTCGTCAAAACCGAGTTTCGCAACAAGCAAGGCGACTCCGTCCGAGATTCTCTGTTGAAGCCCGGCGATCAGCTCACCATCCAGGCGAACAAAGTGGACCCCGAGACCGCCCTCCGGGTAGTGCTCGTACGGGACGGCACCCCGGCTGAGCGCACCGCCGCCGCGCGCCCCTTCGATCATACGGCGGCACAGACTCCCGCCGACGCCGACATGCATCCGGCCGGCTCGATCGAAGTCGCCGGCGCGAGCACAACCCCGGCCCCAGCCCCGGCAACGGCCGAACTGGCCGCACCACCAGCGGAGCCCAGCCGGCCGGACCTGGAGCGTAACTCGGACGCCCCCACCCTCCCCAAAAACCCGGGCGGCGCGTCGGACGACATCATCGCGGATGCCAAGGCCGCCGCCGATGCTTTCACCGGCGAGCTCCCGAACTTCCTGGTGGAGCAGGCGACCACCCGCTATTACAGCAATACTGCCCTGACGCAGTGGAAACCCACGGACGTGGTCACCGCCGAGGTCCGGTGTGTCGACGGCAAGGAAGAATACGGTAACATTCTGGTCAACGGCCGGCCGGCCCGCCAGCCGATCGAAAAGACCGGCGCCTGGTCCACGGGAGAATTCGTCACCACGCTCCAGGACATATTCTCGCCGTATTCCGCGGCGGCGTTTGTGCGTCGCGGCGAAGATACCATGGATGGCCGCGCGGCCTATTTATACGACTTCACCGTTCGTCAGCCGAACTCGCATTGGGTACTGGTTGGGCCGGACGGCCGCTCCGAAGCGCCCTCTTACACCGGCCGCTTATGGATCGACAAGGAGCATCACCGCGTTTTGCGAATCGAGCAGCGGGCGGCTGCGATTTCGTCGGCCCTTCCCTATGACAAGGCCGAATCCACGCTGGACTACGGCTTCGTCGGCATTGACGGCAAGAGCTACCTGCTTCCGGTGCGCGGCGAAAACCTGGCGTGCCAGCGCGGCAGGGCGGACTGCACGCGCAACGTGATCGCTTTCCGGAACTATCGTAAGTTCACCGCCGATTCGAGCGTCACGTTCGGCAAGCTGTAAGCCCCCCTTACCCCGCCGGCGTCCGCGGTCCGACGTGATCGAGGAACCGGAACAGCGCCTTCTCGATCGGCACCCCGATCACTTCGATCCGCTGCAGGTCGCGCGTACCCACGCCCAGCTCCTCGGCCAGCTTCAAGGTGCTGTCGCACGTCCGGAACGGCGCCGTACCGCGCTCCGCCATCGGGTCGAAACCCATCACCGCCGCCGCCACCGCGTCCGTCGTCACGCAGTTGGTTCCCGCCAGCAACACTCCGGGGCTGACCGGCCTCGTGTAGCCTACCCGCGGGAGTTCGGCCCCGGTGATGGTCTCGACGCCATCGATAATCGCCAGGTGCACGGGATTCGCGGCCACCAGGTCGGACACGAACCGCGGGATGCGGTAGCCCGCCTCGCGCGGGCTTTTCGGGTCCTTCTCGGGCGGCGCGCTCTTGGGAGGCTGGCGGCTGCCCGCATGGCCGATCTCTCCGCGCCCGCCGTAGGGAACCGGCGAAGGCTCGTCCAACGGGAGTTTGTCGCCGTAGATGGTGGTCGGACTGCAGCCGAAACAGTTCTTCATCGAGAGCGTCACACCCGCCGTGAGATGCTGCTTGAGCTTCGCCATGGAAACCAGCACGTCGGACTCGGCGTAAGCCGTGCTGAGGTCGAAAGCCGGAAACAGATGGCCCCCGTTGGCTACCTGGAACCGCGTGTACGGTTTCTTGCCCTTGTACGGAAGATTGGTATTCACCAGCTCGACGCGCGGCGCCGCGCCCAACACCAGCTTGGCGTCCCAGTTGGCCAGGTACATGAATTCCTCGAGCGACGCCGCCCAGACCCAGGCGCCCTCCACCACCCGGATGCGGCGCGCCCCGGCCTTGTCCAACAAGTGGACCACCGTCGCCACCGAGCGCGGGTGCGTCCAGGTGGACCGCCCGGCTGCCAAGTGATCCAGGCGCATACTGGCCTCGCCCGTCAGGTTGATCTTGATGGTAACGGTTTTGCCCTTCACCAGCCGCCCCATGCCGCCCAACTGGTCGAACAGCTTTTCGGTCGCCGACAGGAACTCGGTTCCGTAGCCGGGGCACTTGGCGATCGCCACCGGAGCCGTGGGCGCGTTTGCCCGCAACCGCACCGGCTGGAGCAGCCCTAAGCCAACCGCGCCGGCGCCTGCCATGAATCCTCTTCTGGTGACTTTCATGAGATCCCTCCCTATGTTCTAAACCTCGAACTCCAGCGCGAAGTAGCCCGGCACCGTCTCCGGTATCCGGCACTCCACGCCGAAGTACTCGTCCGCCGGCGCCGGCTCGATCCGCAGCGCCTCGGCCGCCCCAATCCGCCACAGTCTGGCCCCGCGGTACTTCTTGCGCACCCATACCGTCCGCGCGCCGGAACGCCACCCGCCCGCGAACGCCAGCACCTGCACCAGCTCCCGTTTGCCGTCGGGCGAACCCATCGCCAGCGTGCAACCCGCGCTGGCGGCGTTGTAGACCTTCACCAGGTCGTTGGCATGGCTCACCAGGAGCTGCGCGTCCAGGGCCACCTGGAAGGCGTCCGTCAGCTCGTCTTTAGCCACCGCCAGCCGGCCTTTCCCCAACGTGCGCACGGCGAACTGCGTATCGAAACCGGGATCGGCCGGCGTCCCCTCGGGCCCCCATTTCGGCCCGGCGATCAGCAGACCGCCCTGCTCGGCAAAGGCCATCATCTTCTTTCGCAGTGCGGCTTCCGGCGCTTCCTGGTCGGCATACAGCACGGCCTTCAACCCCGTAAAGGGCTGCGCCATGGCCTGCGATTTCCAGATCGCGCGGAACTGCAGATTGCGCCGCGCCGCGCCGTTCAGGATTTCGCCGCTCATGTCGTAGTTGTCGCCGGTGAAGTCCGAGACCACCCCCAGCACGCCCAGCGACCGGAACGTCCGCCAGTCCGCATGCGCCTCGAAAAACCGCATCGCCGCGCCAATCTGGTTCAGCGTCTCCCGCGCCGGGGCGCTGCCTGCGGCCAGACCGGCGCGCACGGTTTCGTCGAGTGAGATCACCCAACGCCCGCCGGCGATTTCCGCATCGCAGACCGCCGTCTGGTAGTCCGCGGCGGTGAAGATGCGGCCCTTGCCCGGCGGGTCGACCGTCAGCCAGAGCGGCTTCCGCACCCGCGCCCGCGCCATTTGCAGAAACCAGCCGTTGGAATCGACCCACGGTGCGCTGGTCGGACCGGCGCTCGCGCCATTGCCCGGCATCGTCACGCCCGGCCAGACGTTGCCGCTCGCCGCCAGGACGGGTCCGGGGGCGTCCCACGCCATCTTGGCGCGCTCGCCCCATGGGATCACCGGGAAATCGGTCTGGCCATTAAAATCCCGGGTGGCCACGGCCGCCAGACCGGCCGAGCGCGCGGCCGCGATCGCCGCCTGGTGATCGGCCCCATCTTCCACCCATCCCACCACGGCGAGATTGCGTTGCCGCGCGGCGGCGGCCAGCGGCTCCGCGGACTTCTGCTGGGCCGCGTCTTCCGGCAATCCGGCCGCCCAGCTCAACACCAGGCAGTCTACGGGAGAGTTCTTGAGGATATCCAGGGATGCCGGGTCGTGAAAACGTTCCAGCGTCTCTTTGTTTTGGAGGGTGAAACCGTCCCTCTTGCCGCGCCTGGCGATCTCCAGCGGACCGCTTGCCCAGCGCATCGGTACTGCATTCGGTAAAAGAGCCATGTCAAGCCCGTGGTTTCCAAACCGTAATCTTAACACCCGTACCGACGGGGTCCTATCCTGTGACCGTCGCGTCTCAGTGCGAAGCCCTCTCACCGAGCCCCGACGGTCAGGGAGCGGAGGGCCACGTCACTGGCTGAAGCCACTCCCCCTGGCATCC
>Ga0182018_10001902_pt1 | contig 22391 bp, 23 predicted proteins | sample 812P2MmetaG_FD_120490 | JGI IMG/M metagenome (GOLD analysis project Ga0182018, IMG submission 120490) | Permafrost microbial communities from Stordalen Mire, Sweden - 812P2M metaG | ecosystem: Environmental > Terrestrial > Soil > Wetlands > Permafrost | place: Sweden: Stordalen | collected...
CCATCACCGCTCGGGGCGGTCCACGACAAGGTGACTTGGGAGTCGCCCACCACACCGCTGAGCGCGCTGGGCGCCAAGGGCACCGTCGCCGGGGTGAGCGGAGCCGAAGGGGCCGACGGCGCACCCGTGCCGGCCGTCGCTGCACTCGGTCCGGCGCTGTTGCCGTTGGGCGGAGAACCGCCCTGTAAAGGCGGGGCGGCGGCGGTCACGCTCCCGGCTACCCTCCCTGAAGCCACGGGGAAGGACGGGCTGGGTATGGGCGACGCCGCGCCAGGTTGGAATGTCGACACGCCAGGTACAGGGCTCGGATCTCCTGATGAACTACTCGGACTTCTTGATGAACCATTTGAATGGCTCGACCTCGTCTTGGAACCAATTGCGACCGCATCGGCACTACGCAAGTGCTGAGACGATGGGTGATGCACTCCAGCGACTGCGACCACACTGATCCCTGCGACCGCGACGGCCCAGGTGAAGGCCTGCCCGGCCGTTGCAGCCAACTGTCCCAGTCGAGGAGCCCCATTGAGAAACGGAATCTCACCTAGCCACGAGAGCGGACCGCCGAGAACTCGAACGTTTCCGACAGATGCTTCCAAGAAGGCTCGGACGATGACCGGATCGAAATGTCGCCCCGCGCAAGCCGCAAGCTCCCGCCTCGCCGCCTCAGCGGTCATCGCCGCTTTGTACGAACGAACTGCCGTCATCGTCTCGAAGCAGTCCGCCACGGCCACGATACGCCCCCCGAGCGATATCTCCTCGCCCTTTATCCCGTAGGGGTAACCACTGCCGTCATATTTCTCGTGATGCTGCGCAATGGTGTCGGCCCATGTGCCGAGCCAGCTCGCGAGCGGCGCAGCGAGGCGCGCTCCTTCCAATGGGTGGCCCTGCAGGATGCTCCACTCGTCATCATCTGGTTTACCGGGCTTGTTCAGGATCGAACTGGGGACGGTGAGCTTTCCAATATCGTGCAGCAACGCTGACCAGCGCAGACGGTCGCGATCGGCCTGGGGCAACTTGAGCTCATCTGCAATGAGGTCTGTCACTACTCGGACGCGCTCAGAGTGGCCACGGGTAAGTCGATCGTGGACGTTCAACGAGGCGGCGAGCGCCAGAATTTGCTCGGCCGCGACCGCAGGGCCATCTTGAATACCACTGGCGCGAGCTTCAGCCAATTGTCGCTCCAGCCCTCGAGTGCTACCGGCACGCCGAGCGACCGCCATGCGACTCGGAGCCTTATCAGGGAAGACCAGGGTCATCCTCATGAGAGCCGCCAATGGCAACGCTCGGCGACTCACACGACTGACCACGCCGTACACGACCGCGGGAACTACCAGGACCATCACCCACCAGGCCAACAGAGCGATTCCGGAATGGGGTGTGGATACGATCCTGGAGACTTCAGCTCCAGTGGCGATGGCGATGAGGACGGGCAGCAGATACACGCCCACGCTGATAATTGTCGAGATTCCGCCGCGCGCTCGCCAGCGGTCAGCGTGGTCCGACTGGCGCATCCGCTAACTATCTCGGACGGCCGACAACATTTGGACTCGTTAAGCCCAACAAACGCGCAACACAGGCACACCAAGCGTGACCTGGATCATTCCGAACAGCTCCCTCACATCACTACGGAGGGGGCAGATTCAACCCCTGTGAAGATGGTGCCATCTGTGCCTCGAGGCCTCCGGAGTCATGTCGGTGATCACGTGTTGCGCGAAATCAAATTCTCTGATCGGCCTCGAGGCATTGACCGCCAACGTCTCGTGCGAGAGATCGACCAACTCAGCATCCCCACGATGGAGAGTCATAATCCGTGATCCCCGCTTCTTGGCCACATGCACCCGTTCCAATAGCTCAGGAAACGCACTGTCGACGGGGTTGATGACGAGGATCGTCCGATTGGACGATATCCGTAGCATCTCGTCGACAGACACTGACAAATGAGATGGTGCCCCCGGTGGAACTGTCCAACGTAACAGTGTCGGAACCAAATCACGGCGACCGTTCAGTATTGCTTCATCGGTCATGTGCGCGGCGAAATGCCACGGCTCACATCCAGGGTCACCAACGACGAACAATTCAGACGTTGCGTGAGAGCGATCCCTCAAGGTGCGTGCGAATAGGCGCGCGTCACTCCGGAGCGAACCGAGCGACTTTGTCCAGCGAGACTTTGTCACCTCCGCTACGTCCATCTCACAACCATAAGTTGTCGAGTGCACAATTCCTCAGAAAATTACCGAATCTGTTGCAGCGTTCGAGCCTTTCAACCTGTTAGCGACCAATCGGCAACGGAACTGAGGCTCCGCCAAGCCCAGTAGGTGCAAAGGAGACATGGGCGTCACTCGAATCGTGCATGACCTTTCGCTATCGGTCGCGGGCCATGAGCAATGCCATCGCGCACGAGGACTTCTCCGTGTGCATTTGTAGAGGCGAGTTCGGCGAGATACGAAGCCGTAAGGCAGAACCGCCCTACCGGCTCGATCTACGGTCCCTGAGTTTGTATAATTTCAGCTCTCCAGAGCGAGGCAGCCGCGGACCGCTGCTTCGGCCGCCAGCCGCGCGGCCCTGGTGGTGTCGCTGCTGAGGCGTTCTAGCTTCACCGCCAGTTCGGGTTCTGCCGCGATGAGCCGACTGATCTCAGCCGTCTGACCGGAGCCATCGGGGTTAGTCAGCGCAACGAACCGCGCGTCAAGCAGATTGTCCAACCACCGGTCGCCAATGCATCGATAGACCGACCATGGAAAGCCGCGTGCCTCGCAGACCTCTGCGACGGCCGAGGACTCCATGTCCACGCCGAGGCAGCCTTCTTCCAAGAACCGCTGGCTCAGCCCGTGGTCAAGCGTCACGCCCTCGGTTGTCATGAGCTTGCCACTTTGGGGCGCATCTCCGGGCGGGGTGTGCCGGTACGCCGCGCCACTCGAGTGCTCGATGATGATCTCGGGATTGATCAGTGTGCCGACCTCGAGGTCCGGGTCGAGGCCGCCGCATATGCCGGCGATCATCACGTGGTCGACGTGAAAGTGATCCGGCGACGACTCGTCAAACAAGCGAGTTAGAGCTGCACGGGTCAACGGTGGACCCATACCGATGTGAATGGCGGTCACGTGCGAATTGCCGACGTTGCCGGTCCAGGGCGCGCCCTTGGCGTCGCTGGTGGGGCTGAGCCCAAAGGCCGTCACGATGGCATCCATCTCGAGGGGCATGGGTGCCAGAACGACGACGTGGCGATCGGTGTCATTGGTCATGGCCATAGCTTGCCTCGTACGGGCGTTGTCTGCGTCGATAAAGACGGCGGTGCATGTTGTGAATGGATCTGCGGATTCCAGGTATTCGGCCGAACATCGGTTGACTGCCCTCGCACACGATTCGCCTCACGTTCGAGCCACATGCCATGAGTTGGCGGACTCCGGCCCGCTGGGAAGCAGTTGCTCGGGGTCTGTTTTGGGCCGCTGTTGACAGCGGCATGGCTTCCCTGCGTAGGCTCAAGCGTTCTCCGCCCTCAAGCCGCGGACCAGACGCCGGTGGCGGACCCGAGCGAAGTGAGGAATGCATGCTGATGCTGGCGGAGCAGGGGCGCAGAGTCGGTCGCACGAGGTCTCGCGCCGCGGGCCGGCGTGGTGGGTTCCTGGGTCTCTGCGCGATGGTCGCTGCCGCGTTGGCCGGCGCGTCTCTGCTGCTGCCTGTGACCGCGGGCGCATCGGTCCCCAAGAACGCAAATCCCAACGGGGTCCTCACCTACGGCATCGACCTGAACAGCGAGTTCGACAACACCTTTAATCCTGAGCAATCCCTCAATCCTTGCGGGTTCGCCATCCTCTCGAACATCTACGCCTCGGGCCTCGGCATCACCAACACGGCCTTCCTTCCCAACGTTATTTTGAGCTGGTCGTCGACACCGAACACGGTGACCCTCCACCTCCGGCCAGGTGTCGTGTTCTCCAACGGTGACCCGGTCGACGCCAACGCCATCAAGACGAGCCTTCTGTACAGCCGTCAGAGTCCCTTGCTGACCACGTTGACCGCCATCTCGACGATCGATGTGCTGAATCCCCTCACCCTGGTGCTCAACCTCTCCAACCCGATTCCCGGCGACGTCATCCAGGCGATGTACCACTCGGACGGCACGATCTACGACCCCAGCACCATAAGTACGGACAAAACCAACCCGGTCGGAGCCGGGCCGTTCGTCTTGAAGAGCTACCAGGTGGGGTCCTCCATCAAGCTCGCCGCCAACCCCAAGTACTGGAACAAGGGCCAGTACCTGCTCGGTGGCGTCGATTTCGTCCAGGCCTCGAACGGTCCGCAGATCGTCACTGCCCTCGAGTCGGGCGCCATCGACATGGCGACGCTCGAGCCAGGCGACGTCGCCGCGGTCAAGGCCCAGCCCGACCTCGCGGTGGTGGTGGGCAAGTCCTACGACTACGTGGACCTGCAGATGCGGCAGAACGTCGCCCCGTTCAACAACTCAAAGGTCGGCGCCGCGCTGGAGTATGCAGTCGACCGCAACGCCCTCGACCGGGTGGTCTACGACGGCCTCGGCGAGCCGGCCTTCCAGCCATTCCCCTCGTGGTCCCCCGGCTACAACAAGGCGGTGGGGAACAGGTACTCCTATCAGCCAGCGAAAGCCAAGGCCATGCTGAAGGCCGCGGGGTTCTCCAAGGGGGTCTCGTTCACGCTCGTGGTCCCGAGCGATGATCCCTCGTTGGCCCAAGCCGCCCAGATCATTCAGCAGCAGGCGACGCCCGCCGGGTTCAACATCAATTTGCAGCAGGTCGACCCCTCCGACCTGCTGACCAACGTCTACATCAAGGGCGAGGGCGACGCGCTCCTCACGGAGCAGTTGTCAAATGGGCCGGACCTGGCCAACAACTTCGAGAACGAATTCCTTCCGATCGGCTTCCTGACCCAGCACTTCGGGACCGCCAATGCACGGCTCGCCCCCTACATCAAGCAGGCCCTCCAGTACGTGACCGCCCAACAGCAGGGGCCGTACATGCAGAAGGCCGGTGCCCTGGCCATGTCCATCGGCGCCGAGGTCCCGCTGGTCTTCGAACCCTCGCTCGTCGGGTACAACAAGAGCGTGGTCGGTGGCACCGTCCAGGCCCCGATCGGCCAGTGTCACACCAACCTGGCCGGTATCTACATCAAGAAGTAGACCGCGCGCGGTCTGATCCGCCGTCCCCTCACAGAGTGACGATCCGCTGTATCGCGCACCGGCCGGCCGCTATTCCCCGCCTGCTGTGGTGGTCCTCTTGCGATGCCGACGCGACGTGACGCCGACGAGCGCGACGCCTCCGGCCACGAACGCGATGCCTCCGGCCAGCACAGGGAGCAGGTTGCCTCCGGCCGGGGGCAAGGGGCGGGAGCCCGCCGCGATGACCGTTGTCGGGGGCGGAGCGGCCGACCCGGTGGACGGGGTCGAGGGAGGCGTCGTCGCCAGCGGTGAACTGGGACTCCCCGTGGCGGCACTCAGCACCAGCCAGGCGCCCCCCGAAGCCTCGAAGCCCGAGCCGGCAACAACACATTGGGTCGCGGACACACAGAAGGCCCCGTTCAGTGCGCCGGACCCGGTCACGCTCTGAATCGCCTGTCCGCTCGAGATGTCACCAGTGACCGGGCTCAGCGCGACCGCCTGCCCGTTGGACGGGTCACCGTTGTCATTGCCGACGGCAAGGCACTGTGCGACGGAAGGGCAACTCACGGCATTCAACTTCGCCGCGCTGGACGAAATCGTCTGATCCCTCTGCCCACTGGGGACCATTCCGGTTGACGGATCCAGTGGTACGGTCACCGACGGTTCGTCTGCGCCCCAACCGACCGCCAGGCAGATGGTCACCGATGGGCAACTGACGCCAACGAGTATCCCCTTGGTCGTGACGTTCTGGGCACTCTGTCCCTTCGTGCGCGCGCCGGTTGCCGGATTGAGCGGCACCGCCACACCGGCCGACGAACCTGCGTTCTCCCCCACCGCCAGGCACTCGGTGGGGTCGGCACACGCCACCCCTTCGAGCCCCTCGCCGCCCGTACCCGGGACCATCTGGACGGCCGTCCCCGCCGCGATCGCACCGGAAGCCGGATTGAGCGACACCGCCGCGCCCTGTCCGTCCGGAGTATGCCCAACGGCCAGGCACCGTGTGGTCGATGGGCACGCCACTGCCGCCAGGGAGATCCCAGCGATGCTGTGCACGCTCTGACCAGCCACCAGGGCCCCGGTTGCCGGATCGAGACGAACGGCCACCCCGTCCGACGCACTCGGGTTCTCCCCAACAGCCAGGCACTGCCTGCCAGAATCGCAACTCACCGCGGAGAGCAGCTCAGTACCCGGAATGGTCTGCACGGGTTGGCTGGCGCCGCCTGGTGCGGCGTCGCCCGTGAGCGGAGCGGCCGCACCCACGGCACCGGACGTGGCTGTGGCGAAGGTGATGCCGACGCCGAGGCATTGGGAGCTCGAGGGGCACGCCACCGAATTGAACCCACCGATCTCCGTAACACTCTCTCCGGCCACTTCGGCGGCCGGCGGCACGGCCACGAGACCCGTGACTGCGAGGACCAGGAGGGGGACCGCCGACCGCACGAAGGGGGCAAGACGGCGCTGGCGCGGGCGCGCGCTGAGCATCACATCGTGACCTCCCTCCCCGCCACGCCGAGCTGACCACGGGTGAAGCGAGCGTAGATCACATCCTTGCTGGTGCTTTATTGTTGCGCGTCTATCGAGGGCCTCTACCGCGCGACGAGCTTCGATGACCCGACGATGCCGGACCGAGGGCAAGGAGACGATGTGAGTTCACGACTCGCCACTGACGCAGAGGTGGACACCTGGCGCACCGAGGGGTGGGTGCTCCTCAATGGGCTCATAGGCGCCGACGAGGTCGACGCTGCGACGGACGATCTTCGCAACGTCTTCCCGAGCGCGCAGGAGTATCACGCCGACCCCGAAGGCGTCACCGAGCGATGGAAGGGAAGGCCCTCGCTACCGGAGCCCGACTACGTCTGGCCGGACGATGGCCCGGGGTTCCGGCCCGAACAGCAGCGATGGATGGGAGCGTTCCCCTTTGCCGGCTCGGGGACCCTCAACCGACTCTGTGTGCACAGCTCACTCGTCAATTTCGCCGAGCGGGCTCTCGGGGACACAGACATTCGCCTCTACCAAGCGCACGCCAGCGCCAAGTACGCGGGGTTGACGAACTACGAACAGCCCATGCACACCGACCGCAACCACTCATGGCTCCCCGCGGTGGGCGAGCCGCCATGGTGGAACCTCGAGGGATTCCTCTACTTCTCCGATGTCACGGAAGCCGACAACCCCACGCGAATGGTCTCCGTCCGCGACTCGGTCAATGTGCACTCGCCGTATCAGGTGGTCCTTCCCCGCATGGACCCGGACCTCTACGCCGCCGAGAGGGCTGCGCCGGGAGTCCGCGGCTCGTATCTGGCCTACCGCTCCGACGTGTTCCATCGTGGTGCACCGTTCGGCTCGTCGAATTCGGCTCGCTTCGTCGTCGCCCTGGCCTTCAAGCGGGCCGGATTGGACTGGATAGGTTACGACCAGCAGCAATCGCGTTCCACCGGACCGGAATGGACCACATTCGTGGAAGGTTCCACTCCTCGGGAACTGGAGCTCTTCGGATTCCCACCACCGGGTCATCCGATCTGGAGTGCATCGCTACTGGAGAAGCTCTCCGATCGCTACCCGAAGATGGACGTCGAACCGTGGAGGGCCCACGTGGCCTCTTGAGTGCGCGGCCCCGTTCTGAGGAACCGGCGCCACGACGTAGCGGGGCTACTCAGACCGGCTCGTCGCCTTTGAGGGTGACTCGCTGAATGACCCGGTGCTGGTCACCGAAGTCGCCGACCACGGAGTGCTGGGTCGCCCGGTTGTCCCAGAACCCGAGGTCCCCGGCGCTCCAGTGGTAGCGAACGGTGAACTCCGGTCGCACCGAGTGGGCGTAGAGGTAGGCCAGGAGCGCGTCGCTTTCGACGCGGTTGAGCTCCACGATGTGCGACGTGAATCCGGGATTCACGAACAGAACCTTGGCCCCGGTCTCTGGATGCGTCCGGACGACGGGGTGGACCACTGGCTCGATGGCGGGAACCTCCTTGCCCTCCCACTTGCCCTGGCCGACCTGCTCGAGCACCCCGCTGAATTGGGCTCTGCCGTCGTGCACGGCGTGCAAACCGGACAGGAAGTTCTGGAGGGCGGGGCTCAACGCCTCGAAGGCGGCCTGCTGATTGGAGAAGGCCGTGTCACCCCCCGCAGCCGGGATGACGACGGCGCGGAGGATGGAGCCCGCCGGCGGACGCTGAACGAAGGTGACGTCGGTGTGCCAGCTGAGGCCCGGGCTCCTCGACGCCACGTCCCCGTAGGTGGCATAGAGGTCGCGGGCTTTGGAGTAATCGATCTCGAACAGGTTGGGGTAGCCCTCGACGCTCGGGATCACCGGGTGTCCCTCGGTGAGCTCGCCGAAGCGGGCGGCGAAGCCCTGGTGTGCTGCCTCGTCGAGGTTCTGGCCGGGGAAGAAGACGACTTTGCGGTCGAGCCAAACCTGGCGGATCGCGGCGACCGTTGCGTCGTCGATGTCACGGAGGTCCACGCCCCGGATCTCGGCACCAATCGACCGCGAGAGGTGCGTCACTTCCAGGTCGGTGCTGGTCAATGTGGTCATCATGTCACTATCTCCTGTTCTGAGTCGGGTACATCGATTGGGTTCGCGAAATGGAGGTGCCCGCGGCCGGGCCCGGCGCCCTCACTGAGCTCGTCCACCCCGAGCTCGGCCAGCAGTCGGGCTCGGAGCTCGGCAAACGCTGGATCCGACCTCAACCTCGGACCGTCGATCTGGACGGGCAGATCGAGGGAGAGTCGCCCGTCGGTCAGGACGAGGACCCGGTCGGCCAGAAGGATGGCCTCGTCGACGTCGTGTGTGACGAAGAGGACCGCAGGGTGATGCCGTTTGTGCAGCCGGACCACCAATTTGTGCATCCGGATCCGGGTGAGGGCGTCGAGCGCCCCGAACGGTTCGTCCAGGAGCAGGAGGTCCGGCTCACGCACGAGGGCGCGGGCGATTGACACACGTTGTGCCTCCCCTCCCGAGAGGGTCTTCGGCCAGTCGTCCTCATGGGCGCGCAAGCCGACCTCGTCGAGTGCCAGACGACCCCGGGAGGTCGCGTCCTCTCCCTCGAGCCCAAGGACCACATTGCTGAGCACCCTGGCCCACGGGAGCAATCTCGGGTCCTGGTACACCACGGAACGCTGGCGCGGGACAAAGACCTCACCGGTGGCGCCTTTATCCAATCCGGCCAGGGCCCGCAGAATTGTGCTCTTGCCCGAACCGCTTCGCCCCAGCAACGCGACGAATTCCTCGCGGCGGATCTCCAGGTCTATCCCGCGGAGCACCTCGCGTGACCCGAAGGAGCGTCGAAGGCCCCGGACCAGCACGGCCTGATCGGTCGCGATCGTCGCGGCGGCGGAAACCGAGGTGACCGTCATCGTCCGGGCTGCCATCTCAGGAAAAGTCGTTCGAGTGTGCGGACGAGGACGTCGGTGAGGAGGCCCAAGATGGCGTAACAGGCGAGGCACACCACGATCACGTTCGACTGGAAGTACGTCTGCGCCTGCACGATGAGGTAGCCGAGACCGCTCGAGGCATTGATCTGCTCGGCGAAGACCAGGAGGAGCCAGGCCACCGCCATGGCCATCCGGAGGCCAACCAGGAAGCCGGGCAGTGCGGCCGGCAGCACAATGCGTCGTACACGTCCCCAGCGGCCGAGACCGACCACATCGGCCAGCTCTTCGTAGCGGGGATCGATGGAGCGAATGGCAGCGTAGGTGTTGATGTAGATGGGGAACATCACCCCCATGGCGACCATGGAGATCTTGGCCGTCTCGCCAACGCCCAGCCAGAGGACGAAGAGGGACGACAGGCCGATGATCGGGACGAACCGCAGCATCTGGACGTTGCCGTCAATGAGGTTCTCTCCGGTCCGGCTGAGTCCCGCCACCACAGCCAGGACCGCCCCGAGCGGGACGCCGACGGCGAGGCCCCAGAAGACCCGCTGCAGCGAGGCCCACAGTGCCGTCTCCAGAGTGCCGTTGGCCAGCAGGTGCGCCCCCATCGAGACGACGGACGTTGGTGCGGCGAGGTCCTGGGGTCGGATCCATCCGGCCAGGCTGGCGATCTCCCACACGGTGATCAACAACGCCACGCCCAAGAGGCGCTGCGGACCGGCACGCAGCGATTGCAGTCGCCGCCGCGGTGCGTCGACCTCCGCCGTCGGAAGCTGGATGAGGCGTGGGGCGGCGGAGGGTGAGCGGTCGGGGGCCAGGTCGGCGATCACCTGGCCTCGCTGCACCGGAGGCCCGAGGACCTCGGACAGCGTCATGAGCCCTGCACCGACGAAACGAGAGAATTGAAGCGCGCGTCGAACTCCTTGGCCACATTGATCCGCGCGGGGATCGACCCCGCGGCCAGGTAGAGGTTGGCCAGGTTCTGTTGCGGCCCCACAATGCCGCCCGGAAGTGCGAAAAAGCTCGTCGATCCCACGGCAGCCGAGACGGCCGCGGCGCGCTGCGGAGTGAGCCCGTACTGGCCCTCGTAGACCGATTGGATGACGGCGCGCGGGTGCGTCTTTAGGTAGGCATAGGCCTTGATGAGGCGCGAGATGTAGTCGGCCAGGGCCGCCGAGACGGACTTGTTGGCCAGAGCCGAGGAGGTGGCAACCAAGAAGCCTGCCTTCTCGGTGATTGCGCCCGGGTGTGCGATGACACGGGCGCTGGGATTCGCTTGCAGGTAGGCGCTGAGGAGCGGTTCGACCTCAATGCCGGCATCGGCCGATCCGCCTTGTAACGCTGCTGCGATCTGCGTGGTGGGGAGGTTCACGGACGTGATGTCGCGCAGGGTGAGGCCGGCCGTTTTGAGGCCCTCGAGAAGAGCCGACTCGACAGCGGTCCCCTGTTGATAGGCCACGCGCTTTCCCTTCAGGTCGGCCCAGGACTTGATGGACCGGACGCCCGGCGCGCTGACGAGCGCGTACGCCGTACCCGCTGTTGCCCAACCGGCCACCGCGGTGACCTGCTGTGCCGCTGCCTGAGCGAAGATCAGCGGGGTGCTGGCGATGTACCCCACGTCCAGCGAACCACCCTCGAAGGCCTGCAGCATGCTCGGGCCGCCCACGAACTCGTCGTACTGCACCTGGTACGGGAAGTTCTGATTCTCATGCCCGAGAGACAGGACGGTGGAAAGGTTCTTGAGCTGCTCGCCAACCCGCAGGACGGTGCCCGGAGGGATGGATGCCTCCCGCGCCCCGTGGTGGATCGATGACGTCGTGGCTCCGGCGCCGGAGACTCCGGCGGCCATCAGCGGAACAAAGGCGGCGAGGCACGCGAGCGCGCCCGCAATCCGTGGGATAGTCCTGGTCTTCATTTCCTATGAAGTTACTAAATCTGAGTGATTTAGTCAAGAATCTTCCCAGGCACGGGCAGTGGACGGGCAACGCTCCCCTCCGCCGGCTGGTGACGCCCTCTGCAAGCAGCCGCACGCTGGGGCGCAGGACGCAACCGGCCGCATCTCGACGAGCGACGCAACCTTTTACGGACGGGCGGGGGTTAAGAGGATGATGGACACGTGCGGCCGACGAGAAGCTTGATGCCTCGCGTGGCGCACCGTCAGGGTCGGGGGGACTTCGAGCAGTTCGTCGCCGGCTGCGCCGACGACCTTTTGCGGACCGCCTACCTCGTGGTGTGGGACCTCGCCGGCGCTGAGGATCTCGTGCAAGAGAGCTTGTTCCGGATCGCCAGGAGGTGGCCACGCGTGCGGTTGATGGAGCATCCCGCCGCGTACGCCCGCCGGGTGCTCTTCAATCTCGCACTCGATGATGCCAAGCGCCGGTACCGCCACCGCTCCGAGCTGGTCCGCTCCGGGCCGCCACACGAGGAGCGGGCGGACGAGGCGGCGGCGCGGGCGCTGGGGCTGGTGGAGGCGACGCCGGAGCTCGTCGGAGCCCTGGCGGAACTCGCGCCACGCCAGCGGGCCACTCTCGTCCTGCGTTACTTCGAGGACCTTCCCGAGACGCAGGTGGCCGCGATCCTGGGCTGCTCCGTGGGCACCGTCAAGAGCACGACGTCCCGCGCTCTGGAGCGATTGCGCCAGAAGATGGGGCCGGGACGGCCCGAAAACGAACACCTCGACCTTCAACCCGTCTACGAAACGAAAGGAGCACAGCACCATGAGCCTGGACCTGGAAGCTGAACTGACCAAGGCGTTCGCAGCGCGCGCGTCAGCCGTCCCGCCCGATGCTGCGGCGCGTCTGCGCGCGGTTGACTACCACCCGCGCACCCGCCGCGTCTCGCCCCGCTTCACCGTGGGTGCGCTGACAGGAGCCGCGGCCGTGGGGACCGTGATCTCAGTCGCCGTGCTCGGGAGCGCGCAGGCTGCATTCGCCGGCTGGAGCGCCACGCCGATGCCTGCTGCCAGCCCGCCCGCCGCCGCCAACGCCAACTGCCAGGCCAGCCTGGCGTCGATGCCGGCGTTGTTCTCGGGATCGAATGACACCGGCCCCTGGGCGCCTGTCGCCACCGACGTCCGTGGGCCGTACACCGTCGTCATCTACCAGGACAACGGCGACGTCGCGACCTGCTTCGCAGGGCCTTCCTTCACCGTGGTCAACCACAGCGCCACCTCTGACGGGGGGTCGACGAGGCAATTCTCTTCCACCGTCCAGCGGTCCAATGTTGGCGGGAGCGGGCAAAACCCTGCAAGCGGCGGCGGCTTCACCTCGGTGGAGGGCGGCCGGGTCGCTTCCGGTGGCGTACAGGCCATGTCGGTGGAACATTTCTTTATGACCAATGACGGCCCCTACACCCTCGTCGAGGGCCAGATCGACTCCGGCATCACGGGCGTGACCCTGGTCCGCAGCGACGGGGTGGCTGTCGAAGCCACCACGGCCGCCGGGTGGTTCGTGGCGTGGTGGCCGGGCGACCAGAACGTCACGTCGGGCCAGATCACCTCGGCGAGCGGGGTGACGACAGTGCCGCTGCCGTTCTCACCCCCGGCGTCGGCGCCGAGCGGCGGACCCTGCACTCCCCCGACGACCTCCACCGTGGGATCGTGCGGCGGGAGCACCGTCCCCCAGACCGGCGGCAGCTCGTCTAGTCCCTCCACCAACGTCGCCGGATAGCGCCACCACGCCGACGCCGGCCGATGCGACGAGCGTCAGGTCCGCAACCGTGCCTCGCGCTCTGCCCCGGGAGCAGTGCGTGCGTCGAGCGGCGACGCACGTGGACCGCTCGTCCGCGGCCCCGACGACCGATGCCAGCGCACCTCCATGCGGGCGCCGCCCAGCGCGGCGTCACCCACGCGCCATTCGCCACCGGTGGCGCGCACCACGGCGTCGCCGATGGCGAGGCCGAGCCCGGCTCCATCCCCCAAGTCGGTGGCCCGGCTGAACCGGTCAAAGAGCCCGGCCTGCGCCTCGGGCGCGATCCCGGGTCCGCTGTCCTCCACCACAAGGCTCACCCGGTTGCCCTGCGCGCCCGCGGTGATGCGCACCAACCCCCCGCTCCCCGCATAGCGGCATGCGTTGTCCACCAGTACCCCGGTCAGTCGGTCGATCCATTCTGGTGGAGCATTCACCCACGCGCTCCCGCCTCCCTGGCGGAGCACCGAGAGGGTGATGCCTTTCCTCCGGGCCACCGCGTCGAAGCGATCGGCACACGCCTCCGCCACCGCGGACACGTCCACTGGCTCGTCCCCGGGCGGTGGCGGCTCGGCGTCGAACCGGGACAGCCACAGGAGATCCTCGACGATGTCCCGGAGGCGCAGGCTCTCCCGGCTCACCCGACGGAGGGTGTCCCGGTAGACATCGGCACTGCGCGGGCTGCTGAGTGCGAGGCTCACTTCCGCCTCAATGACGCTGAGCGGGGTACGGAGCTCGTGGGACGCATCGGCGGTGAACTCCAGCTGACGACGACGCGCCGACTCCACCGGGCTGGCCGCCTTGATGCCGATGAGCAGGGTGCCGAAGAACACCGCCAGCAGGAGCACCGGACCGGCGGTCGATTCCACCGCGATCAGGTCGCTCTCGACGTGATCCACCTCGGCGAGGCTCTGACCCGCGATGAAGCGATGCTCCCCATTTTGGCGGAACTCCAGCCGAAAGGATCCTGATCCGAGATCGGCCACGAAGGGCACCAGAGGGGCCGGCAACGACGCCTTGGCCAGTAACGGTGCTCCCGGGGTGAGCGGTTCTGGCCGCCCGCCCGCAGGGATCTGCCACAGGAATATCGGCGCGTCGTCCGCGTCGTGGTCGTTGTCGTAGTTGTCCGCTGCGCCGGCGGACGCCGGCACTCGGGTCACCAGTTCGAGCCGCTCGTTCAGCCGGGAGTCGACCTGCGCGACGAGGCGGCTCTTGTCGAATGCGTCGAAAACGGCGACCACGCACACGTACGTCGCTCCGATGACGACCGAGGCCACGGCAGCCACGCGGGCGGCGTGCGCCACGTACGGGCTTCGCCAGCGCGGCCGCATGCTCACACCGCCACGATTCGGTAGCCCTGCGCCCGCACCGCTTCGATCTTGGCGCCGCTGGCCGCGATCTTGGACCGCAACCGGGCCACGTGCACGTCGAGGGTGTTCGACCCGAGAGCGTCGGCCTCCTCGTTCCACACCGCCAGGGCGATGGAGCGGCGCGAGACGATCGCGGGCGAGCGCTGCATCAGGATCTCCACGAGCGAGAGCTCGGTCGCCGTCAGGCGCGTGCGGTGCGGGCCCACGGCGACCTCGCGGGTGACGGTGTCGAGGTGCAGGTCGGCCACCGAGATGACCAGCGACTGCACGGCCTCCCCGCGGCGCTGCAACGCCCGCAGGCGCGCCAGCAGCTCGCCGAAGTCGAACGGCTTGACCAGATAGTCGTCGGCACCGGCGTCGAGCCCGGTCACCCGGTCCCCGGCGCCATCCCGGGCGGTGAGCAGCAACACCGGGACGGCAGACCCCCGGCGGCGCAGCCGCGCCACGACCTCGAGTCCCGAAACCTTGGGCATCCTCCAGTCGAGCACGACGACCTCGTACTCGTAGGTGTCGAGGAAGCGCAGAGCCAGCTCGCCGTCAGAAGCGGCATCGACGGCGTACCCGTTCTCACGCAGGCCGCGCGCGAGCACCGACCGCAGCCCCTGATCGTCCTCGGCCACGAGCACCCTCACCTCCACTTTCTACCCGGCGGAACTGACGCGGACATGAAGAGCCGACGGCCGTCGATCGACGGGAATGCCCAGGTAGTTGGCGGGTGCGGTGCGCCGGAGCATTGGCGGGGCGTCATGCTCGCGTCAGTTCCGCCCCTTAGGGTGGGAGCACCGCGATGCCCGAATTTCACGCCATTCCCCAGGTCCAGTGGTGCAGGAGCCGCCCCGCCCGCCGGCGGCTCGGTTCCGAGGGTGGGGTCGGCGCGCTTCTCAGCCCCTCCACAGTCCGCCTTAGGGCCGGAGGCAACCGGGCGTCCTTCAATGGGGACATCCCCCAACGAGGAAGCCCTCTCCACCGATGAAGCACACACGTCACAGCTCCCCCGAAGCCCGCCAGCGCGCCGACGTCCGCATCCGCCGCCTGACCCGCGCCGCGGCGCTCACCGCCGCCGGAGCGACCGCGCTGATCGCCGTCGTCGTGGCCAAGGAGCACCCGGGAGCAAGCTCGTCGGCCGGCGCCTCGACAGGATCCGACACCACGTTGGCACCGTCCTCCTCGACCTCGACCTCGACATCGACCACCCCCACGACCAGCTCCACGCCGGCGACGAGCGGCGGTACGACGACACCGACCACCTCGGCCCCGACGACGACCACCACGACCTCCCCGCCGACCAGGACCACCACCCGTCCCGTCGTGACCTCCGGGGGCACCTCGCGATGAGCACCCTGGCTGGCACCATGCTCGCCACCCGAAGCTTTCGCGCCATCGGCACCACTGCAACGGTTGTCGTCGCCGGCACCGACGGCGCCGTCGCGGAAGCGCTCCTGCGCCACGAAATCGACGTCATCGATCGGACATGCAGCCGCTTCCGGCCCGATGCAGAGATCGAGTCGGTGCACGCCGGTGCCGGGCGCGCCGTCCAGGTTTCCGCCGGGCTCTTCGACGCCCTCGAGGTCGGCGTCGCCGTCGCCGAGAGGACGCACGGCGCGGTGGACCCGACGGTGGGCAATGCCCTCTCCGCGCTCGGTTATGACTGCGACTTCGACGAGATCGGCCCCCGCACTCCTCCCCCGCCGGCTGCCCTCGGGCCCGTCGTGGGGTTCGCGCACATCCATCTCGACCGGCGCACGCGCACGGTGCGCATACCCCGAGGGGTCCGGCTCGATCTGGGGTCCTCGGCAAAAGCGCTCGTGGCAGACCGTGCCGCGACCCGCATAGCAGACCACCTCGGTATCGGCGCCCTGGTGAGCGTCGGCGGCGACGTGGCGGTGGCCGGCCCCCCGCCGCCGGAGGGCTGGGCCATCGGCATCGCCGCGGACTCTTCGACACCGGCAGCCGACGTGGACCAGACCGTGGCCATCCGCCGAGGCGGTCTGGCCAGCTCGAGTACCTCGGTGCGGAGTTGGTCCGTGGGCAACGAGCGGGTCCACCACATCATCGATCCGGCCACCGGCTCGAGTGCAGAGCCGTACTGGACGTTGGTGTCGGCGTGCGGTGCCAGCTGCGTGCACGCCAACGCCCTCAGCACGGCCGCCATCGTCTGGGGTGCGCGGGCCCTCGATGAATTGCGCGCCTTCGACCAGGCAGTCCGCCTGGTGCGTTACGACGGCGCAGTGTTCACACTTGGTGGGTGGCCCACGGACGGTGCCCCATGAACTCGACCGCCCTGTGGTACACCACGCGAGCGAGCGGCATCGTGTCGCTGGTGCTGCTCACGGTCACGATGGTCCTCGGGTTGGCCACCACGAACCGAGCCCGGGCCCGCAACTGGCCCGGCTTCGCCCAACAGGAGCTTCACCGCCGGATCTCCATCCTGTCGATGGTCTTCGTGGCCATCCATGTGCTGACCAGCATCCTTGACACCTACGTCCATATTGGCTGGCTCGCCGTCGTGGTGCCCTTCACTTCGCCGTACAGCCGGTTCTGGGTCGGGATCGGGACCGTTGCCCTCGATCTCATGGGCGCCGTGTTCATCTCGAGCCTGCTCCGGGCGCGTCTCAAGCCCGCCACCTGGCGGGGCATCCACTGGCTCGCCTACGCCTGCTGGCCGGTAGCGCTGGCACACACCTTCGGCATGGGAACCGACTCCCGCGAGCACTGGGTGATCAGCCTCGGTGCGCTCTGCGTCCTCGCCGTGGCACTCGCGCTCGCCTGGCGCCTGTGGGTCACTTCCCGTCAGCAGTCGGCGCAGACGTTCGTCCCCCACGCCGCGGTGCCACGCACCCGCATTGCGCACACCACTGTCCCCAGAGGATCGCACCGTGACGCATAGCGCCAGCCAGGCCCCTCCGCACGGTGCGCTGCACCGACTCCTCGGGCACCCGACCGATCTGGCCGGTCACATCGAGACCCATGGGCCACTCCAGGTGGCATCGCGAGGAGAGGCGTCATGGCGCGCCGCGCTGATGACGAGTCTCGAAGCGTCCGGGCTGGCGGGTCGCGGCGGGGGCGGGTTTCCCTCTTCCATCAAGCTGGGCGTGGTCGGCGCCGCCGGCGCCGGCGGAACGATCGTGATCAACGGCATGGAGAGCGAGCCGGCGAGTGACAAGGACAAGCTGCTCTTGTTGCGGGCGCCGCACCTGGTGCTCGACGGCGCGCAGTACCTGGCCGCCGTGTGCCGCGCCAGCCGCATTGTGATGTGCATCCCCGCCGGCCGCGACACCGTGGCGGTGGCGGTCCGCCATGCCATCACCGAGCGCCGCACCGCCCGCTACGCCCGCGTGGCCGAAGAAATGGTGCGACCGCCCGACGGCTTCGTGAGCGGGGAGGAGTCGGCACTGGTGAATTTCATCGAGCGGGGCCTCTCCCTTCCCGTCTTCCGGCCCGACAAGGGGAGTCCCCTGCGCATCGGACGGCGCGCTGCACTGGTGCACAACACCGAGACGCTGGCCCACATCGCGCTGATCGCCCGTCACGGACATGAGCCGTTCCGGGCCAGGGGAATGGCCGAGGAGCCCGGTACGTGCCTCGTCACCATCGGCGGCGCCGTGGCCCGGCCCGGCGTGGTGGAGGTCGACCGGGGCGTTCCTCTGTGCGACATCGTCGCGCTGGGCACACCGGTCGACTCGCCCCAGGCCTACCTCGTCGGCGGCTACGGCGGCACCTGGGTCGCACCCCCGCACTTCGCCACGCCCTATGCGTCCATGTCCTTGCGTACCATCGGCGCCACGGCCGGCGTAGGGGTGATCGTCGTACTGGGGCCGGCGGCGTGCGGGGTCGCCGAGTCGGCCCGTATCACCCGTTACCTGGCCGGCCAGAGCGCAGGACAGTGCGGTCCGTGCGTGTACGGACTCCCGGCCGTGGCCGACGACCTGGCCCTGCTGGCGCGGGGCAGCGCGGACGGCGGCCTCATGGCCCGACTGCACCGGCGACTCGGCGAGATACGCGGCCGCGGCGCGTGCCGGCACCCCGACGGTGCGGTCAACCTGGTGGCGAGCGCCCTCAATGTTTTCGCCGCGGATGTCGATGCCCACCTGGCGGGGACACCCTGTGCCCGGTCGCACGCACCCACCTCCTTGCGATTCCCACAAGCGGTGGCGATCTGACATGACCTCTTTGCGCATCACCATCGATCCGGTGGCGTGCGATGCCTACGGGTACTGCGCCGAGCTCCTCCCCGAAGCAATCGTGCTCGACGAATGGGGGTACCCGATGGTGAACGGCCAGCCGCTCCCGGCCGAACTGGCCGCTGCCGCCAAACGGGCGGCGCGTGATTGCCCGACGCGCGCAATCACCCTGCGCGAGAAGAAGGCCGGTCCCCGGCCGGCGAGGGTCAGCGTGGCCCCGAGGGCCGATCTCCGCCGTAGCGGGCGGTGAGGGCGCCCGCGGGCGCCGTGTTGTTACGATCACCCCATGCTCCGCCTGCACCACGTCAACCTCAGCATTCCCGTCGGTGGAGCGGAGGCCGAAGCCGCCTTCCTCGTTGACTTCCTCGACTACCGGCGGATGGACCTCTTGCCCTCCACACCGCCCATGGCAAAGTGGTTCGAATGCGCGGACGGCACGCAGATCCATCTGAGCGAGGATCCCGAACACCACCCGTCGGCCCTGGCGCACGTCGCGGTGGAGCTCGGAGAGGAGCTGGCTGCGCTCGAAGCCAAGTTCGACCGGGCGGGCTACAAGTACAGGACCTTCGACCAGGAAAGCGGCCGCATCGTGTTCTGCCAGGACCCGGCGGGGAACCGCTGGGAGTTGCGCGGCGCACCAGCTGGTTCCTGAGGAGCGACCCGGCGGGAGTAGGACCGGGGATCGCTGCTACCGGCATTGCGCCGAGGTCGGCGACCCGAGCTGCCGAGCGGGCAGGCCGGCAGCCCGGCGGGTACCGGCACTGCTACGTTGCGGAAGATAGTGCGCGGTGTCCGTCTTGCTTCCCCGGGGTGTCCAATGCGTTCGCCACTCTTCAGCGTGCCGACCATGGTGAGGGCGATCGCCGCGCTGGTGGTGATCGCTGCCTTGACCGGGGTGGTCGTCACCGTGCAGGCCCGCCCCGCCGGGGCGGCGACGCAAGGCGATCAGATCGTGAGCGCTGCCGCGTCGCAAGCCGGAGTGGCGTACTGCGACGGCGGGGGCAGCATCAACGGGCCGACGAACGGTGGAGTCCAAGAGGCGGGGTGTGAGGGGAACACCGCGGGGTTCGACTGTATGACCCTGGCGCAATACGCGGTCTACCAAGCCACCGGGATCGTCCTGCCCACCGACGGCAGCCAGTTGAACGGAGTCGGCACGTTCATCCCTCCGCAGGACCAGAACCAATTGCTCCCCGGTGACGTCGTCTTCTTCGGCGGGACGATCGACCACTTCTCCCACTCCGGCGTGTACGCCGGCAACGGGGACGTCTGGGATGCCATCGGCATAGGTGTGCCGGTCATGATCCATACCATGTCCCAACTCATGTACGACTACTCGGACGACTATGACGGGGCCTACCGGTACTGGAGCACCACGGTCCCCCCGGCCCCGGCCCCGGCCCCGGTCCCGACCCCGCCGCTCAGCCCCGGAGGCCTCGCCGGTCCCGTCGTCGGCATGGCGGCCACTCCGAGTGGCGACGGCTACTGGCTGACGGATGCGGCCGGTGCAGTCTCGGCCCACGGGGCGGCGGTCAACTACGGCTCCATGGCCGGCCAGGCTCTACAGGCGCCGGTCACCCACATCGTCTCGACACCGGACGGCAACGGCTACTGGCTGGTGGCGTCCGACGGCGGGATCTTCTCCTTCGGCGACGCCGGGTTCTACGGCTCAATGGGAGGGCAGCGCCTGAACGCCCCGGTGGTGGACATGGCCCCCACGGCGGACGGAAAGGGCTATTGGCTCGCGGCGTCCGACGGTGGGGTCTTCACCTTCGGCGACGCCGCCTTTGCGGGTTCCATGGGGAGCCGGCATCTGAACAAGCCGGTGGTCGGCATCGCGCCGGACTACCAGACCGGGGGGTACTGGCTGGCGGCGAGCGACGGCGGGATCTTCTCCTTCAACGCCCCCTTCTACGGATCCACCGGGAACATCGTCTTGAACAAGCCCGTGAACGGGATGGTGCCCACCGCGGACGACCTGGGCTACTTCTTCGTGGCCAGCGACGGGGGAACCTTCGCCTACGGCGATGCCACCTATCAAGGTTCGACGGGCGGTTCCCACCTCAACGCGCCGGTGGTCGGGATGGCGGTCGACAACGCAACGGGTGGGTACTGGCTGGTGGCGTCCGACGGCGGGATCTTCTCCTTCGGCGCCCCCTTCTACGGAGCGGACTGAGCGACCACCCACGGCGGGAGGCGCAACGCCTTCCCGTTAGCGTCGACGCACCCGTGCACAGTGACGGCGGTGGCACGCATCTCGTGCGCGACCGTCAGCAGATAGGCCAGCTGGAAGGTGGCCCGGCTGACCGATCCCAGCACCAGGTGCACGTCGAGGACGTCGTCGAAGAGCAGTGGCTTGCGATACTGCACCATGACCTCGAGCACGGCGAAGTTGAGGCCTTCCGCCCGCACCGCGTCGTAGGGGTGGCCGACATGGCGGAGGAATTCCACGCGCGCCTCTTCCAGATAGGGGAGGTAGGCCGCATGGTGGATGATGCCCATGGCGTCGGTCTCGGCGAAGCGGGTGCGCACGCGGTGGACGAATTGGTAGTCACCGGGCGCGCGCGAGGGCTGCAGGCTCTGTCGCACCCCCGCCCCTAGTCCGCGGAGTCGGTGCCGGCGCCGTCGAACGCACTCCGACGGCCTGAAGCCATGCGGTCGACGGCATCGTGGGACAGGATGGCGAACTCGCCCTCGGCTTCCACCGTAACTTCGCCGCCCTGGACGATGCGCCCGAGGCTGAAGACCCGGCGCGCCGTCACCTCGGTGACCCATCCTTCGAAGAGGGCTTCCTCTCCGAGGAGCGTCGGCCGTCGGTACCGCAGGCTCAGGCGAACCGTCGGGCCGGTCGAGCCGGCCACGACATTGGCTGCCGTGAGCACCATGTCGAAGGTTGCCGCCAGCGCGCCGCCATGCACGCAGCCCGGTGCGCCCTCGTAGGCCACGTCGAAGGTGGCCCGGCCCATGGCCTTGGGGGGGTCGAACGCCAGCGTCACCGGCAGGGCGAGCGGGTTGAACGCACCCATGACGAGGTCGAACGGCAGGGACCACCCGAGGGCGTGGTCGCGCGGCGGGCCGTTCTGTGCTGGCGACAAGAAACGCGGGAAGGGAACCGCCGGAAGGTGCGCCTCCAGCCGGTCGGCCACCCCGGCCAGCTGCGCCGTCAGCTCGGCCGTCTCGGCGGCCGATGGGGCTGCGCTCACCGACAAGCGGATGAGCCGCCGCAGCTCGTCGGCCAGGGCGCGCGCTTCGGGGCCCCGGCCCGACAGACCCGGGTGCTCCTCGAAAGACGGCGATGCGGGAGTCCGCACAGTGGCGCGAACAGTACCGCTCCTAACATGGGGCGATGTCCACCGATCACGCCGTCCAGTTCACCAGCGGGAGTCCCGAGACCGTGCTCCCACCGCCCGACCCCGCCGTGGCCGACGCCCTCGCTGTCGCCGTGGCGCTGCCCGCCGCCGAACGGCGCGCCGCCGTCTCGGCTGTGGCCGCCCGTGATCCGCGGTGCCTGCAGGCCTGGGCCACCCTGGCCGAGCTGGCCGAAGCCCCGATCGACCGCTACGCCTTCGCCCGGGTCGGCTACCACCGCGGGCTCGACGCCCTGCGCGCCGCCGGCTGGCGCGGATCGGGGTACGTGCGCTGGCGCCACGAGTCG
>Ga0182018_10001903_pt1 | contig 22356 bp, 17 predicted proteins | sample 812P2MmetaG_FD_120490 | JGI IMG/M metagenome (GOLD analysis project Ga0182018, IMG submission 120490) | Permafrost microbial communities from Stordalen Mire, Sweden - 812P2M metaG | ecosystem: Environmental > Terrestrial > Soil > Wetlands > Permafrost | place: Sweden: Stordalen | collected...
ATGGGGCCGCGAGAACAGGAAAGCGCTGGCGGCAATGGGGAAAGGTGATTGTCGCGCATCCCTGGCTTGCCCTCTTTGTGGCAGGCACTCCGTTGCTTCTGCTCGCCTGGCAGATCAGACGGCTGGATACCAGTGTCCCCCGGGGAGATTGGCTTCCGCGGGCGGCGGAATCGGTCCGTGCCCTCCACACCCTGAGACAGATGGATCGGGAAGGCGTTGTTGAATCGTTGCGCATCATTGTCGAGCTTCCAACGGACTCCATCGGGCAAACCGACGCTGGGTGGAATGTGCTTGATCGTGTCACCAAGCGCCTCGCGAGCGACCCTCGCTGTGGCCGCGTGATTTCTATTACTACGATTGCGGAGAGCAACCGGTCTTCCCTCCGTGACCTCTCGCGGGAGACGCGGCGAACGTTTCTGAGTAGTGACGGGAAAGCGGCGCTGCTTGAGGTGTTACCCGCGGGTTCGGTCTCCCTTCGCGAACAGGTCAACTGGGTGCGGGAGCTTCGGAAGACCGGCGCGCTAGTTCTCACCGGAGTTCCTGGCGCCACCCTTCTCGTTGGGGGCATCCCGGCACTGAACGCCGATTATGAAACGATTATCAGAGACCACTTTCCGTCGGTGATGGCGCTTATAGTGGGTGGGACGCTCCTTGCGCTACTCTGTGGATTTCGATCTATCTTCGTCGCCCTGAAGGCCATCGCACTCAACCTGTTCTCGGTCGCCGCGTCCTTCGGAGCATTGGTTTTCGTTTTCCAAAACGGGCACGGAAGGAGCTTCCTGGGAGTTCCTGGGGGAACCGGTAGCGTGTTTCCTCTTGTTCCGATCGTCGCCTTTGCAATCGTTTTCGGATTAAGCATGGATTACGAGGTATTTCTGGTTGCACGCGTTCTCGAAGCCAGAAGGAGCGGGCTAAGTGAAGTGGATGCGATCCCGGAGGGTCTGGCTAGAACCGCAGGCCTGATTACGAGCGCTGCCGCGATTATGATCGTGGTATTTGCGGCATTTACCTTCGGAAGTTTCCTGGTAGTCAAGATGATCGGATTTACGTTGGCGGTCGCCGTGTTGATTGACGCCACGCTCGTTCGTATTGTGATCGGCCCCGCGCTCCTTCGTCTTGCGGGCGATTGGAACTGGTGGCCTGGCGGGCTCGCAACAACGCGAGGGGCGCGCCCGTGATGGCGAGTCGCGGAATACGCCAGCGCGGTTTTTATGAAATGAGAACATTCCGAAAGCCTTACTCTCGGCCCATGGGTACCTCCGCCCTTACAGGGGCTTCTCGCCTTACACGCTAATGGAAACCGGACTGCGCATGTGCCTTCCGGAGAAACCCAGGACAGAGACCGTAGTCCATGCCGAGCAGTCCGTTCTCTGCAGTCCGGTTTGTCTGAAATAATCGCAAAATACGGGCATTATTCGCCTATTTCGGCGGGACGCGAGCGGAATTTCTCTGCAGTCCAGACTGCGTGGCGGAGCGAGAGGGATTCGAATCCTCGGTACAGGTCTGAGTGGCGTAAGAGCCGACGTGTGCGTAAGTTACAGGGAATCAACCTTTTATCCGGAGATTTAGCGTCGGGTGGCGTTGCGGAATTGTGGCAAGCCAGTGCGGTTTCCAGTCCAATCGAAAGGCGAATGGCTTACGATTCCGTGGCTGAAAGTGGTCTCTGCGACGCCTGTCACGCGGCCAGAATTGGTTCACACGTGACTGCTTGCCTGCCGCGCAGTCCAACAGCGAAAATATCTCCGCAGGATGTGCTCGTCAGAAGGCGAATGGTTGGCGATTTTCGGAGATTCTTGTCCGTGGGATTGCTGCCAGCCACGCTTTCCACCGGCATTGGATCAGATACTCAAAGGCCGTTCGCCATCGTCATAATCGCCGGCCTCATCTCCGGCTCTTCATCGGATTCTTCCTCAATCCTGTCTTGTACGAGATGGTTGCCCCCGCGAGGGCGATGTGCTGCAGGTCTAGGCGAAAACCCGAGTTAGACTCACCGAGTGTGTCGAGCGAACTTCTGAGATTTGCAGGAGCTGATAGCATCCAAATCGCAGTACTGTGCGCCGTAAGTCCGATCCGTTCACCGACCTAGAAAGTGAACTTCGCCGAAACCTGCAATTGCCTTGGATTGAACATGGTTCTCGGAGTTCCGAAAAGCGCGTTCGGCGCTGGAGCAATATCCATAAAGACACCATTGTAGCTTTGCGGCAAACAGGTCACCTGGCCGCGCTGGATCGCGAGCGAGGCGGCATCATTGTAGCGCCGGGGCACTGGTCCATTGTAAGGAGTTGAGCCGCCGCAGAAATCTGGCGTGCCGCCTCCGTAGACCGAGGTCACCTCATTTATGTTTTGCCGGTTGAACACGTTGAAGCCATCGAAGGCCAGGTTCAGCCCCATGTGTTCGCGAAAATAAAACGTACGCGAGAGGCGGAGATCGTAGGAGTAAAGATCGTCACCCCGGTAAGCGTTGCGCGGCGACCATCCTACGCGATCGGTTACCGGGTTGGTGTCGCCGTTGACATCGTTTCCGACAAACATCGTAAAGTGCCTAGGCGATTGCAGCGTAATGATGCTGCTGAATTCCAGGTTCCGAAAGACTGGACGGCTGTGCTTGGGTGTATCGGCGGTAAAGTTGGCGACAAAACGATGGCGAACATCCTGCACCGAATCAGCGCGTTCCAGAGCTCGATTGTAAAAATCTTCCGGAGTGCTCACGAAAGTGGTGAAGGTTCCATCGTCCGTGGTATGGGAGAAGGTGTAATTCGCGCTAAAGCGAAAGTATTGGCCGATCTTGTCCGTGACCGAAACCGTAGCACCGTTGTATGCGGCGTTTCCGGAACCGTCCAGGTAATACATCAGGCCGGCGTTGTTGTAAAGAACACCGCTGAACGCGTCCTTTCCGTCGAGCATTTTATTGTTGGGAAAAGGGCCGTCCGGGGTGATGGGCGGACCCGGAATAGCCGAAGCAGGAGGACAAAACGTGGCATCATTGGCGAGTCCGCCAGACGGGCAGACGTTCAGGTTCTCCGGTCGGATCTGCTTATGAGCCCGAAGGAAGAGATAGCCGACGCTAACCACCAGCCCCTTGCCGATCTGTTGGTCGACTTGCAGGCTGGCCTGCTCGGAGTAGGAAGTGCGCATATTGCGATCCAGTCCGCCCCCACTGTTCGAGACAAATGTCCCTGCCGGAAAGTCTGTCGGATCTTGGCCGGGTCCGGGCCCGGTACTGAAATTAGGCGGGTTCTGGCCGGTAGTTACCAGCGTGGACGCAGCGCATGCCGGCGTGGGCACGGCCGATCCCGCTGGTGAACTCGAAGGTCCGAGGCAAGCGGGGGCATAGGAACTCAGTCCGGGATATGGCAGTGGCTGCCCACCGTTGCCCGGGTTCGGAGCGTCGAAACTTAACTGGTTCAGGACATACGTGGCGCTGGAGTTTCCCTTCCTCACCCAAGGCTGCGCCGCATTGGGAATCACGACTTCCCGCTGCGGGGAAGTCACAAAAAAGAACGTCATGTTGTAATGGTCATCGAAAAGTCCGAAGCCCGAACGAATGACTGTGCTCTTGGTCGGCGAATAAGCAAACCCTATCCTGGGTTGAAAGCCCCGATAATCTGGGTTGATGTAGTTCCCCAAGCCCGCCTCAAGGTCGTAGCGCAAGCCGTAGTTCATGGTGAACTTGGGAGAGAGCTTCCACTGATCTTGAATGTAAGCGCCGAAATAGCTGTGGTTGATGTTGACGTAATAATCTTGCGGGTCCACGTAAGCGTTCGGCCATATCCCTCCGCTGGTTGGAATCACCGGAGGCAGGCTGCCTTGGACCATTGGCCCCGTTCCCACGGGAGCGCCCCAAAACGCGATGGGCACGCCATTGAGAGGGTCATTTGGGTTGGGCCCGACATCCGTTCCTGAGAAGAAGGGTGGCGCCGCTGTAGGACACGGTCCGTCGGCTGGGTTCTCAGCCACTATTGCGGACTGGTTTGTGTAGCGGGCAAAGTCCACAAGGCAGTTGAACCCTGGCAACACAATACGCATCGGCGTAAACCCGGGCCAGATCACAAAATCCCATACGTGATTGAAATCTGCGCCAAACTTCAGGTAGTGGTTGCCTTTGATCCAGGCGACGCTGTCGGAAAACTGCACACGGCTTTCGTCGGTAGCATCGAAAGTCCCGAAATTGTGTCCGAACAAAAGAGTATTCGGAATGTCCAGATTGGGCTGCCCAGTGACCCCCGGAAAGTTGTAGTGACGCCGCGCGTACTGCGCCAGAACTGTGTTCACCAACTCAGGTTTAAGGACCGAATTCACCGAACCGGTCAAGGTTTGATCGCGCAAATATGTGTTGTGCCCGCTGCTCGGAGCCCCGATTCCGCCACCGTCGAGCGTGTCGCCGACGAGTACATTCAAATCACGCGCGTCTACAATGCCATAGTGAATCGCAAGGCGATTGTTGGCATTGAATTGATGGTCAAGGCGAGCAAACCCATTGTCGTTGTCGAGAGTCTTTAGAATGTTCAGATTCTCAGGCGGCAATCCGAGGGCCGCTTTTGCGGCATCAACGAGAGGCAAATTGTCAGGAACGCCGGCAGCACTATTTCCGACTAAAGTGAATGGGTAGGTGGGCGATTCCGCGAACCGCTGGCCTTCATAGTTCATGAAGAAAAAAGTCTTGTCCTTGTGAATTGGACCACCCAGCGTTGCTCCGAATTGACCGCGGCGATAAGCGTCGTAGGGAGCCACTGTCAAGAGCGAGTTGGAGTTCGCGACCCTATTTTGCAGGTAGGCGTAGGCTGAGCCGTGGACGTCGTTGGTACCTGTCTTGGTGACCACATTGACAATGCCGCCGAGCGCGCGACCGTACTCCGTCCCGAAGCTATTGTTTACCACGCGGAATTCGCTGACCGCCTCCTGGGAGGGGGTGGCCCGCTGCGAGCCTGTGGCCTCGTTGATGTAATCAGCGCCGTCTACGGTCACGGCGTTACTCAAGTCCCGCATACCACCGAACGAAATGCGAGTTACCTCCGGCTCCGTAAAAGTAGATTGCAGGCTCGTCCTGCCGGTCGCGACGCCCGGTGTCAACAAAGCAAAGTCCACAAACTGGCGGGTCGAAGTGGGTAAGGCCTGAATCTCACGAGTATCGATCACCTGGCTGATCTCGGTGCGGCTGGGTTCGACAACGGGTGGCTCGGTATTGACGGTAATTACCTCGCCAGCGACCGCTACTTTCAGTGTGACGTCAATGGTTGCGGTCTGCCCCACGGTCAGAGATATCGCGGTTTGCACGTATTTGGCAAAGCCTGAGTATTGCACCGTAAGTTCGTACTGGCCGGGGGGGAGATTCGGCGCGACGTAATAGCCGGACGTGTTAGTAACTGCGTTATAGGATCGATTCGTGCTCAAGTCGCGCAGCGTCACAGAAGCGCCGACTACAACATTTCCCTTCACGTCTTCGACGGTTCCATTCAGTTGCGCAAAGCTGACCGTCGCCTGTCCGAACATGTGAGGAGCCAGACAAATGGCCGCTAGGACCACCCACCAAACGTTCAACATGGAACGTAGTCTCATCGCCTTACCTCTTCCTTGAACGCCAGGTTCAATGTATCTTCCGAGTGACATCGGCCGCCGGGCAGCCACCAACTCACACAGATCAACGGCCATGCCGTGCACGAGTGCGCCGGCGATGACCGGGAAGTCCCCACAGTGCGAAACCTCACATCGCGCGAAACACCCAACATCCTCCAACTGAACAATCTCGTGCAATTCGCTCGCGACGTGTATTTTTCGGAGAGCATCGTTTGAAACCAGGAAACTGTCCAATACATGTTTGGTCGGATTGTCATACCGCCCGGGTATAACGAGGAGAGCCGCGGCTTTTGCGGTCGACGGCAAGCGCTGGAGGGATCAACTCGGCAAACAAAACAAGAGCAGCATCTTACCGTATCGGCGCGCACCTTCAGAATCCAAGGGAAGAATCTGAGGGTTGTGGATTTTCTCCCTGCGTTCACAAAACGTCGCACTCCCACACTCATCGCGGGCTGGGAGCGTCTTTCGACGTGCTATACTCCGCAACCGAATCCGGAGCGGGAATCGGTTTTCTGAAATCCCAACGAAGAAGGTTGCATAACCCTTGATCAGTCTGCCGGAAACATTCAATGTCGCCGCCTATTTCGTGGATCGGAACGTCCTCGAAGGCAGGGGAAGCAAGATTGCCATTGAAAGCGGCGATGAGCGTGTAAGTTACCGGCACCTGCTCGAGCGAACCAACCGGACGGGTAATGTGCTTCGTCAGCTTGGAGTGCGGCAAGAGGAGCGGGTCGTTCTCTTGCTCCCGGACAATCCTGAGTTCCTATCTTGTTTCTTCGGCATTATCAAGATCGGCGCGGTCGCCGTGCCCATCAATACTTTCCTGAAACCACACGAATACGAATATCTTCTCAACGACTCTCGGGCACGTATCCTGCTGGTGCATGAAACGCTGGTGCCGGTGGTGCAACTGATACCGAGAGACCGACTCAGATACCTGCGAGAGATTGTGGTTGTCGGTGAATCGAATACAGGCCACCCTTGCCTGGCCGAACGGATGGCCGTTGCATCTCCGGAACTGGATCCAGAGCCGACCAGCCGGGATGACGTCGCCTTCTGGCTCTACTCATCCGGGAGTACGGGTGCTTCGAAAGCTTGCGTTCATCTCCATCACGACATGGTGGTGTGTTCGGAGTTGTACGCCAAAGGCATTCTGCAAATGACGGAGCAGGACCGCTGCTACAGCGTGGCTCGATTGTTTTTCGCCTACGGGTTGGGGAACGCCGGATACTTTCCATTGTCCTGCGGCGCCACGACTATTCTCTCCCCGGGACGCCCTAATCCGCCCGGAATTTTCGCTGACATCGAACGCTACAAGCCGACGCTTTTCTTTTCCGTACCATCGAATTATGCGGCTTTGCTGGCGCACGAGTCCGAGAACGGCGTAGAGTTTGACTTGTCCAGCGTGCGCCATGCGGTCTCGGCAGGCGAATCCCTCCCCGCCCCACTATTCGAGCGCTTCAAGCGCCGCTTTGGGGTCGAGATTCTGGATGGTTTAGGCTCCACGGAGACATTGCAGATGGTGGTCTCGAATCGTCCGGCGGAAGTGCGGCCCGGATCGAGCGGAAAAATCATTCCTGGTTACGAGGCGAGGATCGTTGACCTCGATGGCCGTCCCGTGGCTCCCGGAGAAATTGGCACTCTTCTGATCAAGGGAGACTCGACCTGCTCCGGATACTGGAACCAGCATGAAAAAACCAAAGATACCTTTGAGGGGCCCTGGTTCCGCACGGGAGACAAGTACTACGAGGATGAGGACGGGTACTTTTGGTACGTCGGCCGCGCCGATGACTTGTTCAAAGTGAACGGCCGCTGGCTCAGTCCCGCCGAGGTTGAGAGTGCTCTGATTGCGCATCCGGCGATTCGGGAAGCGGCTGTAATCGCGCGTGATGATGAAAGCAAACTCACGAAGCCGGCAGCCTACGTGATGGTAAATCCAGGTTTCCACCCCAGCGACGAACTCGTCCGCGAGCTACAGGACTGGGTCGTGCAAAGGATCGGTGCGTACAAGCATCCGCGGTGGATTGAGTTTGTCTCTGAGCTTCCCAAGACTGCCACGGGCAAATTGCAGCGGTTCAAACTGCGCGAACTCCAGGCACAGAAGGCCGAAAAAGAGCTTCATGGTTAATAAACTTCGTCAGTAATACTCAACGGGTATAGAATAGCGCCCCGTGGAACTTCGGCACGTTCGCTACTTTATCGCTGTCGCGGAATACCTGAACTTCAGCAAGGCGGCGCAACAACTGCACATCGCGCAGCCGCCGCTGAGCCGTCAAATCCGCCAACTCGAGGAAGATCTGGGCGTGACCCTCTTTTTGCGAAATAAGAGGAGCGTCGCGCTGACGAAGCCCGGACAGATATTTCTCGATGAAGCGAGAAAGCTGGTGGTGCAGGCCGGACACGCGATGGAGGCGGCTCGCCACGCCCAAAAAGGAGAATCCGGCGTCGTCCGGATCGGCATCGCTTCCGGGTTGGGAGGGATGGTCAGCAAGGTGGTATTCGAACATCGCAAGCGGCTGCCCGCCATCGAGATCGAGTGCAGAGACGTCTTCTCCAGCTTTCAGAATGATGCGCTCCGCAAAGGCGAAATTGACATCGGCTTTTTGCGGCCTCCTCTGGACCAACTGAACTTGGACTGCGAGTTACTCTTCGAAGAGGAATTTGTCGTCGTCCTGCCGAAGAGACACAAACTGGCAAAACGCAGGTTTCTCCGATTGAAAGAGATTGCAGACGAGCCTTTGATCATTTTTGACCGCAACTTTTCTACTGGCCTTTACGACAAGATCCTGGGTCTGTATAGCCGACAAGGGCTAACGCCGCACCTGACGGTAACCCACGCCGAAGCCCATGAAGAGGCTGGCGCCATTATGGTTGCATCCGGGAAAGCAATTTTTATGGGCGCGGGGCAATTGTGAATCGCACGGTCTCTGGCCTCGATTTAGTTTCCATCCGGCTCGATGAGAGACCGGCCAAGATCGAGGTCTACATGGCGTGGCGGAAAGGCGAACCGTCAACCGCGGTTCACTCATTCCTCAATTCTGCGCGGAGAGTCCTACGGCCATCGGTGAGTAAGGAGATTGCCTAGTTCACACGGACGATCGCTACACTGTGAATCACGACGACCTTGGACTACTCGCCGGTTCCCGAAGAAAAATAGCTGCCACAAAAAGCAACGCGCTTCCGCCCGCGGCCAACCACATGGTCAGACCGAGGCCGTGTTTTTCTGCCAGCGTTCCAGCCAGAAGCGGCGCCCCAGTAGCACCCATGATTTCACCCACTAGAGTTGTAAGGCCGATGGATGTAGCCCGGAATTGTGCCGGGACGCTCTCTGTGGGAACCAGCACCATGATGAGGCTCGCAATACCTTGGCCAGTGTTCGCCGCGAAAACAATGGCCGCCAGCAGGAATGGATACGCATACAATGCGGGAACCAGAAACGCCAGTGGCACAACCGCTGACAGTGCAGCCATCAGCAACAAGACCGGCTTGCGTCCGATCCGGTCCGAGAGCGAAGGCAGGAGAAAGCCGAGAAAAAAGCTTCCGAGTCCGCTCGCGCCTAACAAAAAGCCGGCCGTCGTCCCAGGTTCATGCGCCACTTCCGTGATGTAGAGCGGCGCGAACACACTCAATGCGAACAACCACGACATGAAACCGGTCGCGCCCACGCAGCATAACCAGATGTTGCGATAGCGCAAAATGGAAAAGTAATCGCGCACCAACGGCTTTCGGTGGGTTGTCCCGCCGTTCGCAGAGGGCTCTTTCACGTACTTCCAAATCAAGAAACCAGCCAGCAATCCCGGAAAGCCGGCAACAAAGAAAGCCGACCGCCAGCCCCAACGGCTGGCCACTTGCGTTGTTAATACCGGCGCTGCCGCCAGTCCGACCAGAGCGGCGGCACTGACCACCAACCCTATGTTTCGTCCACGCCGCTTGACCGACGAGGACTCTTCGATCAGAGCCGTCATGATGGACCACGTCGGTCCCTCCGCAATCCCCATCAGCGCTCGAATGAGCAGCAGTTGGTGAAAGCTGTGCGCGAGGCCCGACATCCAGGACAAGGCCGAGAACGCGAACACTGCGGGAATCAATACCGGTCTCCGGCCCACGCGGTCTGACAGCGCGCCAAAAAACAATGTCGAGGCTGCCCACGTAATTGCCAGAACGGAAGCCAATGTTCCGATCTGTGCATTTCCAAGATGGAATTCCGGAGCAAAGTACGGTGCCAAATAGAGTGGCGCCATGCGGTCGAGAAAGACGGTGCCCCAAGTGAAAAACAAAATTGCGACCAGCGTGTTTTCGTAGCGCTTGGAAGAGTCCATGGGGTCGCATCATAGCAAACGTGCCGACGATTGCTTCCACAATGAGATTTATTCTTGCTAGTCTTTCTTCATGAGACGGCAACCCGTGAACCAGATTTCGATTTTGATTCTTTTCTTATCGCTTTCAGGAATGAGCCCTGCCCAGGAACTTGCAAAGGACCGCACCATCGGCCAACTGGAAGTGGTCGCGACTTTCAGCGGTGCCATGCCGACGGGTGTCACGGTTGCGAACAACGGCCGCGTCTTCGTGAACTTTCCCAAGTGGGGCGACAATGTCGAATACACAGTGGCAGAAGTAATAGACGGCAAGACCCTCCCCTACCCGAACGCGGAAATCAATCAATACAAGAGCGGCGCCAATCAGGCGGACAAACTGGTCTCGGTGCAGAGTGTAGTCGTTGATCCGAGTGGAACGCGGCTGTGGATTCTCGATACGGGCAGTATTGCATTCGGAACTACCAGCTTTGGTGGTCCGAAGCTGATTGCCGTGGATCTCAACACCGATAAAATCATCAAGCAAATTATTTTTCCCAGGGACGTGGCTCTGCCTACAACTTATCTGAACGACGTGAGGTTCGACTTGCACCGCGGCGCCGAAGGCATGGCCTTCATTACGGACTCCACGTCGAGTGGGCCAAATGGCATTATTGTGGTGGATCTGGCTTCGGGCAAGAGTTGGCGCCGCCTGAACGATCATCCATCGACAAAACCTGATCCAGAGTTTATTCCAGTCGTCGAAGGTGAAATTCTGCAGATCCGGATTCCGGGGCAGCCACCCGCGAGGTTCGCAGTCGGCTCCGATGGAATCGCGATCAGCCCGGACGGAAAAATGCTTTACTATTGCCCCCTCACCAGCCGGCATCTCTACAGTGTGAGCGTGGACGCGCTCGCCGACCTGAACGGGTCCGAGACAGAAGTCGCAGCTACAGTGAAAGATCTAGGCGAAAAGGGAGGAGCGGGCGACGGCCTCGAATCCGACGCGCAGGGCCGAGTCTATCTCAGCGATTACGAACACAACGCGATTCGTCGGCGCAGCTTGAATGGTGAAATCGTAACGCTGGTGCACGACCCACGCGTGCTGTGGCCAGACACCTTATCGCTGGCCATGGACGGGTATCTCTATTTCACCGCGAATCAAGTCGAACGGCAGCCCGTATTCCACAATGGTCAAGACCTGCGCCAGAAACCGTATGTGCTGTTCCGTGTAAAGGTCGACGGGACAAGAATACAAAAGTAAACGGCCGTCCGATGAGATCTCTCGAAGCTCATACGAACAGCTTCTTGTTGACCTTGATGCCGTGCTCCCGGCAATAATTTAAATAGTGATCGATGAACCAAAAAACGTCCAACGTCTCCAGCAAATTCCCTTTCTCGTCGTAAAACTCCAATGACCCATTGAGCCAGAAGATTGTTTTCATGCCCTCATCAGAGACCAAGGTGTGGGTCGCGCCGGGACTTTCCTGCACGTAGCTGCCGGGCCGGGCGATCCAGTCATATTCCAGATAGCGCCAACTGCCATCCACCGTATAGCCAAAAACCCTTCCTCGATGACGGTGCCGACCGAGCATTCCGCCCTTGGTGACCCATAGCACATTCGCGTACATGTTGCTTCGCACGTCGAACGCCAGATGACGGATGAACGAGTTCTCCTTGAAGGGCACCCACGGAGATTCGTTTTCCCCCGCGCCGATATGGACGTCGGGAAAAGCGAATTCGCGAACAACCGAATCGAGACTCGATTTCGCATCGGTGATTGACATAAAGCCTCCCCATGACAACGGTGAAAAATATCACCAGCTCAACTTGTTCTACGGTCCTCCGGTCGACGCGGTTTCCCGAGTTTGTCGCAGGTCTCACACAGGATCAGTCCAGGAGTGTTCCAGTCCTTTAACCAATTGCCAAATCGCACGATTCAGTGGTACTGGAATGCCCAGCTTTTCTCCCCAGTCCGCGATCGCGCCATTTAGGAAATCCACTTCGGTTGGCCGCTTGGCCAGCACGTCCAACAACATGCTTACGTTCCTCTTCCCGGTGGCGCTGGCGCCCTCGGCGACCATCTGCCGCTCGTCCCCATGGAGGGAAATGCCCAATGCCCTGGCCACGGATTCTCCCTCTTGCAGCAACGCTTCGTAGAGTGCGCCGGTCGGCGGGAAACGGGTGGCGGCGCCATGGTGGAGCTGAGTGAGTGCATCCACGGGATTGACTGCGGAGTTGAAAATCAGCTTCGTCCACTGCGCGCCCCGCGCGTCCTGCAACGCAACCACGCGCAGCCCGGCACGATTTAGCAGTTCCGCCAGCTGTTGAACGCGCGCATACGGCGTGCCCGTGGGCTCGAAGGGCCCGATCCAGAGGTCACTATAGAATTCAAACCCCACATGTCCCGGCCCGATCAAGTGTGCGGCCATGGTGGTCGCACCTCGGATTACATGCCTCACGTGTTCGGCAATGATTTCTTCGTTACCCAGCCCGTTCTGCACCGAACAAACCGCTCCGGAACTTCCGAAAATGTGCGCCGTCTGCTCGATGGCGTCACGCGTGTGCAGGCTCTTGGTGGCAAAGATGCCGAAATCGCAAGGCGGAATCTCGTGAGCGTGCGAGGCGGCGTGAAGCCTGGCGGTAATTTCGGCAGCGCCGCTGATCTGTAATCCGCGCTCGGTGATCGCTCGCATGTGCGCCTCAGAAACGTCGTAAGCGTAAACTTCGACGGAATCGAGGCACGCAAGGTGGGCGGCAAAAACGCTACCCAGCGCGCCACAACCCACGATGCAAATCTTCACAGCCATAAACGTCCGACAGAATCCTTTACTCGGAACAAACACCTGTTCTCAAACAGACTTGTAACTGCTTCAGGCGGTCGCGAGGTAGTGACGATACCATCCTCCGGAAGACCAATTCAACCAGTTGGTTGCTCGTTGGGGCAGGTTGTTTGACTCGGCTGTCGAATGAAGTGATATAACTTCCGCATCCCGACTTGGTTTGACCGGCGCCAGGCGTGACGGTGAGCATGGCATGAGCACGGTAAGAGAAGTCACATATCAGCTTTTGCGCGAACTGGGAATGACTGTCATTTTCGGTAACCCGGGTTCGACAGAGCTGCCTTTCCTGCGCGACATGCCACCCGATTTCAAGTATGTGCTGGCGTTGCACGAGCGCTCCGCAGCGGGCATGGCGCTGGGCTATGCCATGGCCCGGGGAAAAGCCGCGTTCGTGAATCTGCATTCGATCGCCAGCGCTGGCAATGGACTTTCTGCGCTGATTGATGCCTTTTACTGCTACGCTCCCCTCGTCGTGACAACAGGACAACAAGATCGCCGCCATATGTTGGCAGAACCGTTTTTGGTGAGCCGGGCGGTGGACGTGGTCAAACCCTACGTGAAATGGGCCTACGAGCCGCTTCGCGCCGGGGACGTCCCGGCCGCGATTGCCCGCGGTTATTACCTTGCGATGCAACCGCCTATGGGACCGGTCTTCCTCTCGATTCCCATGGACGACTGGAATCACGAATGCGAGCCCATCTCCGCTCGTGCGGTGACACAAACTGTGTTGCCAGATCCCGAGGCGTTGGATGAAGCGGTTCGCGCGCTTAACGCAAGTCGCAATCCGGCCATCGTCGCAGGTTCTCAGATTGAAGAAGACCGGGGATGGTACGAAGTCATCGCCCTCGCTGAGCATCTCAATGCCGATGTCTATCAACAGCCGATCCCTTCGCGCTGGACGTTCCCGAGAACTCACCGTTTGTTTCGCGGAGGTTTGCTACCCGCACAACAACCTTTGGCGGATCAGCTAGCCGACTACGACACCGTTTTGGTATTGGGGGCGCCGGTTTTCCTTTACTACGCGTATGTTCCGGGCAGCCCAATCAAGCCGGGAACCAGGCTTTTTCAAATCACGAACTCGCCGCTTGACGCTTCCGCTGCATTGGCCGGAACCAGCATTGTGGGGAATCTTTCTGCGGCGGCCAAGTATCTTCGCACCCATGCGAGAGCGAGAGAGTTCAGAGTTGCCCCGCGGCGAATTGATCCGGTAGAACCAAAACCCGAATATCCGATAACGCCCGCTTACTTATTCAGCGTTCTGAACAGAGTGATGCCGCGCGCTTCAGTCGTCTCCGAAGAGTGTCCGTCTTCAAAAGGAGATCTCGACCGATATCTCCTGCTGGACGAAGCCGGCTCCTTCTACTCTGTGCCGAACGGCATCCTGGGGTTTGGCTTGCCGGCAGCGGTCGGCCTTCAAATGGCGTATCCCGACCGTCGAGTGGTGTGTCCCATTGGAGATGGTTCCATCCAGTATTCGATTCAAACGCTTTGGACCGCCGCACAGTACAGCCTCCCGGTCGTCATCATCGTGCTGCGAAATGCGGACTATTCTGCATTGAAAGCTTTTTGCGACTTCACTCAGGTTGGCCGCAACATTGCCGGAATGGATTTGCCCGGCATCGACGTGGTGAAGATCGCTCAGGGTTATGGCGTGACCGCGCAGGACGTGGATCGACCCGAGGATCTTGAACCTGCGCTGAAAGAAGCGTTCGCGTCGAACCAACCCCGGCTGATCAGCGTAAAGGTCGCGCCCGGCGGAGAAAAGTGCATGGGCATGGATCGCTCCGTCAATCCGCCTAACTATCGCTGACAACGCGAGACTAGAGTCAGCGAGCAGCGGCTTTTTCCGCGCCCAGCCCGGTGTTCGCGCGCACCAGGAACTCGTTAAATTTCGCTGCGGAGCTTGGTTCATTGCTCAGCAGAGTGCCGGTGATCGCTGCCAAGAAGCCGAGCGGCACGCTCAGGATGCCCACGTTCTCTAGCGGGAACCGGGCCTTCGCTTGAATCAGGTGGTGCACAGTCCCGTTTGCGCTGAGTGGATCGATGCCCATGAAATTCGGACTCGCGAGGATGAGGCTGATCGAGGCCAGCAGACCGACCGACAAACCGGAGATGGCGCCGGCGGTATTGAAGCGGCGCCAGAAAATCGAGAGCGCAATGACGGGAAAGTTCGCGGAGGCGGCCACCGCCATCCCCAGCATTGCCAGAATTCCGGCATTGGACGCCGGGCCCAATGCAATCGCGATCATCATTGCAACCGCGCCCACCGCAAGCGCGGAAATCCTAGCCACCAGCACCGTTTCGCCAGACTTGCGCTCCATCCCGCGATGGATCACGTTGATCCAGAAATCGTGAGCGAAGGAAGTGGAGGCGCTGATCGTTAGTCCCGCTACCGCTGCGAGAATCGTTGCGAAGGCAACGGCTGACACCAGAGCCAGAAAAACGTTGCCCGCCAGCGCTTGTGCTAACAGCGGACCACTCATGTTGGTTCCGCCGTGGGTGACAATGTAGTCCGGTCCCACGATAACCGAGGCGCCGAGTCCGAGGACCGAAGTCATCACATAGAAGCTGCCGATAAGCACCATGGCCCACATGACGCTCTTCCGCGCCGTTTTCGCGTCAGGCACGGTATAGAACTTCACCAGGATGTGCGGCAGTCCGGCCGTCCCACAAATGAATGCCAGACTCAAGGAAATCAAATCGATCGTCGGGCGGCTTGTAGCGCAGTCCAGACTGGAGGAAGTCCCTGACAACCAGTTGATCCTTCTGGTGGTAGGCGACCCGGCTGGCGGCAGCAAGAAAGTCGCCGAGACGAAAATGAAAATGCCTCATCACCAAAACCGTTAGGGCGAGAGCACACATCGATAACATCATTGCCTTGACGATCTGAACCCAGGTGGTTGCCAGCATGCCCCCGAAAACCACGTATATCATCATCAGGATGCCTACTCCGGTTACAGCCATGTTGTAGCTGATGCCGGAATTCGCAAGAAGCAGCGCGACTAATGCTCCCGCGCCCACCATTTGCGCGATCATGTAAAACAGAATCGTCGCCAGCGTGCTGAGTGCAGCCAGCGCCCGCACTGGCCGAGGCCGAAGGCGGTAAGCCAGCACGTCTCCCATGGTGTATTTCCCGGTGTTGCGCAGCGGTTCGGCGACCAACAGCAGGATTGTCACAAAGGCAACAAAACCCCCAACGGCATACAGTAATCCGTCAAATCCCTGGAGCGCAATCAGGCCGACGATCCCGAGAAATGACGCCGCGCTCATGAAGTCACCCGCCACGGCAAACCCGTTTTGCCACGCCGTGATTTGACGGCCGGCAGCAAAGTAGGCGCTAGCTCCGCGGGAGCGCTTCGCAGCCCAATATGTGATTCCGAGAGTACTTGCGACGAATGCTAAGAAAACAGCCAGGGCGATCGACACTCACTCGCCTCCTTCAGAATCGTCCAACTTGACGAGGAGGTCTTGGATGAGACAGTCGAACTTCACCGAGGCCTTCAGGTAAAACCCGGCAATGGTCCACCCCACCAGAAATTGTGAGAGGGCGAAGAGGTAAGCTAGAGTCATCGTTCCTAAAACACGAGTAGACATCAGCTTTGGCGCGTACCCGACCAGGATGGGAAGAAGGAGGTAGTACACGATAAAAAACAGAAACGCGGGAATAATAAACGCCCTTTTCCTGGCCAACAGGTCTTGAAATTGTGCGCTGGTGGCAACGCGATCCCACTTTCCTTGATCCTGCAAGTTCTGCGCACCATGTGTCGCGGGAGGGTTCATTGGGGTCTCGATGCTGAGGGATTGTACACGTGCTGCACACGTTCCATTCCATTGTCACATCCCTACCTTTTTCGTTTCACTCTGATACTCAAGTGGTATTAAGCATTTGGCGGCTGCATCTCCTAGAATGAGTGGCCAATACGTGCAGAGGTAAGACAGTCTCATCAGGAGATATCGAAGGAGGCGCAGTATGTACACGACTCCATATATCAACGGTGCACCCATTGATGTGCCACCAGCGGCTCTCGCAGATGTTGTCAACCCCGCCACGCAACGGCCGTTCGCCAAAGTGTTCATGGCGCAGCCCGAGCACATGCGCCGGGCGATCGATGCTGCCTATGCATGCAAGGATGTATGGGGACACACGCTGGCGGCGGAGCGCGAATTGATTCTGCAGCGCGCCGCGGATGTGCTGGAGAAAGCCCGCGCGGAACTGGCGGATTTATTGATCGATGAGGCAGGTTCGACGTTTGGCAAGGCTCAGTTTGAAGTGTCGTTCACGGTGAACATGTTGCGCGCCGTTTCCGGGGAGGCGCGGCGTATTCAAGGCGATGTCATCCCGGCCGACATTCCGGGCATGATGTCGATTGCAATTCGGCGTCCGGTGGGCGTTGTGGCCGGAATCGCGCCCTTCAACTTCCCGCTGCTGCTTGCCACCAAGAAAGTGTGCCTCGCGCTGGCGGCGGGAAACACGTTTGTACTCAAGCCCTCCGAGGAAACGTCACTGGTTGGATTGAAAATTGCCGAGATTTTCCAGGAAGCGGGATTGCCCGCAGGCGTGCTCAACATAGTTCCCGGGGACGGTCCAACCCTAGGCCCTGTATTGTTCGCCGATCCGCGGGTCCGGCTGATTTCGTTCACCGGTTCAACCGCAGTGGGCAGGCTAATAGCGGTCGAATGCGCTAAACACGGCAAGAAAGTAATCCTTGAGCTGGGAGGAAAAAGCCCGCTCATTGTGCTCAAAGATGCCGATCTGGATTATGCGGTCTCAACCGCTTGTTTCGGCATCTTCATTCATCAAGGACAAATCTGCATGGCCGGCTCGCGCATCATCGTCGAGTCCACCATCTATGACGCCTTTCTCGAACGTCTGGTTGCGAAAGTAAAGACTCTGCAAGTGGGCGATCCCCGCGATCCACACACGGTGATTGGCCCGCTGATCCGCACGTCACAGTGCGGACTGATTGACCGCAAGATCCAGGAGTCGGTAGCTTCCGGAGCGCGGTTGCTGACCGGTGGCACGCATAAAGGAAACTTCTATCAGCCCACGGTTGTAGCTGACGTGAAGCCAGGCATGCCGGCATTCCGCGATGAACTGTTCGGCCCCGTGGCCGCCGTGATTAGAGCGGACGATGCCGCTCATGCGCTCAGCCTTGCCAACGATACGGCTTACGGGCTGTCGTCGGCGGTGCTCACCAACGACCTACAGTTGGCGATGAAGTTCGCTCTCGAACTCGAAGCGGGCATGGTTCATATCAACGGTCCCACGGTGCATGACGAAGCTACCGTTCCTTTCGGCGGGGTCAAAGATTCTGGCAATGGGCGCGAGGGGGGCCACTGGTCAATGGACGAGCTAACCGAGACCAAATGGATCACGATCCAGCTGGGCCGCCGTCAGTACCCTTTCTAATTTCATCATGCGCACGTCACAAGTTCGCGCGCGCCGGCACAAAGTCTCGCGGAAACTTACGTAGACCTCCTTTTGGGCTGAGTTGGCAGACTTGAAGCGGCCCGCGGAAGGTTGGAGATGGTGGAGCAAGTATTCGTTCAGCAGCGTGAGGACAGACGGGTGCAAGAAATGATCAAAGTCACTCCCTACCGGCTTCACGAACCAGACAGCCAGCCTGTGTCTCTGTACCCGGCGTATCGCGCAACGGTTCTGCGCGCCCCACGCAAACCGCTGATCGTTCTGCCCCATACTCTTTCCGAGATAACCGGCCCCGTGTTTGGGCATGACGACATCGCTGAAACGGATAGCGATCTCACTCGGCAGCATGCGGGTGAACCACTCGGCGAACGCGTCATTGTGAGGGGACGAGTCCTCGACGATGGTGGCCGGCCAGTTCCGCACACTCTGCTGGAAATCTGGCAGGCTAATGCTGCCGGACGTTATCGCCATAAAAAGGACGATCACCCCGCGCCTCTGGATCCAAATTTCACAGGGTCGGGACGAACCTTGACCGATGCCAATGGCTGCTATCAGTTTGTGACGATCAAACCCGGCGCGTACCCGTGGGATAACCACGACAACGCCTGGCGCCCAGCCCACATTCATTTTTCTCTGTTCGGAAGCGCATTCGCGACCCGCCTGATCACACAGATGTATTTCCCCGGCGACCCGCTCCTGTCATATGACCCAATTTTTCAATCAATAGCCGATGAACAAGCCAGGCAGCGGTTGATCTCGAGATTTGATTTGCAGATCACCCGGCCCGAATGGGCTCTTGGTTTCCGGTTCGACATTGTCCTGCGTGGCCGTGAGGCCACCCCCTTTGAGGCCTAGCATGGATCAGGCGCCGTCTCCTTCCCAGACCGTTGGCCCTTACTTCCACCTCGGATGCACGAACCAGCGGTCCGTGAGGTGCGTGGCTGGTCCAAACGCAAAAGGCGAGCGGGTGCGGCTGATCTGCCGGGTGTTCGACGGAGACGGTGTTCCGGTTAACGATTCCATGATCGAGATCTGGCAAGCGAACGCTGAAGGAAAATACCAGAGCCCTGACGACCCGCAACAAAAAGCTGTCGATCCCGATTGCCCTGGCTATGGGCGATTAGCGACCAATGAGAATGGAAGCTGCGTTTTCGAGACCATCAAGCCGGGCCGTGTTCCGGGCAATGACGGCACGCTGCAGGCTCCTCACCTGAATGTCTCCGTTTTTGCGCGAGGCATCATGAAGCGCCTTGCAACGCGCATTTATTTCGCGGGGGAGCCGGCCAACCACGAAGATCCTGTTCTCGCGCTCGTACCAAAAGAGCGCCGCGATACTCTCATGGCGCAGCCAGACCCTCACAAAAGCTGCGATTGGCAGTTTGATATCCACCTGTGCGGCGAGGATGAAACCGTGTTCTTTGATGTATAAAGGTGCGCCGAGCCTTTCACATATTTATTATTTCAGTCGTCTCTTCGTTGAGTGACTCGGGCTTCGCGGTTTCAGTCGGAGGAATTGATGCCGGTACGCTTGATTGATAGTTTGGCGAGTACTGAGCCGCTGGCGGACATTTTTTCCGACCGGTCAATTCTTCAGGCGATGCTCGATTTCGAGGTCGCGCTCGCGCGTGTCGAGGCACGGCTGGGAATCATCCCCCAGGCCGCAGCCGAATCGATTGCGGCGGCCGCAAACCCCGACGTATTCGACGTGGCTGCTCTTTCTCGGAACACATTGCGTGCTGGAACCTATGGCATTCCTCTTTCACACATCCTCACCGAAATCGTGAAATCCAAAGATGCGGCTGCCGCTGGCTTTGTACACTACGGTGCAACCAGCCAGGATGTATCCGACACCGCGCTCGTCCTATTACTTAAGCGGGCCCAGCCACTCATCGAGTCCGACCTTCTTCGGGCCGAGCAAGCGCTCCGGAAATTGTCCGAGCAACACCAGCACACCGCGATGGTTGGCCGTACGCTGCTCCGGGCGGCGCCGCCCATCACCATGGGCCTCAAGACTGCGGGTTGGCTGGCGGCGCTCCACCGTGGGAGAAAACGGCTTACTGAGAGTTTTGGGCAAGCGCTGGTTATCCAGTTTGGCGGTGCGGTCGGTACACTCGCAGCGCTTGGTGAAAAGGGAACCATCGTTGCTCAAGAACTTGCCGCAGGGCTCGGCCTTGTATGCCCTGACGCGCCGTGGCACACCCACCGCGACCGCCTAGCAGCACTGGTTTGCGCGTGCGGAGTCCTGACCGGCTCACTGGGCAAAATCGCGCGAGATATCAGCCTCATGATGCAAAGCGAGATTGGCGAGGCGACCGAGCCGGAAAGCCCAGGGCGTGGCGGCTCCTCAACCATGCCACACAAGCGGAATCCTATCGGCTGCGCGGTGACGCTCGCTGCGGCAAGCCGGATGCCTGGCCTTGTGGCATCTTATCTTTCAGCTATGGTACAGGAGCACGAGCGTGCCGTCGGGGGATGGCAAGCGGAGTGGCCCACCATTGCCGCCACGATTCAAGCCACCGGGCTTGCCGCTGCCTCGATCGCTGAAGTCACAGAAGGCCTCAGCATCGACGGCGCACGGATGCTGGAAAACCTCGCCGCAACCCGGGGCACGATTTACGCCGAGAAAGCCATGATCCTCCTCACTGCGAAACTCGGGCGTGAAAAAGCCCGTCAGCTTCTGGAGGAGGCGACGCGTAAGGCCGTCGTTCACCATCGCCAACTCGTGGAGGTCTTAGCCGAAATACCGGAAGTCACGAAGCATCTCAACCCGGCGGCCCTTAACCAACTCGACGTCGCCGAAGGCTATCTCGGATCGGCCGACTCTTTCCGGATCCGACAGATCCAAGCGACGCTTCCTGTGAAGAAGCCTGGGAAAAAGAAGGACTAGGCGCCATGCCCTTCATCACGGTTAACCAGATCCGCTTATTCTATCGACTGGAAGGAAACCACGGTCTACCGGTGCTGATCCTGTCTCATTCGATCGGCACTGACCACGCCATGTGGGAACCACAAATACAGGATCTGCTCCCCCACTTTCGGGTCTTGCGCTACGACACACGTGGCCACGGGGCCTCAGAGGCGCCGCCGGCAGAATATTCCGTCGAACAGCTAGGCCTTGATGTTCTCGGGTTGGTGGAAGCTCTCAAGCTTCCCAAGTTCGCATTTTGCGGGCTTTCGCTTGGAGGTGCCGTGGGCCAATGGCTCGCCGTTCACGCGCCTGAACGGCTTACGGGACTCATTCTTGCCAACACCTCGCCACGCATGGGAACACTGGAACTCTGGAACAAGCGAATCATCGCTGTGCAACACGGTGGCATGGCCGCAATCTCAGACACTGCGATGCAGCGCTTCTTCTCGCCGGAATCCCTCGCGCGGTCAAATGCGTATGTCGAAAGCATCCGGTCGGTGTTGCTGGGGACCGATGTAACGGGATATGTGGGTTGCTGTGCCGCCCTCCGAGATTTTGACTTCAAAGGCAACCTGTCGCAGATCGGAATTCCTACGTTGGTAGTAGTAGGCGACCGGGATGTCTCGACGCCCTGGACCGGAAACGGGCAGATCCTGGTTCAGGGTATACTGCACGCCAGCGTGATGCGCCTGTCAGCCGCCCATCTTTCAAATCTCGAGGCCCCGAAATCGTTCACCGCTGCCCTCTTTGCGTTTCTTCAACCACATGAAAGTCCTTCGCAAGACGTTTTGCAGGCTGGCCTCGAAGTGCGGCGCAGAGTCCTTGGAGATGCCTATGTTGACAGCTCGATTGCCAGCACTTCTGCCTTCACCGAAGATTTTCAAGCCCTGATCACGCGCTACGCGTGGGGAACTATCTGGAGGCGACCGGGCCTGGACTACAGAACGCGTCGTCTTCTCGTTCTGGCAATGATGGTCGCCCTTGGACGCTGGGAAGAGTTCCGTCTCCACGTGAGCGCGGGACTGCTGCATGGCTTGGAAATCTGCGATATCAAAGAGGCTCTTCTCCAGGCAGCGGTTTACGCCGGTGTACCGGCCGCGAACACTGGTTTCCATATCGCTCAAGAAGAGATCGAGAAGCGCACTGGTTCAGCCGATCACCGCGCCAGCGATCGGGATTCGTACTGAGAAACGCCCTTATGGGAAGCGCCGAACGCAGTCTCCAACGCGCTGATAAAAGTCAAACCGCTGTGGCCGAATCCCCGGGTTGTGATCGCATTGCATTCGCCTACTGCCCTGCTTGAAACCGGAC
>Ga0182018_10001904_pt1 | contig 22346 bp, 18 predicted proteins | sample 812P2MmetaG_FD_120490 | JGI IMG/M metagenome (GOLD analysis project Ga0182018, IMG submission 120490) | Permafrost microbial communities from Stordalen Mire, Sweden - 812P2M metaG | ecosystem: Environmental > Terrestrial > Soil > Wetlands > Permafrost | place: Sweden: Stordalen | collected...
AGAGCGCCCTTATGGCGAGACCGTATGCCCGCAGGCCTTACTGCGCCAGAGGTGAAATTGGTGCACGAACTGCGAGCAAACGTTGAGGCTGCGGCAAAAAATCCGTGAGCGGCTTGGCCTGTGCCCCGGCATTCAATATTTCTTCGTGCTCCATCTCGATCACCGCCACCCACTGCCCCTTGCGCTCCTCGGGAAACACAATCCGTCCGCCGAGAATCCGCGCCACGGCCTCCGGCGGCAGGTCGCGGTGGAAGCCGAAGAATCGACGCTTCAAATCCTCCCACGGCTTCCAACGATCCAGCAGCGGATGGGCGGGCTCATATTTCGTGGAGAAAACCAGCGCGACCTCGAAGTGCGAACGATAGTCGGCTGCCGATAGCACTTCCTCCAGGGAGAAATCTTCGATGCGCACGACCTGCACAGGGCGCGTAACGTAGCCCAGCCAGGGACGCGTCATTTCATCCGAAGCTGGCCATGCGGTGAGCGCGTGCGCCATTGGATAGCGGGCTTCAAGAAAGCGCTCTCCGTCCTGGTGCAGAATGATGTAATCGCGATAGGCGAGATTGTCTTCCGGCGAAAAGCCGTAGGGCGGATTCCAGAACCACGCGACAACGAATGCCAGGGCAACAACCGCAATAGCCGCAGGCCAATAAGATAGCCGCCGCCGAAGCGTGGAGACTCCGACGATAATCACCAGCGGCACGGCCGGCAGCATGTAGCGCGCCAGCACTGCGCCCCCGATCAACGCCATGGCAACCACGTAGGCGCCAACAACGACGAGAAATATCATCTGCACCGGGATCGTAATCCGTGCGCGCTCGGTCCCACCATCTTTTACGGGAGGCAGAAGCATTGCCAGCAGCATGCCCAGCGTCAGCAGCCACAAGTGCAGGTAACCGAAAGCTTGCCACAGCCGCAACCCCAGAGCCAGCAGGAATCGCAAAGGACTGAGAGTGGCCGCGACGTTGTAACGGAAAAATTCCGGATTGCCGAAGACATATCCGGTGCGGGCATAATGATAGGCGTACCACAGCATGAGCGGAAGCAGAGGAACAAGAAGCGGCAGAATGCGCTGCCAGGACCGCGTTTCGCGTTCTCTATCCCCACCGTTCGCGCCCTCTGCGTCTTTCCAAAGCCTTCGCAGCGCAGGCCGCGCTGGCGTGGCAAAGCGCAGAACTTCCCATCCTGCCAGAGCCACCGGCGCGAGAATCGCTGTCTCCTTGGCGAGAGCGGCCAGCGCGAACCAGGTCGCGACCGTCGCCGGACGATCCTCGAGATAAGCCCACAGGCCCCAGAACGTGAGCCCCGCCGCGGCCAGATCCACCTGAGCCAGAGAACTTTGTGCGAAAAAAACTGGATACACCGCCGTGCACAACGTGGAAGCAATTGCCACCTGCGTATTCGCCGCGCGCTCGGCGAGGCGAAACAATCCGAGCAACGAGAATGCCGCCACCATCAACATGGCCGATCGTGTCACCAGCGGCGCGTAGCCCGCGCCTTTCCACCAGAGCGCAATCCAGGCCAACACCAGCGGCGGATGGGCATTCGACACCGTCGTGTGCGGAATCAGACTTCCGCTAAGTAACAGGTCACGTGCGGCGGGAACATAGTATCCCGCTTCGTCCCAGAAGTAAGGAAGCTGCAGCAGGGGAACGTGCAAAAGAAAAATAGCGACAAAAATGACTGCAAATACCAGAGCTGGATGCGGGCTGGGAGATCGCATGGAAAAAGCCATTCTATCCGGAGAGACCTTGCTTGCGACGTCTCGCTCTCACCATCGTCCAAAGTGGCTCAAGCAAAGACACCGCCAGCTACGTCTGGACGAGGCGAGACCTAATGCACCGGGCCTTGCGATCCCATGCGCGGATCGAGCTTGATCTCTCCGAAGGCACCCTCGTAACCGGCCACGTTCTGCTGCAGAAGTCCCAGTAACGCCTTAGCCTGCTGCGGACTGAGGTAAATGCCCTGAAAGTTCTTGATTTCAACGTGACTCTCGGTCTGTTGCTGAAGCGTGCCGAAGACCAGAAAGAAATCCCAGATGTTGACCCGCATCTGCACGCTGTTGGCATAATTTTCGCGGTAGCCGGCATCGTTGGTTAATTTCACGTTCGGTTGCGTCGGATTATTCATAGGCTGGAAGTGTAAACGAGTTAATGCCCGGGAAGGAAACGCCGGAGTTTGAGAGCCCCACCCTCGGTGCAACTGACGAAAACTGTCACGGACTTGATACTTTGTGGCGGGTCACCAGGTGGCGGTAGAACGCCATCGGTCGGTCTCTCTGCTGAAAACAAGGGACTTGGAGGTTTCGGCCTAGTTACTTTGGGAAGTACCGTGTGGCGGACAAAGTGCGATAGAGTCTAGGTTGGTCGACGAGAACGGAGACGGTGCAGCTATGACCCAAAACAAGGATCTTGGGATGACGGAAGAAATTGTACTTCCGGAGCATCTCCTCCCCTTGGGATCTGTGCTGGGCGAGGGTGTGTCGGCATTGGACCTGTGTTTGGTCCTGGCCAAGATTTTTCGTGTGCAGTCTACCGAAGTCGCGCTGTTGCGACTGGAGGCGGGGCTGCTGCACTTTGTATTTCCCGAATACTTACGCACCTCAGGCGCGATTCCGCTGTCCAGCAAAGCAGTGGCGGCGCACACGGCTCTGAGTAAGAAGGCCGAAATCTTCAATAATTTCGCTCGAGTGAAGCACGCCAGCATCTTTGAAACCATCAAACCCAGCACCAACGATTCGGACGAACCGCCGGCGCCCGCGCCCATTCAGAAGCTGATGTCAGTGCCGATTATGGACCGGGATTCGGTTGTGGTGGGCGTAATCCAGATCTCGCGCAAGGGGCTTGATTCGAAGTTCGCGCAAGATTTCAGCCGCGAGGACCTGCACGACCTGGAGTTAGCGGCAGGACTTCTGGCGACTGCACCGGCCCTGCTGACAAATTAGGACCTATTCACTTGGGTGGTAGACCCAACTTCACCAGACAAGTCATCAAAGAGGTAACTTGTTAGCTCGGCTGCCGCCGGCAACGTCTCTACCGCAGACTCCGAGTAGCTTGCTCGTCTGACAGCAAAACCCGTAAATCCGTTCCGGTCATTTCTCTCGGTTCGTCAACGCCAAGCATTCCCAGGATGGTGGGCGAAATATCACGCAGCGAACCGTTGGGCTTCAGCGTGAACTCTTTAGAATTTTCCGAGACCACAATAAATGGCACCGGATTCGTGGTGTGCGCGGTGTGCGGGCCGCCGCTCGCGGGATCGATCATCATCTCCGCGTTGCCATGGTCGGCGGTGATCAGCATCGCTCCGCCTTGTGCCCGAACCGCATTCTCAATGCGACCGAGGCAAGCGTCGACAACTTCTACGGCCTTGACGGTAGGTTCAATCTTGCCGGAATGGCCAACCATGTCGGCATTGGCAAAGTTCACGATCATCACGTCGAACGTCCCTTGCTCCGTGGCCTTCACCACCGCATCTGCAATGCCCGCGGCGCTCATCTCCGGCTTCAGATCATAAGTCGCGACTTTGGGCGATTGCACCATCACGCGTTCCTCCCCGGGAAACGGCTGTTCCACCCCGCCATTGAAAAAATACGTGACGTGGGCATACTTCTCCGTCTCGGCGACACGCAGGTTCCGCAGGTTCATCCCGCCCATCACGTTCGCCAGAATATTTGCCATCGACTCTGGAGGAATCACGACGGGAAGACTGAAATTCTTGTCATAGCGCGTCATGCAAACATACCGCAGATCTTTTGGCACACGGTCGCGCGGGATGGTCGCATCGAGATCGTCCGCGCCCGGAAGATCGCTGCCGCCGTTGGCGCTCAGTCCGCTGCTGCGAGCCAGAGCGCGAGTGATCTGGCGAACCCGGTCGGCACGGAAGTTGAAGCAGATGCACGAGTCTTCATCGCGAATTGTGGCGAGTGCGTGGCCGCGGCTGTCGGTGCAAACGAACGGAATCACGAATTCGTCGGTCGCTCCCCGGTTATAGGAATCTTTCATTCCCTGCACCGGGTCGGCGCACTTGCCGCCTTCCGCGTCGGCGAACACCATGGCGTTGTAGGCTTTTGCAATACGCTCCCAGCGCCGGTCGCGATCCATGGCGTAATAGCGGCCGTTCACGGTGGCGATTTCGCCGCAGTTATATTCGCGCATTTTCTGCTGCAGCTGTTCAAGGTATGCGGCGCCGTTGGTGGGCAAAGTGTCGCGTCCATCCATGAAAGCATGCACGAAGACACGCTCCAGACCATTCTGCTTGGCCATCTTCAGCAGCGCGTAAAGATGAGCCTGCTGCGAGTGCACGCCGCCGTCCGAGACCAGCCCGAACAGATGCAGTCGACGTTCCCCCGTGCGAGCATGATTGATCGCATCGAGCAACACCGGATGGGAGAAAAATTCCCCATTCCGGATCATCAGATCGATGCGCGTAATGTCCATATGCACCATGCGGCCGGCGCCAATGTTCAAGTGCCCGACCTCACTGTTGCCCATCTGCCCCTCCGGCAGCCCCACGAACGGCCCACTGGTATGAATCAGTGTATTGGGATAGTCGCGCAGCAGCCGGTCGTAGGTGGGCTTGCGGGCGAGCGCAATCGCGTTGGCTTTGGTTTCAGCCCGATAACCCCAGCCGTCGAGAATGATTAGTACAAGTGGTTTGGGACGAGGCATCATCAGCTTCTGGCTCCTGGTTCTTAGCTTCCAAAGTTCTTAGCTTCCAACTCAACGTTTGCGCGGCTACCAGATCAGGTTGACCGGATAGGGTTCGAATATTGGATCAGCAGTGATCAGCGGAAGTTTTTCCTCAATGCTCTGAGCAATCAAGATGCGATCGAAGGGATCATGATGATGCACCGCCAAGTTTTCAATTCTCAGGACATGAATCAACTTGATGGGCAGGACCTCGATCCTGTTCTCGCCGAGTTTCCTGACTAGATATGGACCTGAGGGCTCGGGCAAAGAAAGCCTGCCAGCTTTCGCCTTGATCAAAATCTCCCAGATGCTTGCTACGCTCAACCAAAGGTCGTTGGGTCCGGTAAAGGTCTGCTGTGCTCGGCGGGAAAGCCTTCCATCATCCGAAATCGCCCACAAGAAAGTGCGGGTATCGAGGAGCGCCTTCATTCCCAGAAGAGATCCTCGATCGGTTTGGGCAAAGGGTCGTTGAAATCATCAGGCACTGTAAATTCGCCCTTGGCGGAACCCAAGACCCGCCTTTTGGGCTGACCGTCCAAGGGCGCCAGCTTCGCCACCGGCTTGCCGGCTTTGGCGATGATGACTTCTTCGCCCAATGCGACCCGTCCGAGCAGGCGAGAGAGATGAGTCTTGGCCTCGTGGATGTTCACTTCCATGATCTCACTCTAGCTTAGTCCTGGACTAAGTCAAATAAACTACCCAATCGAGAAAATCCGGTTATACTCGGGATTCCTGGAGGGAATCATGCCGATTAGCGAATTGCTGCTGCCTGAACTGGATCAAGAGATGAAAATCACGCGCACCACTCTGGAGCGGGTTCCCGTCGATAAGCCTGATTTTGCGCCACATGGCAAGTCGATGCCGTTGGGCAAATTGGCACCTCATGTCGCGCAGCTCGCCGGTTTCGGCCTGACCGTGCTGACCACGCCCGAACTGGACTTTTCCAAAGGCAGCTACAAGCCATTGCCCTTTGAGTCTGTCCCTCAACTGCTCGAGGCTTTCGATGACGGCGCCGCCAAAGTTCGCGCCGCTCTCCAAGCCATGCCGGACAAAGCGTGGACCGAACCCTGGAAACTCAGCTTTCAGGGCAAAGCCATTTTCGAGGGGCCACGATTCCTGGCTTACCGTGAGATGTTTCTGAATCACCTGGTGCATCACCGCGCTCAGCTTGGCGTGTACCTGCGATTGAACAACAAGCCCGTGCCCGCGACTTACGGGCCGTCTGCAGATGACACGCTTGGGTTTTGAATTGCGTTCGATGATGCCGGGCTAATTCGCGGCCTTCAGCCACCAGAAGCGCGTCAGTCCCACGACTTCTTCCTCGACCCGCAGCGGCTCTGAGCTTGCGACGCTGCGGCGCATGACGCCGGTTCATCTCAGTCTTGCGGTGAATCGGTCTTCTGCTCCGCTCGCTTGAGCGCGGCCTCGACTTCCGCCTGGATTCGCGGATAAATTGCTCGCATGGTCTCCGCGGTCACCGCAGGCATCTCGTGGAGAAACTTCTGCCCTGCCGGAGACGAATAAAAGACAGTGAGCGCGTCGATCTCAGACTTTGTAAAGTGACGCTGGTACACGGGAATCATGTCGCTCAGCATCTCGTCCAGCGGAAAGTTCTTCATCAGATCCTGCGACCCGCGGTCCATCCTGGACAGATCGGCGTCGGTAAGCTCAGGATGCTTCTTCTTCAGTTGCTCGCGGTTCAGACTCTGCATCTGTGCGAACATCTGCTGCATCATCTGGCTCATCTGCTCGCGACTAGCCATCACGTCAAAGAGTTTTTTGACATCTTCCTTGGAAGCCGCGTCCGGAGAAATCGGCACGGTAGCTTGCGCGCCGGCGCGCACGCAGAAGCCGAGAACACAGGCACACAAAATTGACGTCAACCTCATAGAGCACTCCGCGATACAAAAATAACTGCTCTTTCAGCCCTTGTAGTTCAGTGCCTTGATTCCCAAAAATCGCGCCGTACCGCCCAACTCTTCCTCAATCCGCAGCAACTGGTTGTACTTGGCGACGCGGTCGGTGCGCGAGGCCGACCCAGTCTTAATCTGTCCCGCTCCGGTCGCGACCGCCAGGTCCGCGATGAACGTGTCTTCGGTCTCGCCCGAGCGATGCGAGATCACCGAGGTGTATCCGTTCCTCCGCGCCAGATCAATTGCATCCAGAGTCTCGCTCACGGTCCCGATCTGATTGACCTTCACCAGGATCGAGTTGGCAACGCCCTTGTCGATTCCCTCCTCGAGGAACTGAACATTGGTCACGAACAGATCATCCCCAACAAGTTGAATCTTCCCACCAAGCTCTTTCGTCAGGTTCGCCCACCCGTCCCAGTCATTCTCCGCCAATCCGTCTTCGAGCGAGACAATCGGATAATCCTTCACCCACTTCGCCCAGAACTTCACCATCTCCTCGGAACTCTTGGCCGATTTGTCCGACTTCTTGAGCACGTATTTTCCGTCCTGATAGAACTCGCTGGCCGCGGGATCGAGCGCAATCGCAATTTCCTCTCCCGGCTTGTACCCGGCCTTCGAGATCGCTTCCAGCACAACTTCAATCGCCTCCAGGTTCGACTTCACCGAGGGGGCAAATCCTCCTTCATCGCCCACAGCTGTGTTGTAGCCGCGCTTTTTCAGCACGCCCTTGAGGGTATGAAAAACCTCCACTCCCCAGCGCAACGCCTCGGAAAAAGAAGGCGCGCCCACCGGCATCACCATGAATTCTTGAAAGTCGACGTTATTATCGGCGTGCGCCCCGCCGTTCAGGATATTCATCATCGGTGTCGGCAGCGTGTTCGCCCCAGCCCCGCCGAGATACCGGTACAACGGCATATCCATGCTCTGCGCTGACACCCTCGCCGCCGCCATCGAAACCGCAAGGATGGCATTCGCACCCAGCCGGCCTTTGTTCTCGGTACCATCCAGTTCGATCATCCTCCTATCGAGCCCCCGCTGGTCGAACGCATCCCAGTTCGCCAGTGCTTCGGCGATTTCGCCGTTGACATTCTCCACCGCCTTGAGCACGCCTTTACCCAGGAACCGGTTGGTATCGTCGTCGCGCAGTTCAACCGCCTCGTGCTCGCCAGTCGATGCGCCGCTGGGCACGATCGCCCGGCCCACCGAGCCGTCCGCCACAAACACCTCCGCTTCAATCGTAGGATTGCCACGCGAGTCCAAAACTTCTCGTGCATGTATCGCTGCAATATTGCTCATGTAATTGACCTCGGATTTCGATCAAACCGCTCCGTTTTGATTTCGGAATGAATGACGAGACGGCGTCCGTGAGGTAGCCGACACCTTCATAGTCTTGATCCATGCTGTTTGCGAAACCAACAATTATATCGAACGGCTAGGAAATGCACTGTGACCTCGGACACACTTTTCCGTGGCGATTTCCGCCTCTGGAACCGTCCATTCGGCCACCAAGGCTTCGCCCTTATCTCCGCTGGTTCCCTGGCCTGTCCGCGCATTGTCGCAGCCTTGCACCTGGACTAGAGTCAAGAGATACAATAATGCTCGGGAATTTGAGGAGGCATTGTGAGGAACATGAGGAAGTGGATCGCTCTACCCTCCATTCTGCTGTTGACCGCTACGCTCGCAGCCCAGACTGACTCGTCCGTACCGGCAACCGCCCAGACAGATTCGTCCGTTCCCGCAGTAGCTGTGCAGACTGAGTCGCCCGTGCCCGCAGTATCTGCTCGGCCCGGGTTGCCCGTGCCCGCCGGCACTGCCCTGATGGTGCGGCTCGATACCACTCTTGCAACCTTCAGCAACCGAGTCGGCGATCCCTTCCAGGGAAAAGTCAGCCAGCCGGTCATCGTGAACGGTGCTACGTTGATTCCCGCGGGATCGACCGTCGAAGGCCGCGTCACCAAGGTGAGTGAGCCGCGACGCATCTCCGGCAGGCCGACCATCGGAATTCTTCCCGAAGCCGTAATTCTGCCGACCGGCGAGCGTTACTTCCTCGACGCCACCCTGACCGACACCAACATTCGCGGCACTGACGTCAATCAGGAAGGCCAGTTCAAAGGCCAAAGCCACGACCGCCGCGACACACTCGAGGCCGGCGGCGGTGCTGCCGGCGGCATGCTCATTGGCGGGCTGATCGGCGGCGGCCCGGGAATCCTCATCGGCGGCGCAATCGGAGCGGGCTCGGCCACAGCACACTGGTTGGCCACCCACCGTTCTGCAACTCTGCCGGCCGGAACGGAACTCACCCTGGAACTAAACCGTCCGCTCACCATGGCTGCCGCGCCACCCAGCGGCGGCAGCAGGTAGGCATCGCTTGACCCGAAATCTCGTCCGGACGACGGACAGCACAAGCTTCCGGCGCTCGAAGTTTGTTGGCCTTAGCTATAGCTAAACCATAAGCGTGTGAGAATCAGGCTCGACAGGGGGGAAAAGATTCAAGAAGAGGGGGTGAAAAGGGCCAAACAAGAGAGGCTTTCCGTTCACGATTTGATACTCCGCTCGGCCGTGGTCGAGGGCTTCGGCAAGCCCCGCACGAGTACGAAAGCCGCCAAACATCGAATACAAACGACCAGGATCTTTGCCCCTCGATAATTCAAAAATCTTCGAACTTAAGGATTTTCCTGGTTCCGGTGTCGCCCTCCTTACGCCCCGAAAATCAAGTCCCCCTCACTCAGGACCAGCAGCTCAATCCACCCTTCTACCGGCAGCGAGTCTACAGGCAGCCGGTTTTGCCATAGGCTGAACCGCAGCCGCAGCTTGCTCGTGGAAGCTACGGCGACCGCTCCCGCCTTGCGCTCCGCCGCTCGTTCCGCCGGAGCAACGATCGGAGTCGCCAGCAGCCAGGCCAGCGGCAGCTTGAATTCAAAGTTCCGCAGCAGCGCCAGCTTCACATATTCTTCCGGTTGAGAAGACGACGCCATCACCCGCCCTTCGGATCCATTCTCGATCTTCCAGGCTTCCAGCTTACGCTTGTGCACCGAGGCCTCGACCCGCAGCGCACGCCGTGCACGGGGTTCGCCGCTGGCCCACGATTCCAGGTTCACCACCAGATCAAAGTCCTCTTCGGGAACCTTGCCCATGAAATCAAGCCGCCCATACACACAGCTGGAATCGATGCCGGCGTACACGGAGTCCAGCAGAAACTGTTTGCCGTGCATCGCGCCCGCACGCTTGTCGGCCGTATACATCGCCGCGCCCATCCATTCGAAGTAGCGTACCTTATCGCCCGTAATTCGCGGATGAACATAGGCCGTCTGGGGCACAAACGAAGGACGCACCTCGGCCCCGGTGATGGGCTGGGTCAGAGAGTCTGGGGGAGTCGCTCCCAGCGCCTGATACACGTTCGAAAGATGCTTGCGGTAGAGTTCGTCAAAATCGCGGTCGTTGGCCGAATGATGTTCCGGCCCGTACCACCAGTTCCAGTCGCTGCCTTCGGCGATCAGGATCTCTTCAAATGCCAGCGTGCGCTGCGCTTCTGTTGCGCTTGCCGCATTCTGCGCGTAGAACTGGCGCGCGTGGTAAAGGTAATCCCAGGCGCGATTGTCCTCCGGCGCACCGATCCACACATTAAAGTTCGCGTTGATCCACGACCCGGGCACAAGCGAAGTCATTTTGCCGAAATCCTTGTGGCGCGCGATCGCCTCGGAGACGGTCACGGCCTCCACGCCTGGTTCGCGCTGCAGCCCATCGTAGAAACGCCGCAAGAATTCGCGTCCCGACTTCGGGTAATATTCCCATGCATTCTCGCCATCGAGAATGATCGACACCACCGCGTCACGGCCCTTGGACAGCACAGGTTTGGCCGCTTCCTTGATGTTGCCAATCAGGTGCTGCGCCGCCTCTGCCGGAGGCATACCCGAATACACGAATCCAATCAGATCGGAAATCGTGTGATCGCGAAACACCATGTTCATCGCCGCCGAACCGTTCTCATAGCGATGGACGTTGTAGAGTTTCTCCGCCAGGTTTCCGGGCAAGCGTCCGTTGCCATCGCGCGCGAAGAACACTCCTGTGCTTCGTCCTAGTACGCCTTCGTCGGTAGCCATCCACTGGATGCCCAGGCTATGCGCGATCGCCAGCACCTCCTCCGACACGCTGCCTTCCGATGGCCACACGCCCTTGGGCCGCAGGCCGAACACCTTCTGGTGCAGATCGAGGGCGCGGGTAAGTTGTTCGCGCGCGTCCTCGGGATGACGATACCGGTTTTGCGGCAGCGGCAATCCGGGAGACGACACCGCTCCCGCGCTCGTGTCGCACACCAGCGGCAAGATCGGGTGATAAAACGGCGTTGCCGAGAGCTCAATCGATCCGTTCTTCGCGGCCTCAGCATGGGCCGGCAGAACTTTGCTCAGCAGTTCCCTTTCCCGCTGAATCACGAACCGCTGATCGTCGAGCGAATACTGGTGACCCTTCGCCACCAGGGCCGCCACCGCTTTCTCTTCCAGAAAGAATTCGTCGAACCAGGCAAGCTGCGACAACACCTGCAGATCGGTAAAATCCTGCGCTTGAAAATACCGTTCCGCCCGCTCCGGATGATCGCCATGCTCGCGAAACCGCTCCCACAATTCGCGATACCGCGGATAGCGGCCAATCAGATTCTGCGGATTGGCCTGAAACAGATATTGCAGCGCGAACCGCCGCTCCTCCATCGACAAATCTTTCGCCGGCTTGGCTGCCACTCTTAAAAATGGATCCTGCGCCGCCCCATCGACATAGTCCTGAATCTGCACCATCAGCGACGGCACCAGGTTGAAGTTCTGGTGAACATGGGGAAATTCGTCCAGCAACTTCACCATCCCGTAATAATCCTTGAGCGCGTGCAGCCGGGTCCACGGGAGACGATATTCGCCCGTCACCAGATCCTTATAGAACGGCTGGTGCTGGTGCCAAAGAAGTATGACGCGCAAGGCAGGCATGGCGGGATTGGTCAGTCTAGCATGGTGATTTTCTGATGCTGCGCACCGAATAGCTGGTTCTGGAACGAAGAAGATGAGATGCAGCCGGTCAGACCTTGGCTACTTGCCACTGGAAGCTGTGAAATTCTGCGAGCCTTCCAAAATCTCGCTGGTTCGCCGTAATCACGCGAATGCCAAGTCTTCCCGCGCTAATCGCAATCAGCGCATCATTGGTCAGGCGTCCTTGTCCAATCTGCTCATAGTTATATTTGGCCGCCAGGCGAGACAACACGCGCCCCGCCTCAGTCCAATCACTGAGACTCGGCACCAAAACCCGTTTGGCTCGATCAAAGTCCCGTTCCAGTCGCTCTACGACATACTGGCCGCGACCAGGAGCACCCGCGTGCAGCTCTTCGAGCACGACCGCACTCATCCACACGATAGAACCAGAGTCCAATCGCCGGATTGCTAAGACTCCAGCGTCGCCACGGCGCAGAGCAGCAACGTAGATGGAAGTATCGAAAAGGGCGGACTGCACCTAGTCAGCCAACTTTCTGTACACGTCTTTTATTTCGACACCGCTTCTGACGAACCGCTCATTCGCCTCGGCCAACAAACGGTTCTTCGCGTGTTCGTCAATCGCAAAATCCAGGGCTCGCTCGATTGCTTCAGTCTCGGTCTTAGCCTTAAAGACCTTTTGCGCGCGCCTAATCTTCGCCGCATCCAATTGAAAATGCTTGTGAGCTCGTTCGCTTGTTGTCGCCATTTGGTTGCCTCTTGCGATACAGATTATCATTGTATGTACATAATTTAAAGTTATATGTACATAATCCGGGAGACTACACTGAAACAAAATGCGCCCTATTGACGATCGGCGGCACTCACCTTCCGTGCGAACCGATGCCCATCTTCTGTACACTAAGGCGCACGCATTACGGCACAACGCATGAGCCCCCAATCAACCATCATTAGCCCGCAGCTTCTCACCGATCAGGATCTCTACCTCTTCAACGAAGGCAGCAACTATCGCATGTACGAAAAGATGGGAGCGCACCTCGTCACGCACAACGGCGAAACTGGCGCCGTCTTCAGTGTGTGGGCACCGAATGCGCGGTCCGTCTCGGTCGTGGGCAGCTTCAACGAATGGGCATCCAAGGCGCATCTTCTCAGCAGCCGGGGCTCTTCGGGCATCTGGGAAGGCTTCATCCCCGGCGTAACCCGCGGCGCGCTCTACAAATTCCACATCGAATCGCAGCGGCACGGATACCGCGTTGACAAAGCCGACCCGCTCGGCCTGCTACACGAGAAACCTCCCCGCACCGCCTCGGTCGTCTGGGATCTTGAGTATCAATGGAGTGACCACGATTGGATGGCAAACCGCGCCGGCCGCAACTCGCTGCGCGCGCCTCAAACCATATATGAGGTGCATCTGGGCTCGTGGATGCGCGTTCCCGAAGATCACAGCCGTCCGCTGAGCTACCGCGAAACGGCCTCCCGGCTGGCTGATTACGTCAATCAGATGGGGTTCACCCACGTCGAGTTCTTGCCTGTGATGGAACATCCCTTTTACGGTTCCTGGGGATACCAGACCACCGGATACTTCGCGCCTACGTCGCGCTACGGCACTCCGCAAGATTTCATGTACCTGGTCGACTACCTCCACCAGCGCGGCATTGGAGTGATCCTCGACTGGGTACCGTCGCACTTTCCTTCCGACGCCCACGGTCTCGCCTATTTCGACGGCACGCACCTCTACGAACACTCTGACGCGCGCCAGGGATTCCATCCCGACTGGAAGACGCACATCTTCAACTACGGCCGCGCCGAAGTGCGCAGCTTTCTAATGTCGAGCGCCATGTTCTGGCTCGACAAGTATCACATCGACGGTCTGCGCGTGGATGCCGTCGCCTCCATGCTCTATCTCGACTACTCGCGCAAGCAAGGCGAGTGGATTCCCAACAAATTCGGCGGACGCGAAAACCTCGACGCCATCGATTTCCTGCGCCGATTCAATCAGGAAGCCTACAAAGAACATCCCGAGATTCAGACCACAGCTGAAGAATCCACCTCCTGGCCCATGGTTTCAAAGCCCGTCTATGTCGGTGGCCTCGGCTTTGGCATGAAGTGGGACATGGGATGGATGCACGACACTCTCCGCTACTTCCAGAACGATCCCATTCACCGCAAGTATCACCACAACGATCTCACCTTCCGCAGTCTCTATTCGTTTCACGAGAACTTCGTGCTGCCGCTCTCGCACGACGAAGTCGTCCACGGCAAGGGCTCGCTGATCGGCAAGATGCCTGGCGACGAATGGCAGCGCTTCGCCAACCTGCGTCTGCTCTTCGGCTACATGTTTGCCCAGCCCGGCAAGAAGCTTCTGTTCATGGGCTGCGAATTTGGCCAGGTGCGCGAGTGGGCACACGACACCAGTCTCGAATGGCATGTGCTGCAGTATCCGGTTCATCGCGGCGTGCAGGCTTGGATGGAGCAACTCAACCAGTTCTATCGCAGCGAGCCCGCCATGCACGTGTTCGACAATGATCCCGCCGGCATCGAATGGGTCGATTGCAACGACAACGCCACCAGCACGATTTCCCTGCTGCGAAAAAGTGAGTCGCCGCAAGACACCGTGCTGATCGTCTGCAACTTCACTCCGGTGCCCCGCCTGGGATACCGCCTCGGCGTTCCGCACGGCGGCTACTGGCGCGAAATGCTCAACAGCGACGCCCGCGAATACGCCGGCAGCGGCATGGGTAACCTGGGCGGAGTGCACGCAGAACAGATCCCCGCCCATGGCCGGCCGTTTTCCCTAAGGCTAACCCTTCCCCCGCTAGCCGCATTATTCTTCAAAGCCCAATAATAATAGTGCCCACGGAGCGACAGCCACCTCGGCGTTCCCACGGTCTCGTATGATCCACTCCGGCACTGCGCCTCCAATTGGCTGCAGTCGCGACGGCCAACGCCGGTGCTTGGACGGGGGAAGCAGACCACTGCCGGAGGCGGATGACGCTAACCCAACCTGAAGATCCAAATCTCATCCATCTTTACCCAACATCGTTACCCGAATCCCTGGTATTCCTTCCAGAACTCAGGCCAAGGTAACCGAGGTCCACCACACACAAAGATGTCAGGATGGTCCTGACTCTCTTCATTCTGGACGCCTAATGCATTGCCGTCGTGCCCGGCCACGTGGCACGACGTATACATTCGATCCGCGTCCTTCCATGACGTTCCCAGCACGATGAGTGTCGATGGCGGCGGCACAGGATATCCGCGCAGCCACGCCGAGTTCGTCCCGCTGATGGGAGGAGGCAGATGATAGGCCGGGCCGAGGATCTCGATGGCTCCCTGCTCGCCATAGTTCCTCACCATTACGCCCACATTCTGTCGCTGCTCAGCAGGCAAAGAGTCTCGAATACCCGCAACCGTGCTGACCAGATCGTCCCATCCGATCTCCTCGCGCAGATCTCCATTGTTCTTCAGTGCAAAATTCATCAGCGCCCCTCTGGGTGCCCACGGAACAACGATCGCGCTCATGTAGAGCCCGGACCCCACGAGCAAGGTGAAGAACACGACCTCGACGGTCCGCTGCAGCAGCTTGGTCAGCGAACCGACCCAGCGCTCGCCCATCGCCGCGCCCATCGCCATCAACATCGGATACGCCCCTGCAAGGTAATAGCTTCGTCCCTTGCTCACCAAGAAGAGCGTCAGCGGGATCAAATACATCCAAGCCAGCAGCCGACATCGTCGATCTCGCATATAGCCCAGTAGTCCGGCGATCCATAACGGCGCCGCAAAAAGATTCGTGCAGATCCAGAATTGCTGGCCAAGAAACCCATCGGCACGACCCTGGCGCACATCGCGAGCATGAATGTGCTGCAGGAAATGCAGCGAGATGAATCCATGCTTCACCTGCCACACCAGATTGGAGAGACAAATTATCAGCCCCAGTGCCATCCCGCCCCAGAACCACGAGCTTCCCAGATACCGGCGCGCGCGCGTCAGCAGAACTCCGCCTATCATTCCGCAGAAGTAAAACCCCATGGTGTACTTCGTCTGAAATCCAATGCCAATGGTCGCGCCGATGGCCAGCCACCACCTCGGATTCTCGGTCTTTAGCAGACGAATCACGAAGTAGGCGATCAGCACCCACCACAAATAATCAAATGTCGTGTATTGAAATTCGGTGCCCTCAAACAGAGGCAGCGGTGAGAGCGCAATCGCCAGCGCCGCAGCGGCTTGGGCGAGCCCTCCGCCGCCAAGTTCTCGCGCCATGAGCCCGGTAACGACCACGGCGAACGCCTGCGCGATTACGGAAAACAAACGCAATCCCACCAGCGAGAGTCCAAAGATGGAAAGCCCCACCCGCTCCACAAACGGCGTCAGCGGCGGATAAGGTACGAATCCCCAATCAAGATGCCGCGCATCGCTCAGAACTTGCAACTCGTCTCGATGAAACCCGTACCGCCCATTCGTGAACAGATGAACGAGCGCGACGATCGCAGCAATACCCACCAGCGCAGCCGTGTCACCCTGAAAGCGTCGATCAATCTGCGTGGGGTTCTGCTCCAATGTCATTTCGGGATCCTGGCAACACGGCCCCACTGGCGGCAGATTCCGCATTCGCGGTCGCGCCGGCACCCAGTAGCGCCAGCATTCTTCCGGCTGTCGCGCGGGCATCTTGCCCTCGCCGTGGGCAGCACCAATCCTCTCTTAATCTTTTTCTTTTCTCTCTCTGATCTTTTCTCTCTCTGATCTTTTCTCTCTCTGAGCTTTTCTCTCTCTGATCTTTTCTCTCTCTGATCTTTTCTCTCTCAGAGCTTTTCTAAGCTGCGGCGCATCCTACCTTCCACCCGCCTCATGCTATCCTCGCTTTAAGCGCTTTCCCATGCGGATCCTGACCCGCTACATCCTACGCGAAGTGACCGCACACGCGCTGATCGGCGCGGCGATCTTCACTTTTGTCCTATTCACTCGCGACTTAGGACGCATTCTCGAACTAGTGGTCCGCGCCAGTGCCCCACTGCCCAGCGTCGCCGAAATTTTCTTCTTCACCGTCCCGCTCGCCCTCACTTACACCCTACCCATGAGCGTGCTGCTCGGCATCCTGATCGGGCTGAGTCGTCTTGCGGCCGACAGCGAAATCACCGCCATGCGCGCCTCCGGCATGGGCGTGTGGGCCTTCCTCCGTACACTCTCGATCTTTGTTATCGCCGCCTGGCTGACGGCCCTTTTCAACGGTCTGTATATCGCACCCCGAGCCCAGGCGGCGCTCGGCCATCTGGAGGATCGCCTCAAGGGCTCGCAGGTGTCGTTCGAAGTCCAGCCGCGGGTTTTCTATGAGGGATTCCCCAAAGTCGTGCTCTACGTGCAAGACGTAAAGAACGCCCAGGGCGCAGCCCTTTGGAAGGGCGTATTCATGGCTGACCTCAGCGACGCCTCCAATCCAAAGATTACCTTGGCCAAAGAAGGCATCGTGGTCAGCGAAGGCCAGGACCGCCTGCACTTGCACTTGATCGACGGTTCGGAGCACGAGACGGACCCCAAAGACGCCAGCCATTATCAGATTTCCACGTTTCAGCAGACCGACATCCCGCTCGACCTGCCCTCCACCGAGAACAAACCCGATGAGTCGCTCCCCGCCGAACTGATGGATACCTGGGCCCTGTGGCAAAAGGCCGGCCGTGTCGATCCAATTTCCGCCCGCTGGTATCTCATCGCATTCCACAAGCGCTTCGCCCTTCCCACCGCATGCCTCGTGCTCGCGCTGGTCGGCATACCGCTGGGCTTGTCTTCTAAGAAAAGCGGCAAATCCGGCGGATTCGTGCTCACCATCCTGTTGGTATTCACCTATTACGTGACTTCACTGGTCGGCGTTTCGCTGGCCCGGCAGGGCAAGGTTTCCCCCTGGTTTGGGGCATGGTTGGCTGACATTGTGTTTCTCACTTTGGCGGTTTTTCTGCTGTCGCGGGCCGAGAAACGTCCCTTTGAGCTGGCCTCCTTTCGGGCTTTCTGGAAGCGGGATCCGTCCGGGTCTCAGCTTGCCATCGGCCGGGGCCGCCGCGAAAACGCCTTCGAACGCGCCTCCACCCGGCGCCGCATGTTCAGCGCCAGCTTTCCTACCTTGCTCGACGACTACGTGCTGCGCGACTTTTTCGTGTATCTGGGATTGATTCTTTCGACATTTCTTGTGCTGGTGATTGTCTTCACCCTGTTCGAGTTGTTGGGAGATATTCTTCGCAACCAGGTTCCGGCCACTGTAGTCGCCGAATACTTGCTCAACGTCGCGCCTTATCTGCTCTACAACGTCGCTCCGCTGGTCATGCTGCTCGCCGTGCTGGTCACCTTTGGTCTGATGCAGCGGTCCAACGAAATCACGGCGATCAAGGCCGCGGGAACCAGCATCTACCGCATCGTTACGCCCGTGATCGTAGCCGCCGCTTTGCTGGCTGTGGGATTATTTTTCGCCGACCAGTTCTACCTGCCCCGCACCAACCAGCGCCAGGAAGCGCTGCACAACCAGATCAAAGGCAAGCCTCCGCAGACCTATCTCCGTCCCGACCGCAAATGGATTTTCGGTCAGAACAACGACATCTACTACTACCAATTTTTCGATCCCGATCGCGACCAGTTCGGCAATGTCACCGTCTTTGAGCTCAATCCTGCTGACTTCACAATCACGCGCCGTATTCACGCGGACCGCGCCCACTGGGCCGAGAATCTGAATCGCTGGGTGTACGAGCAAGGTTGGGAGCGCTCCCTGCGGGTCTCGGCCATGGGCGACTACCGCTCTTTCGACGTGGCCACGTTCCGTGACCTGCCGGAAACACCTTCGTATTTCAAGAAGGAAGTGAAACAGTATACCGAGATGAACTATGAAGAACTGCACCGCTACATCGGCGACCTGCAACAGAGCGGATTCGACGTGGTGCGCCTACGGGTGCAACTCAACAAAAAGCTGTCGTATCCCCTGATCACGCTGATCATGGCCATACTCGCCATTCCTTTCTCGCTTTCGACCGGAAAGAAAGGGGCGATCACGGGCGTCGCGGTGGCCGTCGGAATTGCGGTCTTCTACACGGTCGTCTCCCGCCTCTTCGAAGCCATGGGTGACCTCAGCCAGCTCCCTCCCGCCCTCGCGGCCTGGTCGCCAGACCTGATCTTCGTCCTGGTCGGGGGATATTTGATTCTGAAAGTGCCGACGTAGAAAGTCAGTGATTCGAGGCCCCTTATCAGGGCATGGCTTTAGCCGTGCTGGCACTTGTCGCGTGGTAGTCGCCTTCACTGCCTCACTTGACCGCCACGCCCCACGGATAATTATCCGTTGGAACGATCGGCTGGGCGGATAATGCGCCCGTCGCTGGCGTAATCGAAAATTGCGACACGCTGTTACCTCCTAGGGACGGGGATCCGTGGTTCGCGACGAAAAGCCAGTTGTCATCCGCGCGAATGGCCATTGAAGCGGGGCCCGAGCCGGTGGCCACCGTCGCCGGGCTTAATGCCGTCAGAGCGCCAGAAACCGGGCTGATTTTCAGCGCCGAAATCGTGTTGGAAAGTGTACCCAGCACGTAGACGTTATTCCCATAAGGATCGACCAGCACTTGTCCGGGACCGTTCGAACTCCCCGTCAGACCGAAGGGCGAACCCGAAATCGGCACCAAAGCTCCCGGGGCCAGGGGGCTCGTCAGGCAGTTTGTCGACTGGGTGGAATAACCATTGCAAATGGAGTACGCGCTGACCTTGTTGGTCAAGCTGTCGCTCACATAAACAAATCGATTGCAAGGGTCCACGGCGACGCCCGCTGGAGTCTGATCCGTAGCAAAAGAGGGTACCGAAGCCGTGCTCGCCGGATTCGTCAAAACACCCGACGAGGTATTCACTTGGAATTCAAACACCTGGTTCCCCAGACCATCGACCGCATAGAGATATTCCGTTGTGGGGGGCGTTAGCGTTGAGCACACCGAGTTCTGCACTCCATTCACGCCGATTGCGGGAAACACGGTCGGCGTCGGCGCCACACTTGCGATATCGAAACTTGCCTGAATAACGGTCGTCGGAGGATTCGCAGTTCCAGTCGTAAAAAAGGGCGACCCCGCCACTTCCGTAATGCTTCCCCCACTTCCGATGGCAAACACCGAAACCGCACCCGGCACGTAGAGAATGGGATTGGGAGCGGGACTGCCCGGAGATTGGGTAGGGTTTGGATTCGCAGTTGTCGTCGCCCGGTCCGCCACAAACAGAAACTTTCCAGAGGGATCCATCACCATAGGGCCCGGAACCACGGGCGCACTGACTGTACCGTTCGTCCCTAGAATTGTGACCGTTTCCTGGTTGAACGCCATTGGACTTCCCATGGGCGGCACGTTCCCGTCAGAATTGATCTTGAAGGTCTGGATGCCTGTGGTACCCCCGTTCTGACACAAGGTATTATTGGCGTTAAGGACCGCGTAAGCGAATGTTCCCGCTGGATTGACTACGATCGACGAGGGTATGCCGTTCAGAACGCAAACGTCGTTCGAGGTGTCCACCGGTGTGTTGCTGATCTCCGACAGGTGCCCGTTAAACAGATTGAAGCTGAAGGTCTCGATCAGCCCCGACCCCTGACTGCCGACCAGCAGCAATCCATTGGACGAGGGGTCATAGTTACTTCCGCACGCCACCAGCAGTCCGATTGAAATCAGCACCACCACCCCGAACAGCCACGCCAATCGTTTCGACATTCTCTGGTTGATCTCCATGTCTACGTGAGGTTTAAGGGTGCACACCCTCGCGGCGTCCCGCAAGCCGGGTTCTCCAGTCTGGAAAAACGGGAAAATCTCAACTCATTTGTGTATCAGGAAAGCGCGGGAAGAGCAAACTCCCGCACCGGCTATTGGAACCCTGAGAACGCCGCGGAGTTGCCCCGCTTTCCCAGCAGTTTCTAGTATACGAGAGGTTCGGCACAGATGCCGCCCTCCCCTCAGACTTCATCCTTAAACGTCGACTTCAAACGTCGACCTCGGAACTAAACTTGAAGGGGAATCCGAATGTCGGAAGCCGGAAGCCGGAAGCGCCCTTTATGCTTCCCGCCCCGCAGCGATGGCCTCCGCACGCTTTATGCTCCCCGGGCCGTCGGTGCTCAGCGGAAGCCGGATCTCCACCATCAAACCGCCCTCGGCGCGATTGAAAGCCGAGACCTTCCCGCCATGGAAGCGCACGGCTCGCTCCGTGATCGCCAAGCCCAACCCAACGCCCCCGGTCAGGCGTCCCCGCGCATCATCCAGGCGGTAAAACGGCTCGAACAATTTTCCCAGAGCATCCTCCGGAACACCCGGCCCCGAGTCGCTCACGCGAAGCACAGCCTCAGCACCGCCGGGCCGCTTCTCGCCCGTCAGCTCAATCTCGACCGACGACCCCTCCTGCGTATACCGGATCGCATTGCGTACCACATTCTCTACCGCGCTGTGCAACAGCGAATCGTTCCCCCGCACACCCCAGTCGCCCTCGGGGATTACGGTGTGAACATGGCAATGTCGCTCCTGCGCTTCAAACTCCGCATCCTCTGCAACCCCGGCCACTAACTCGCCCAGCGGCACCGGAGTCTGCGGCACGCGCTGTTCTCCGTCTTCCAGACGGGCCAGGGTCAGAATCCTGCCGATCAATTCGTTCAGCCGGCTGGCCTCGAGCTCAATGCGATCCAGCATGTCTGTACTTTCAACTCCCGCACGCTGACGCGCCAAGCCAAGCGCCACATTCAATCGCGCCAGCGGCGAACGCAGCTCATGCGAAATATCATTCAGCAGGCGAGACTGCGCCTTCACCAGCATCTCGAGGCGTTCCGCCATGGCATCGAAATCCCGCACCAGCCCCGCCACTTCGTCCCTCCTTTTGCTGGCCGGAGCGCCGCTCCGGGCCGTCAAATCGCCCGCCGCCAGTTGTCGCGTGGCCGCGCGCAGCCGCACGATCGGCTCAGTCAAATACCACGCCAGGAAATAGCACACCAGCCCGGAAGTGATCACTCCAATAATGACGCCCGGAATCGGCATGCCCCGCGGGCCCAGAAACACGCGCGGACCCGGAGGCAGTCCCATGACCAGCGTATAGCGATGTTGCCCATCCGAAGACGCCCGCGATTCCTTGAGCACCTTGGGAGCCGGAATGATGAATCCGTCGCGCGGAGACGGAGAGCCGCTGTTCAACATGCGGACGGCCCAGTCGGGCGCACCCCGGTGCGAAACCTCCTCACCCTGTTCGTTGAAAAGATAAGCGCGAACGTGCTGCGTGGCCACAACGCCATCCAGGTATTCGCGGGCCTGTTGTGCTCCGCCCTGCTCATACGCGCTGACGGCTTCATTCAACGTCGTCGTGCGCAACGGCTCCCACGAGGAACCGCGCGGCCGGAACGCCACCGTCACCAGAATGGCAAGCACGACGAATAAGGCCTGGGCCATCCAGAACGAAAGAAAAATTCGCAAAAACAGACTCTTCATAACAGGTCCTTCAATCTTTCACAGGGCACGCTAACGCATTCTCGCCCTGCAAGCAAGCTCATGCTGGCCGTGGAAGAGGGGCCCTTCGAGGGCCGCGGATGACGTTTGGGAATTAACTCGGTATTCAGCCCCTGTGGTGGTCTTCCTCGCTCGGTTTCGCCTGCGCCTTACACCCTCGACTTCTCCCTCGGCCGCGCAAAGATGTAACCTACCCCGCGCACTGTCTTGATGTGTTCATCGCTGTCCGTATCGCCCAATTTCTTGCGCACCTTGCTGACGTGCATGTCGATGCTGCGGTCAAACGGCGAAAACTTGCGACTGAGC
>Ga0182018_10001905_pt1 | contig 22346 bp, 18 predicted proteins | sample 812P2MmetaG_FD_120490 | JGI IMG/M metagenome (GOLD analysis project Ga0182018, IMG submission 120490) | Permafrost microbial communities from Stordalen Mire, Sweden - 812P2M metaG | ecosystem: Environmental > Terrestrial > Soil > Wetlands > Permafrost | place: Sweden: Stordalen | collected...
ACTTCTGATCCGGTGGCGTATCCGTGGGAATTACCCGATTTTGAAGGCAACGTTGTGGTGGAGATCGTGATCGATACTCACGGAGATATTGTCGGCAAGAAAGTTCTCCAAAGCCTGGGAGCCAAACTCGATGAGAAAGTTTTGACCGCGCTCGACAACTGGCACTTCCAGCCAGCCACTCACAATGGTGCGCCCATCGCATCCAAACAGGACGCGGTTTTCCACTTCCGCGCCCGAGGCTAGCGACTTTTCAGTCCGCCTTGTGGAAGCCCTGTCCACACCATTCAACCACTATAATGAAACAGTGAGCGACAACGAAATACAACAGATCGCCTCGGCCGATTTTCCGACCCGTTGGGGAAAGTTTCGCATTTACGGGTTTCGGGGGCACACCAGTTCCGATGGCGATCGCCGCGTGGAAGAAGCCATTGCGCTCCTAACCGGAGACGTGAAGTCCGCACCGCCGCTGGTGCGCATTCATTCGCAATGCCTGACCGGCGACGTTTTTCATTCGTTGCGCTGCGATTGCCGCCAGCAGCTTGAACTGTCGCTCTCGATGATTAGCGAGGAGGGCGCCGGCATTCTGATCTACGAACTACAGGAAGGCCGTGGCATCGGATTGATGGCCAAACTGCAAGCCTACGAACTGCAAGATACGGGACTCGACACGGTTCAGGCCAACGAACGTCTCGGCTTCAAGAACGACTACCGCAATTTCACGCTCCCGGCCGAGATTCTCAAAGCGCTGGGGGTCACGGGTGTGCGTCTGCTGTCGAACAATCCCGAAAAGGTCGAGGCCCTTGAACGCGCCGGAGTTCACGTCGTTGAGCGCGTTCCCTGCGAAGTCACTCCCAGTCCGCACGCCGAAGAATATCTCAAAACCAAGAAAGAGAAGCTGGGGCATCTTTTCAGCTGAGGCTGCTCCGGTCGAACGTTCTCAGTAGTCGTCAATTCTGCCCTGAGCTTAGCCTTGCACCGGAAGCGATATGCCATACGTATCCGTCTTCCGTCGCAGAATCCGCACAATGAAGAACGACAGCAAAGCCAGCAGCACGAACGGCAAGGACGCCGCCATGCGTGTGGGAAAAACCAGGACCGCAGGATTACTTGCCCGAGCTGGCCAAAACACTGACGCGAAAGCGACGCCGCAAGCCGCGATCCATTGCCAGCAGAGTGCGACCATAGCCGCGAGCGCCAGCACGCGCAGCGGGCGGCTTGCGTTGAGGATTTCGGCCCGGCGCAAACCTAGCCAGAGAATCGCAGGGAGCAGAATGACCTGGTCGTAAACCGCTCCGCCCGTCGGCGCCAGGATGACAGTGACTCCGAGGACAAAGCTCATTGCTAACGAAAAGTCGGCGGAGCCGGCCGGCTCACGGCGCGCACGCCAGCACATCGCCGCAGCTAGCGTCAGCGTCGCCAGTCCCACTGCAATTCCCAGGAATCTGCCAAGCACCAATTGTGAGAGAGGCGGCAACGTATAATGGGAATATCCCGCCAGCGAGCGCCACCAGCCAACAAACCATCCGGGTAGGGCGAGTTGGCTGACCACAACCAATAGCCCCAGGCAAAGGATGAAGCTGAGAGTAAACGTCTTTCGACGTTTCCAGTCGCTGACTGCCCACAACAGCAACCACAGAGCGAGCAGCCAAACCAATTGCGGTTTCACGGAAGCACAAGCGAGCAGCATTCCGGCAAGCCCGAACCGCCCACGAGCCAGCATTGCCGCCGTCAGCGCCAGCGCAGCTCCGACCAACAAGCCTGCCTGCTGCGCATACAAGCCTTCCAACACCGGATAACTCACCAGAAACAGAATGATTGCGACCGCCCCAGTCGTTGATGAAACCCGCAAGCGAAAGGCGCGAAGCCACAATATCAGGCTCGCTGCCGTAAGCAGGGGAAGCAGAATTCCCAGCACGACTCGAACTGTATCAAAACCAACCGGCAATAACGGTGCCACTAACAGATCGACATAGAGTGGATAAGAGAATGAGCGAAAATCCGTCGGCGGATCGGCCGGACGGCGTGGATCCATGGGCCGGCCGAAAAGGCCGGTCTGAATCTCCCGCGTCATCTCCTGCGTGTAGGGATTTTTGCCCTGAAAAAGCAGCTCGCGACCGGTGAGCCAGATGGGATAGAAGTCCCCGCCATAGTCATAGGCCCCAACCATTTCGTTGGCCGCATCCTGAAGTCGCGCCCTAGGCAGAAGCAAGTCGAAGTAGTAGTAGCAGGTCCCAAGCGCGACTAACAGAGCCAAAACCAGCGTGCGGTTTTTTCGCAGGCGCATGCTTAAGCCGAATCAGTTGGGGATCTTACACGCGACCAGAGGGCGCGCAACTCCACCGGCACTCATGAAACAGAGAAGGCGACCCGGGTCCGTTCAGTTTACTCTCTCCTGAAATCCCCAGAGGCAGTTCATGAGACTGGGCACACGGCTTCGCTTCGCCGCTTTCGTCGGTTCGCTGCGCCGCCCGCGAGTCAAGCTGACTGGGAATCAGGTAGTGGTGCGGTTTGAATCCTCTCACGTTACTATCGCAACCGAGGCCTGGAAACCTGCTTCGCTGAAAGCCATGCCCCTACAGTCAAACATAATGTAGTCACGATTGAGAAAACGATGGGAATGATAAAAAAGTATTTCCAGCTCAAAACCGTGATGGCGGCAAAGCAAAGGGCGAACGCCCACGCCGTGCCGCGCATGAGCGCCAAAGACTCCGGCGGAAGGCGGCCTAGCTGCCACGCCAATTCCACCGCGAGTAGAAGAAACACGCTGACAAAGAGTCCGAACCCAACATAAAAATCCCAATAAGTCCGGCTAAACCCCATAATGTAAAAGTGAGTTGACCGCATGGAGCCAAGACCCACTCCCACTTGGGATCGGACCAAGGAAAACCAGATGTGTGTGCGGCGTCAAAAAGCAGCAGAAGAACAGCTGCGATTCGATAAAACATCGACGCTCGCATTCTCGCCTCATAGATCGCGGTAGCGGACACTACTATCCTGCCGCGCAGGTTCAAACTGTACTCCTACCGGGAATCGAGAAGTCGCCTCAGGCCACTCTTGTTCTTGGCTGGCAGATAGCGCAACGCACTGCGCGCCAGCGCGGAGTAAACTTCGCGCGCAGCTGGCGAAGCCCGTAGCACGCGCAAATGCCGCTTCATTGTATCCACGTCACCGCGGACGATGGGCCCGCTGAACGCCCCAGCCGCGCCGAAAACAGCATAGTTCGTCAGCGTCTGCTGCAGGATGGGAATTATCCGCTGCTTCGCTGCTTTTCGATTCACTCCCGCGAGCGCCGCAACGCTCTCCGCAGTAGCCAGAAGCGCAGTGAATAGGGGGGAGGCAAACGTTCCCCAAGCATGATACGCAGCCTTGTCTTTCTTGCGAATTGAAGAGGCGTGACCGCCCAGGTCTTCAATGACGCGCCGTGCCACACGGACCGCAGGCGCATCACCTTCCAGCGCAAAAGACACTCCGAAAAGCGAAGGCCGCGAGCCCCGCACAAACGTCATCAGCGGATGTACGGACGCGACCGACGCTCCGCGGCTGCGCAGAACTGCCAGTTCATCGCTGGTAAGCGCGCCGCTGGAATGCAACGCGACTGTGCCCTTCCATTCGATCTTCTCTGTGAGAGCGCGTGCCGCTCGGGCGATCTCAGCATCCGGCACACAGAACCAGATCAGTTCGGCCCGCAAATCCGACGCTCCCGTCGCCGCTTCGATCGCCGCACCAATCGCCGGACCTGGCAATACCGGCGCCCCAACTTGCTTTGCCAATCGCTGCGCCTCTTTTATTGAAGCGCCCCGAGAGCGGGCAATCACCGCTTCAATCACGTATCCCACTCGCTGGAGCGACAAGGCAAGTGCTGACCCTAGATTTCCCGCCCCCACAATTGCGATCCGCGGCTTGACGGCCATGCCGGGCAGCATATCAGAATCGGCTTCTCGCTTTCGTGATCCGGTTACCCGGAAGCCAGCCTCCGACAAGACTTTCGCTGCCGCCGCGAGACGGGGAGTCGACACCCTTTCCCGTCCAATTCGATCGCCGTACACCGGTCTTTCAAAAGCCGAAAGCCGGCAGCCCGACGCCATGTTTTATATTGTCTGCATGCCCAATTCTTCTAAACCTGCCCGCCGCAAGCGAAGCAAAGAACGTATCATCTCCTCCCGGACCGTCTATCGTGGACCAGTTTTCTCGGTCACAACCGACCACGTCGAGGAACCGAATGGGGTGCGAGCGCGCCGCGATGTCATCCATCATTCGGGATCCATCGTCGTGCTGGCCGTAGAGGAGTCCAGCTCACCCCCGCGAGTTCTTCTGGAACGACAATACCGGCACGCAGCCAAGGACTACCTGTGGGAATTACCCGCCGGGCGCATCGATCCCGGGGAACAGGAACTCCAGGCCGCCAAACGCGAACTGTTAGAGGAGACCGGCTATACGGCTGGTACTTGGCGCCGTATTCTGAAGTTCTACGCCAGCCCGGGATTCGTCGCCGAGACCATGGCGGTCTATATGGCAACCGGACTTCGCGCTGGCGAGGCCCAACCCGAGGATGATGAGGTGATCTATAAACGGTTAGTTCCTTTGCCGGTCGCGGTCCGTATGATCCTCCGCGGGACCATCCAGGATGCTAAGACTATTGCTTCGGTGCTGTGGCTTGATCATATTTCGCCTACGGCGGGAGCAAAGAAGAGCCCGAAAATCGCGTCGCGCGTGGGCTAATCGGCCCGACATTTTGGGGAAAGCCGTTGACTTTGCTTTTTTTTTGAATGGTATGATCGCTTGACAGCCCACCCTTGGTGCCCCAAATTGCATCTTAAGTTCGCGGTATTTAACTGTGATGCACGTCCCCGGGGACCCCCAAATAAAGGACGTGCAGAAAGAGGGGGGACGTGGAACGACTGAAAGGAACCGTCAAGTGGTTCAACAACGCTAAGGGATATGGCTTCATCGGTCGCGCGGATGGGCCTGACGTTTTCGTTCACTACAGCGCGATCAGCTCCGAGGGATACAAGAGCTTGCAGGAAGGCGATCCGGTGGAGTTCGAAATCACCGAGGGGCAAAAAGGGCCGCAGGCGGCGAACGTGACCAAAGCTAACGCTGCATAGGTCGCCCGAGCCATTCTGCTCCGCCCCCACGCCTCGGCAGTCGGCTGAGCGCGTGTGTGACCCGCACTTTCTGCGTCTCGCCCTTCGACTGCCGCGGTGCCTCTAGCTTGCCGTGTCCGCTGGCCCCGTCGTCCGATCTTGGTTATCTTAAGTCAGTGGACAACAAGGCCATCGCCAACATTCTCTACGAGACCGCCGACCTGCTCGAAATCGACGGGCAGGATTCTTTCCGCATCCGCTCTTATCGCAATGCCGCGCAAGCCATCGAAAACCTCTCGCAGCCGATCAAAGAGCTCATTGGCGATCCCAAGCAGGTCCTCGCCATTCCCGGCATCGGCAAAGGCATGCTGTTAAATCTGCAGGAGCTTTTCAAAGATGGCAAACTTTCTATTCAGACCGGATTACTCGAGAAATACCATCCCTCAATGCTCCAGTTGCTGAAGATTCAAGGCCTGGGGCCGAAGACCATCGCACTGATCTGGAGCACATACAAAATTTGCGACGTGGACGGGGTCGCACAACTGGCGCGCGAAGGAAGAATTCGCGAGTTGCCACGGATGGGCGAAAAGCACGAGGCCAAGCTGCTGAAAGCCATCGAGGACTATCGCCGCATCGGCGGCCGCTTCCTCATCGACGCCGCCGAAGCCGAGACCGAAAAACTCACCGCATATCTCGAAAAGTACCCTGGCATCGACAAGATCACGCCCGCCGGGTCGTTGCGGCGAGGCCGCGAGACCGTAGGCGACCTCGACATTCTCGTCACTGGAAGCGCATGCACTTCTGAAGAAGGCCGCCAAAAGGCCATCGCCTACGTCGCCCAATATCCACCGCTCATGGACGTGATCGCCAGCGGCGATAACAAGATCAGCTTCCACCTGCGCAGCGGCATGCAGGTCGACGTTCGCCTTCTACCGCCAGAATCTTTCGGCGCGGCCATGCAATACTTCACCGGATCGAAAGCCCACAACGTAGCCCTGCGTCAGCGCGCCCTCAAGCTCGGTTACACGCTGAACGAATACAGCCTAGCCACACTTGATGGCGGAACGCCGGTCGCGGGCAAAACCGAAGAAGAAATTTACGCCAAACTGAACCTCGACTATATTCCGCCCGAGATGCGCGAGAATCTCGGCGAAATCGACCTGGCAAGGGATCATACTCTGCCCGCTTTGATCAGGCAGGCCGATCTCCGGGGCGACGTTCACATGCACACCGTCGAAACCGACGGCCGCAACACCATCGAAGAAATGGCCGAGGCCGCCAAGGCGCGCGGCTATCAATACATGGCGATCACCGACCATTCCAAGAATCTGGCCTTCGCCAACGGTCTCGACGACCCGCGCGCCGTGGCGCACATCCAGCGCATTCGCGAAGCTGGCAAGCGAATCGAAGGCATCACTATCTTCGCAGGCGTCGAAGTCGACATTCTGGCCGACGGCAATCTCGATCTCTCCAACGACGTGCTGGCGCAGATGGATATTGTCATCGCCAGCATCCACTCCGTCTTTAATCAGGAACCGGCGAAGATGACCGACCGCCTGCTGAAAGCCACCGAGAATCCCAACACGTCGATCATCGGACATCCCACCGGCCGCATTCAGCTACGCCGCGACGCCTACGCCTTCGACATGCATGCAGTTCTCTCCGCGGCCGCAAAACACAAAGTCGCAATGGAACTAAATTCCTATCCCGACCGCCTCGACCTGAACGACGTGCATCTGCGTCAGGCCAAGCAGCAGGGGGTTAAAATTGTCATCAACACCGATTCCCACCACACCTCCCACATGGAAAAGATTCGTTACGGCATCCTGCAAGCCCGTCGCGCCTGGCTGACCCCAAACGATGTCCTCAATACGCTGCCCCCGCAGCAATTCGCGCAAGCCATGAAGCACGGGTGGTGAAGCGGCCGGGTGCCCCAGCTCTCGCCGATTTTGCGGGACCTGGGGGGGCCACCTCGAATGTTCACCTCGTCACAGACAGGCCTTGCCTATTTTTTCTACTCTCCATTCATGACTCAAGGCTTACGCCGATTTTGCGGAAGTAACGACTTACACTTTCTGACGTTCAGTTGTTACCGACGGGGCCCGCTTTTGCGGAACGATGCTTACTATGATTTGTTCCTGAAGATCCTGGGACGGGTTCGCCGGCGTTATCGGCTCGCGGTATCGGGGTAGGTCGCCATGCCGGAACACGTTCATCTATTGGCGAGCGAACCGCAGCGAGAAATATTGTCGACAGCGATTCAGGCATTAAAGCCCGGGTTGGTGCGAAGTTTGGAGGGTGGTGGAGTCGGCAGCGGATGGCGCGAATTCGCTTCTCTCCCGCCCCCGCGAGTTCGAAGAAATGAGTAGAGGTACACCGCAAGGTTGAGATTGCCGAAGCAATTACCGGAGAGTTTTGCCTGGATGGCGTCAATGGCGTCAAGGGATGCTATCCCCTTGAGCCCTCGCGCTATACGCTGTTTTCCTCTGGTCATCCGTGTATCGAAGCGGGAACCTGTCAAGCTCTGCTCACCCTATCTCCGCATCTCGGGTATGTCTGCCCTGAGGTGCTCAAACGTCCCGGGCCGGACTGAGATTCGCTGGCACATCGGGATTTTGCGAAAGAGGTGTTGGGCTGCTGCGTGGTTGGCACCGCGGCGGGCACAAATGAAGTCGAAAAGTCGAGAACTGCATTTTACGCTGTCACGGCAAAGCTTGAGGGAGAGTATTCTCGCGGAATATCACGATCCATATCGCTCTCCGCCAGCGCGATGACGCCCCAACGCCCATCTGAAGTAGAATCAGCGTTACGAGAAACTTCTATGCCGGATCCAACTCCTGCCCCTCCGCCGAAGCCGCCTGCACCGCCGGCCGTTGCCGTCGGTCCCACGATCAACATTGGCGAAGAATACGGAACCGCGAAAAAAAATCTCCCGCCCGCCAAGATTGTCCTGATCGCGATCGGTGCGGTCTTAATCGTGGTGCTGATCGCTTCCTTCGTGAAGCGCGCCAAGCCGCAGGCCGCAGGATCTCTCGACAACGTTGCCGCCGTCGAAATTCCCGATCAGAACTCTACCATGGTCGCGTTGACCTTCACGCTGCGCAATAGCAGCGACAAAATTCTCTACGTCCACACGGTTGAGAGCACCCTCAAGGCGCCGGGCGGAGACTCTACCGCCGACGCCGTTTCCGCCATCGATTTCCCTCGCTATTATCAAGCATTCCCCACGCTGAAAAATGGCTCGCAGCCCGCCCTCCCACCGGAGACCAAGATTCAACCGGGCGAAGCGGTCACTCGAACCGTCATCGTGGCCTTTCCCGTAACTCTCGATGCGTTCAACCATAGACAATCGGTTAGCGTGGTAATCTGGCCCTATGACCAGACAGTGCCAGTCGTATTGACGAAATGAAGTGGAGCGGCTTGCGCGAATGCCGCCGAATGCGTTTCTATAACAGCATGAACAATTTCCGGCATTCTCTGCGCGCATTCAGTCTGCTGCTGGTAATCCTCATCTCGACACTGCTGGCCGCCGCTGCACAGGGGGGAGAGCACGGCACGTATCTTTTCTACGTCGGCACCTACACCGAAGAAGGCAGCAAGAGCAAAGGCATCTACGTCTACCGCTTTGATGCCGAAACGACCGAGATCACGCCGCTCGGCTTGGCCGCGGAGACGACGAATCCATCTTTCGTGGCGTTGCACCCCAACGGCCGCTTCCTCTACGCGGTGAATGAAGTTGGCGGCTATAAAGGGCCAAACAGCGGCGGCGTCAGCGCGTTCTCCATCGATCGCGTTTCGGGAAAACTTACTTTCCTCAACGAAGTGCCTTCCGGGGGCGCCGATCCCTGCTATCTTACCGTCGACAAAACGGGAAAATATGTTTTGGTGGCGAATTACACTGGCGGCAGCCTCGCCGTTTTTCCGGTGCTCGCAGATGGAAAGCTCGGTGAGTCCTCGGCCTTGCTGCAGCACACCGGCCATGGCACTAATCCTGAGCGACAGGAGAAAGCGCACGTGCACTCCGTCGACCTCTCGCGCGATAATCGCTTCGCCATGGTCGACGACCTGGGGCTCGACCAGCTGTTCGTCTACAAGTTCGACAGCGCCAATGGAACTCTTACGCCCAACGATCCGCCGTTCGACAATCTCGATCCCGGAGCAGGTCCGCGCCACTTCGTACTGAGTCCGACGGGAAAGTTCGCGTACGTGATCGCAGAAATGCAATCGACGGTGACGGCATTTTCAAATGATGAAAGGACGGGAACGCTGCATCGGCTGCAAACCATCTCGGCGCTGCCCAAAGGATTCGCGGGCCAGAACGATGACGCCGAGATCGCAATTTATCCTTCCGGCAAATTTCTCTACGCCTCGAACCGCGGCAGCGACACCGTTACTGTCTTCGCAATTGATCCGCGCAAGGGCACGCTCACGCCGCTCGAATCCACACCGACGCAAGGTAAAATTCCGCGCAGCTTTGAGATCGACCCAACCGGCAAGTTCCTGTTCGCCGCCAACCAAAAGTCAGACAACATCGTGGTCTTCCGTATCGACGCCAAAACCGGCCAGCTCACGCCCACGGGCAAGGTGCTCGAGGTAGGTTCGCCGGTCTGCGTGAAATTCCTAAAGATTGACTGAGCTTTGAATTTGGCGGTCGCAGAGACGTACCTGGCTACGTCTCTGCTTGTGCCTTCCGAACCGCGAATGGTAGGGACGTTCGAAGCAACCTCTCTACGTTTTTTTCTGAATAAATCTCCGCCGCACCAAATGGGTGTGGGCGTCCGGTTTAATCTCGTCATACTTCAAGCAAGCTGCTGATTGAGCCATCTACTTCGAGCACCGCCAGCGCCACCTGGTCACAGCTGTTACTTCCGTGTTCTCGCAGCGAACGATGCAATTCGTCCATGCTGACGTGTTCCCGCGACATGTGCGGCGCGATGATCTTCCCGTCATGAATCAGCAGAGAAGGTTCGCCCTCGATCAAGCGCCGGAAGCGCCGGCTGCCGCCCGAAACATCGGCGACCAGGTAAGTTCAAGATCAGGAGCGTGCTGGCCGCCACCGCGCCGCCCAGCAGCGACGTATCGGGGCCGGTCATTGCATTCTGCACGGAATTCGACAACAGAAGCAGAAGCGTCAGATCGAACGGGGTCATCTGCCCGACCTCACGCTTACCGCTTAAACGCACGCCAATCAGCACCAGCAGATAGATCGCGGCTGTGCGCAGCACGATCTGCAGCAGCACGGGGCCGCCGGGGAAAAAGGCTCCAGTCATAATTTAGTGTTTCGTATTTAGTGTTTAGTTCGCCGTCACCGGCGTGGGAGCATTTTTCGGCGTGCTCAAATATCCCGCGGCTTTGTTCTTGTCCACACTCCACACCACCAGCTCAAACAGCAGGTGGTCGCGGCCGGAGTAGAACTGAATTGGCTCCGCGACGTTGCGATCTTTCTTTTCGATCGTCTTGTCGTCCGCGGTTACATTCACCGTGAACTTACCTTTCTTGACGTCGGCCTTCTTGAGCTGCAGGCTCACCGTTGATACCGGTTGCGGCTTGGCGCCTTTCAGTAAAGTAAACTCGTAGTAGTTGCGGTCGCCTTTGTGTTTCAGCGTCTCCAAGTCACCCTGCGTGTGCGCGATCAATCCGCTCTGCATGCCCAGATCGCCAATCGTGCTTTGCAACTTGGCTTTGGTGGCATCCAGATCGGCCTTGGTCGAAGCCACGTCGGTTCGCACTCCGCCCACGTCGCTCTTCACACCTGTAATTTCTCCGTTTACCGCGGTGATCTGCGCCTTCTGCTCGCTCTCCAGTCGGCCTACCGCGGCCTTTTGTTGCTCCTGCAACTCGGCCGTACGCTGCGCCAGTTGCTTCTTGGTCATGCCATTCTGTCGGGCCAGCGTTTCTTCCTGCGCCTCCGCCGTCTGCATGCGGTTCTGCAACTCTTTGACTTCCCCCTGGCTGGCGCTCAGATTTTGTTTTAGAACCTCAATATCCAAGTGCGTCATGTAGTGGGCATATCCAAAACCCGCTACGACTAAGATCGCCAGCACAATCAGAACCCACTTGCCGGCATTCGACTGGTGTTCCATTTGTACATCGCCATCATCGGCCATACATTCTTCCTCCTCAGGAAGCAAACGAATGAAATTCAGGGATGCTTAATTGTTTAGCACGATTACCACAGTGTCAACTGACTCACAGCCAAGCCAAAAGGAAACTGAACAGCTTGAATGATGACTCCCCTAGTGCCGAAGCGTCAACGCTTTCTGCAGAAACGGTTCAGGATCGCGGCGAACCGAGGCCGCTTCCGCCCCTAGTCGTTTTTCCATTTGTTTTCGAGCCGCAGCCATCGAGTTCGCGACCGCCGGAATGGAAAGCGATCGCGTCATATTCTCTGACTTTACGATGCACGCATAGGCCAGCCGCACCGGAAAGCCCGCGTCATCGAGAAACCGGCCGTAAGCCAGCCAGTCTTGGGCACTCTCGCTGTTGTCGCCGAGCGAGCGGTCCAATTGCAACGCGTGCTGATAAAGCAGCAACGCTTCGGTGACCTTGCCAGCCTTGGTCTGAAGCGCGGCATCGTTGACATCCGCCAGGCTCTCCAGCTTGCTCTGGCCGGTCTGCGCGGCAAGCTTCTCGGCCAGGTGATAGGACTTGGCGGACAGTTCCGTCTGCGACGAACGGAACTGGCAATCGGCCATGCGCAACACGATGGCGATCACCTTGTCTGCTGCCGGACGATCCTGGGGGCGCTGACGCGCAATCTTTTCCAGGAATGCGACGTAGTGTGACGCCGCAGCCCGTGCCTTGCCCTCGCGATCCAGTTCTTGAGCGAGAAACAGGTGCACGAGCAGCTGGTCCGGGTCCGCCGCCAGAGCCGCAGCCCAGCTGGCCAGAGCCGTGTCGGCATGGCCCTTCTGTAGAGCCAGGAGACCGCGATCAACAAGCAGGTTGGGGTCCTTCGGTGTGTACTTGAGCGAGGCGTCGGTCAGATCGAGCGCTTCGTCAAACCGGTTCTGATCGATCAGAAAGCGCAATAGCCCCTGACGCGCCCCAGGATCGGCCGGATTGGCCTGCACCGCCCGCCTCCAAGCGGCCTCGGCTTGTTGCGGCTGACCATCCTCGGTTGCTCTCTGTGCCAGCCGCATCTGCAGCGAGCTGTCAAATGAATTAAGAGCCGCAGCTCGCTCGAGGTCGTGCAAGTCATCGGTGCGCAGCGCAAGATAGTAACGGGTCTGATCGAGGGTTCCCCAAACCACCAGCAACAGCGCGGTACCCACTCGCAACGAACGGGCTCCCATAGTTCGTCCCCCGAGCCATCGCCCCACCGCGGCGAAGAGTCCGCCCGCCCCGGTGGCAACGTCTGCGACCCGCTCCCGCGAATTGAGCAGAACAGATGCGATCCGCCCATCCCGCAGTTTCCAGATGGCGCCATCCAGAATGAAGTGGTGAATATTTATCAATGCGGTGAAGATCAGGAAGCTGGCCGCAAAATCCTGGTGGAACGCGCGGCTCGCCACCCACGGACCCGGAATGAACAACGCGATGCCACCAAGCACCAGCACCCCGAAATAGGCGAGCGGCCGCCAGTCGCGCGGTTTCTTGCTGGCGGCACCGCGCGCAGCGCTGCTCGATGCTTCCCCGGCGGCCTCACGGCGGGCATAGTAACTGGTGATCCAGAGATACTGGGCCGAATGCATTACCGCCAGCACGCCCGAACTGTAGCGGTTCTGCGGAATCTCCAGGCCCTTGATCAGCGATATCACTGACGGCAGCAGGAACCAAAGGAACTGCGATGAAAACAGCGTAAGCGAGGGAATCAGCTTTCGCCACCCGGTGGTCCGCGCCAGTCGGCCAAGCCCGAAAGCCGACAGCCCGATGAATGCCACACCGAGGACAATCTGCTCCCAGCGGCTCACCGCTTGGGGGATTCCCAGTGACAAGAACAGTGGGTCCGTCGAAGATCCCGTGTGGAATCCGAGAAAAAGAATCAGATACGAAACGACAAAAGCGCCATACAAAGCCCGGCGCGTAGTCTTTGCCGGATCGGCTCCAGCCCGGCGGGCGAACATCATGAACAACCCGTAATTTTGCCCGCTGTAATGCCACGGACTCCAGGTCAAATAAATGGTGAAGATCCAGGGCAGGAGACGCAGCCAGAAATGCGACAACAACAGCGTCAGCACCACCAGGGCCGTGATATGGACGGTGAAAATGCGATATTTCTGGAAGTCCTCGGAGCGATGGTAAGCGCGGTAAATCGTCGCCATGTAGTGCGGATAATTAAAAAAGAGCGCCAGCACATAGAACGCAACCGACCAGGCGCGCGCGTTCGAAGCCAGCGAAAAATACGAAAGCAGCAGCAGCGGAGCCGACCACGCTCCACAACCCACGATCAGATCGAGCCAGGGATTGTAAATCCAGGGCGCAGCCGGTTCTTTCGGATTCGGTCGCGACTTTCGCATCATTGTGACTGACGATGACTTTCCGGACCGCGACTCGCTATAGCCACAATCCCGGGCTGCGCTCGACATGGAGGCGAGTCGATAAGTTAGGCCGCTCCCAACCGTGTCTGAGAAGAGCGCGGCTTACAGCCCTGCCGTTAGTGCCCAAACCGAGGCTCCGTTCAGCCCCTCAGATTCAATGAGTCGTACCACAAGAAGATTTACGCGACCAGTTCCAGTCTGTACGGCTCGACCAAATTATAGTTGGGGGAATTGCGATGACGAGTAACAGGAAGGAGGCAACAGGGGTAACGAAAGTAACCTGCGCTTACGAGAAGCGAAACCGGGCAGCCCAACATTTCAACGTTATTCGAACTTCCAGCGAGTCGATTTGCTTTGAAAGTGTTTCTCCCACAGCCCAAACACGACTCGCGGGCGTACCTGGAACACCGGCTCCTTCATCGAGAGAATGTCCAACCTCATCGAAGACATATCAAACTTGTACTTGCGTTGGTACTGCGAAAGGAATTTGCGCCGCGCGCCCACGTCTGCGATTTCCGCGACGCCTTCGACAATCACGGCCTCATTGGCGTGCTCGGTGCAAAGCACGCAGTTCGCGCTGTCCGCCAAGTTTCGCGCCTTGCGTGACTTGCTGCCCGTGCTGAACAGCAGCCATCCGTCCTGCCACAAGCCCCAGACGACCATAGTGTGGGGAGAGGGTGGCAACGAACCACCCGGGTTGACCGTCGTGATCCAGTAGTTGTGCGATTTCTTGAGGCGCTGTTCGGCCCAACTCCACGGGAGCAGCCCCTTACTGCCTGCGGGCAAACCGTAGCCGGGCATGTGCGGGCGACTGGCTTTGGGTTTCTTCGATTGTGCTGCAGCCTTTTTCAGCGGCATGAGGAATCTCGGCGAGATTGCGACTGACTCCGGTTTCAGAGGTTCTTCTTGGTCCACTGGTCGATCCGGTCGAGCGCCTGCTGCAGGTGCTGCAGCGAGTTCGCCACGCTGAATCTCAGATAGCCCTCGCCGAATTCGCCGAAGGCCGTGCCGGACAGCGCGGCCACTCCAGCCTCCTCCAGCAGTCTGTCGGCCAGCGGCTTCGATTTCCAACCCGTCTTCGTGATGTTGGGGAAAACGTAAAACGCGCCTTTGGGCATGCGGCAGGAGAAGCTTTTAATATTGTTCAGTCCGGTCACAAACATATCGCGGCGCCGCTGGAATTCGTCGCGCATATGGTCGACCGAACTCTGTTCTCCTCGAATGGCCTCGATCCCCGCGACCTGCGTGAAGCTCGCCGTGCAGGAGTTGGAGTTGGTCATCAGGCGCGTCATATGCCCGGCCAGGTCAGGACGCATCACGCCATAGCCCAGGCGCCATCCCGTCATGGCGTAGGTTTTTGAGAAGCCGTCGAGAAGAATCGTCCGCTCCTGCATCCCCGGAACCGACATGATGGAAAAGTGCTGGCCCCCGTCGAATAGGAGGCGGCTATAGATTTCGTCCGACAGGATCATCACATTGCGATCGCCGATGATCTCGGCGATCTGCTCGAGCTCGCGGCGTTCCAGAACTCCGCCCGTAGGATTCTGGGGCGAATTCAAAATAATCAACCGGGTGCGATCGCTGATGAGCGAGGCCAGTTCATTCACGTCGAGCGAGAAGTCGCGGTCCTCGCGCAAAGGAATCGGCACGGCGCGTCCGCCAACGTAGTGGATCATCGACTCATAGATGGGAAAGCCGGGATTGGGAAAGATGACCTCATCTCCCTCATCAATGAGCGCCAGAATTGTGAAGAAAATAATGGGCTTACCGCCGGGGACCACAACCACCTCATCGCTCGTGACCTTCACCCCCCGGGTGCGACTGACATATTCGGCCAATGCCTGACGCAGTTCCGGCAGGCCAGCGGAGGGAGCGTAGTGCGTCCAGCCCTGGCGCAGGGCTTCGATGCCGGCCTCGACCACGTTTGCGGGCGTGTCGAAATCCGGTTCGCCGATCTCCAGGTGAATAATACTTTTGCCTTGGCGCTCGAGCGCGCGAGCTTTGTTCAGAACTTCAAAGGCGGTTTCGGTGCCCAGCCGCGACATGCGGCGCGCTAACTGCAATTCGTATTGGGTAGCTTTCTCCATGCGGACAAACTCCGGAACCGGCAAACCTCAAATTATACGCCCGCTGCGCGGACGACCGGAGCAATCCAGCGCAGAGGGGCGCAGAGGGGCGCAGAGGGGCTCGCGCGTTGGCGGCCGGGGGATCGAGGAGCGGAAAGGGACAAAGGAGTGGAACCGCGTGCGCATCGCAGGATGATATCGCAGACACGCCGTATCAGTCCTCACGACGAGAGACCTAGCCAGCTACGTCTTACCAAGCGGACTTACTCGGAGACGCTGTGTTCTTCGCTTTGGGCGCGGAGGACGCGATCCACGGAATAAGGGGCGCGGCGGCTGGGCTCGTGATAGTGGCGAACCTGCATTTCTCCGAGCAGGCCAATGGCCAGCAGATTCAAGCCACCGAGTAGTAATCCCATCGATGCCATCATCAGGGGGCCGTGTTCGGCCATCACTGGAACGTGGCGCAGGAACTTCTCTGTACCAAGCCAGAACACAATGCCACTGCCGGTGAAGATGCTCATCATCCCGATGCCGCCGAAAAAATGCAGCGGGCGAGAGAGATAGCGCAGCAGGAAACGAATCGTCAACAGATCGAAAAACACGCGGAAGGTCCGCGTGATGCCGTAGTGCGAAACCCCGCGCTCACGGTTCACGTTGCGGATCGCCACTTCACAGATCGTGGCACCATGCCAGGAGGCGAGCGCCGGAATGAATCGATGGAGTTCTCCGTACAGCGGGACCTGTTCGAGAATGTCGCGGCGGTAGGCTTTGAATGTGGTGCCGAAGTCGTGGATGTCGACGCCGCTGATCTTGGCCATCATCCAGTTGGCGATGCGCGAAGGAATGCGGCGCATCCAGAAATTATCGACGCGCACTTTGCGCCATCCGCTGACAATGTCGTAACCGGCGGCAATCTTTTCCAGGAATAGTGGGATGTCGTTGGGATCGTGCTGCAAATCGCCATCCATCGCGATGATGTATTCTCCACGGGCATGGTCGAAACCCGCGGCGAGTCCAGCGGTCTGGCCGAAGTTGCGACGCAGCTTGACGACCGTCACGCGACTGTCCACTGCGGCGATTTCACGCAGCATGGCGAAAGTGTGGTCTTTGGAACCGTCGTCCACTAAAACGATTTCGAAGCTTTCGCCGTGGGCCTCCATAACCGCTTTCAGGCGGTCGTAAAGGTCGGTAACGTTTTCCTGCTCGTTGTGGAGCGGGACCACTATGGAATACTTGGGCACGGTTTTTAATTATAGACCTAAAAACGATTCTCGGTGTTCTTAGATCTCGGTTCTCAGGTAGGTACCTTGGGACTAGCGCCCGTGGCGCTTGGGCAGCGTATTTGGATGGAAAGCGAACGCAGCCTCCGCGTGAAACACGCACCCAATCGCAGGACACCCGAAGCCATGAGATGACCTTCCAGAAAAACCCTTCCCAGTGACGAGCGCCGCAACCCGGACGGCAGCGAGTCTTGTTTCGAGAAAACGCTACGATCCTCCGCCCCCCACTCCGGGCGCCTGAGCTCGGCCTGCCTGATGCCTCAATAATTCTTTGCAACCTCTTGAACTTAATTAGCTTATGGTTAACAGGTTTCACAAGTTTTGAGCTGAATACCTGATTTCCCGAAGTCGCTTCAAGCTCTCCCGGATTGTTTTCATTGAGCTTGCTGACGCTGGTTCCGGGTTCGGCTTTCGCGGCGCAGGAGTTTCGGGATTCGCTTTGCAACGGACTTGTCGATGACTTCATGCAAGAAAGAAAAAGCCAAGGTCCCCATCCCGACGCCGCCAAACGCGCGAGCGCGCAGGGGACACCGTCGCGCGCACGCAACTCACACCCAGGCGCACGGCAATCGCTACGATCCCGAAGAGCCCGACCAAGGCGAGGCACTTTTCCGCTTGGTCGAAATCGCGTTTCAAGCCTGCTCTTTCAGTTTCAAGCGCGATTTGTTCTCTTCCATGAAACTTTTGATCTCATTGGCTGCGCCCAGCAGACGGTTCCATTGCTCGTAATAAAGAGTGACCGGGAAACGGCCCAGGCCATAGACGCTGACGCCGCCCTTCTCCCCGACCTTGAAGATGAGGTCGCCGCTGCGCTTTTTGGTTTCGACTTCTTTTTCCAGCTGAGATAGCTTTGCTCTGAGTTCTTCGTAGGTGGGTTCTGCCATAATTTCCTCGTTTCTGAAATAATTGCTTTGACTGGTGACTGGCCCTGGCCGGGGGTTAGCGCGCTTGCTCGAACGACTCTTCCAAACGACTCTTCCAATAGTAACTTGCCTGTCGTTGCGTTGGTTAGGGAACCGTTATAAGCTTTTACGAGTCTAATACACGAACCGAGAAAGCATGACTAGCTAATCGATGCGGTTCTGGACGAGAGGTTCGGCGTGGCTCTGTCTGTCCTTGATGTTGTGGACGGTAGCAGCGGAGTCTACCCACAATCATACCAGCCAGAGAGCGTCCGCTTCCTGTTCGATTTGCGTAGTGGCGCACAGCGCCAGCCCCAGCCTAAGTTCCAGCCATGCCGGTCCAGTCTTTGCCGCGATCGGTTTGCTGCGAGAAGAAGACGTAATTGCTAAGACCCGGTTCGATTTTTCTGAACAAGGCATTCGCGGTCCTCCTGCCCCGTAGGGATTCCCAAGATCGAGCGATCCGGCTGAGGGTTCTCTGTTTTCGAGTTCAACCTTGGGGCCGGGCCAATTCCCTATTGATCTTGATTCAGGAGGGCTTATGCCTACTTTTTATACGCGGCGGCTGGCTGCATTGGCAGCGGTCGCGGTATCGCTCGCAGCTACGATTGCGGGCGGCCAGTCGGTCGGCAACTCCACAGCCTTGAACGGGACCGTGCTGGATGCAACCGGCGCCGCGGTTTTTGGGGCTACCGTAAAAATCCATAATCCGGTCAGCGGCCTGGACCGCAGCGTGCAAACCGATACCACCGGCGGATTCAGTTTCCCCAACATTGCGTTCAATCCCTACCACCTTTCCGTCACGGCCAGGGGATTCTCGTCCTATGCGCAGGATGTGCAGCTGCGCTCCGTCATGCCGGTCTCGGTGACCATCACCCTGCAGGCCGTGGTGGCAACCACCACGATCGAGGTCCGTGAAAATGCCGGCGATCTGGTCGAGACCGATTCCACCTTTCACACCGACGTAGACAAGAGCCTGCTCGACCGGCTGCCTATGCCTGAGTCGTCGGGCGTGAGCGGAGCAGTCGAAGCGGCGACCCCGGGGGTTTCCGCCGACTCCAATAACCAAATGCATGGGCTTGGCGATCATGCGGAAAACACTATCTCGGTTGATAACCAGGTCAATTCCGATCAGACCAGCAAGACTTTTTCAAATCAGATTCCGTCGAATTCGATTCAATCGATGGAGGTTATCGCGGGAGCGCCGCCGGCCGAGTTTGGAGGCAAGACAAGCCTGGTGGTGAAGGTCAGCACCCGATCCGGGCAGGGAGTTACGAAGCCCACCGGTTCGCTCACCACTTCCTATGGGTCGTTTGGCACGTCGAACGCGGCATTCGATCTCGCCTATGGTGGACGAAACTGGGGAAATTTCATTGCGATTAGTGGCGACAACAGCGGCCGCGCTCTCGACGCACCCGAATTCGCCGTGATGCATGACAAGGGGAACGAGGAGAACGTTTTCGACCGGATCGACTATCAGATCGCCAACGGAAATACGGTTCATTTGAACCTGGGATTAACCCGTTCCTGGTTTCAGACCCCGCAGACTTTTGACAATCTGAATCTGGGCGTGGTGGACCCCTCGGGAAATCCCGTTCCTCCGATGGATCAGCGCTCCCAGATCAAGACCTACAACGTAGCGCCGACGTGGACACGCCTGCTCAGCCCGACGGCCGTCTTCACCTTCGGCGGCTTCGTGCGCCGGGACGGTTACAACTACTATCCGAGCAACGATCCCTTCGCCGATCTAGGGCCTCTTAATCTTCAGCGGGAAACGATCGGGCAGCACCGCACGCTCACCAATACGGGCATTCGTTCCGATCTGGCATATGCGTATGGAATCCACAACCTGAAGATGGGACTGAGTTATGAGCAGACATTCCTGACTGAAAATGACAGCCTTGGTATCGTCGATCCGCTGCTCAATGCCCCGTGCGTGAACGCCGGTGGCGTTTCTGTGGCCGCTCCGGGTGTTCCCAATCCGTCCGTTTGTCCGACGGGGCTGTATCCGAATCAGGCCACGGCGGGTTCCCCGGCCGCGGGGGTATCGCCCTACCCATTTTTCAATCCCGTTTTGTTGCCCTACGACCTCACTCGCGGCGGCCTCGCGTACTCCTTCCACGGCCACACGGACGTGAAGGAACTCGCGCTTTACGCGCAGGACACGATCAGCAAGGGGAATTGGTCGTTCAGTCTCGGCCTTCGCGGCGACTTGTACAACGGCCTAAGCATAGCTCGACAGGTCGAACCACGCCTCGGCGTTGCCTACAATATCAAGCCGAGCAATAGTGTTCTGCGAATTTCCTATGCGCGGACGCTGGAAACTCCGTTCAATGAGAATTTGGTGCTTTCCAACAACGGTTGCGATTTTGCGGTGATTGCGGCGCTGGTACCCTGCGTTCCGGCGAACTTAAATCCCGGCTTCCGCAACGAATTCCACGCCGGCTTGCAACAGGCGTTCGGGCGCTACTTGGTATTCGATGGGGAATACATTTGGAAGTACACGCATAACGGCTACGACTTCAGCGTGCTGGGCAACACGCCGATCACATTCCCGATCGAGTGGCATAACTCAAAAATTCCTGGATACGCGGCCAGCTTGCGCGTGCCTACGCTGCACGGATTTTCCGCAACGATGGTGTTTTCCAGTGTGGCTGCGCGGTTCTTTCCGCCGCAGGTGGGAGGGTTAGGAGTGACGGTAGGGCAAAACGGGCAGCCCTTCCGCATTGATCACGACGAGAAGTTCAACCAGTCCACCAACCTGCAGTATCAGCCTTTGAAGCGTGGACCGTGGTTGGGATTGAACTGGCGGTATGACAGTGGACAAGTGGCGGGCGCAGCCCCGTGTTATGGCTTTAACCCGGGCAACGACTGTCCGGCTTCGACCACTCTCAATGGCCAACCTGCGGTCAAGATGTTCGGCAATGGCGCTCCCTTAACCGCGGATGAAGAGTATGAAGCGGGCTTCTACTGCGGCGGCCTTCACGCTACGCCGGGAAGTGCGCTCCCCTTTGTGTGTCCGGCAACGCAATTCGGGTCCACCCTGATCAAGGTGCCGGCGCCGGAAACCGAGAGCGACGATCACAATCCTCCACGCATTGCCTCGCGCAATCTTTTCGATGCCTCGGTCGGCCTCGACAATGCCTTCCATGGCGACAAGCGCAAGTGGGATATGCGCATAACCGTCGTCAACCTGATGAACAAGGTGGCACTCTACAACTTCCTTTCCACTTTCAGCGGTACGCATTACGTTACGCCGCGGGCGATCACGGCTCAGATCGCGTTCCACTTCTAACTCATCTGATTGTGCTCGGGGAAACTGGCGGCCCGGTCCGGTCCGGCTTTTTCCATTTGGGAGTTGGGGTTTTGTAAATCCATGTAAAAGCTGCGGCGATACAGCGGGGAAATGCGCTGAGGTTGGTAGAATAAAAGACATCGTCATTCAAGAACCGCGCATCTGTTTGTTTTTTGGGGAGAATTATTTGTCCATTCAGTTCGCCGCAAGAGTTGTGGCTTATTCTGTGCTTGCCAGCCTTTTCCCGTTGTTGAGTGCCGGACAGCAGACCACGCAATCATCGAGCCCCGCTCCGTCGACCCCAACACAGGCGCAGAATCCAGCGCAAGGGCAGGTTTCGCCCTCAGCCCAGCCGGCGCCGGCGAACCAGACACCGGCGGATCAGGATAAGGATAAGGATGCGGATCAGGATAAGGATAAGGATAAGAAGGGCGCGGATGCGAAAGGCAAGGCATCGGGCACATCGAACGACCGGCTTTTCTATACTCTGCCAAATTTCTTGAGCGTCGAAAATACCGCTCAGCTTCCGCCGCTGACTACAAAACAGAAATATGCGGTCGTGGCTCGAGGTACTTTTGATCCGGTGCAATATCCCTGGTGGGCATTCCTGTCGGCTCTTAGCCAGGCGGAGAACAGCGAGCCCGGCTATGGCCAGGGTTGGGAAGCTTATGGCAAGCGATTCTTAACCGCCGCCGCCGACGGAACCATTGAAAACTTCATGACCGGCGCTGTTCTTCCGTCGCTTCTGCATCAGGATCCACGCTTCTTTCAATCCAACAAAGGCGGGTTCACACACCGGACTGTGTATGCGGTCAGTCGCATTTTTGTCACCCGCACCGATTCTGGGCGTTCGCAGTTCAATTACTCGGAAATTGTCGGCGCGGCCTTATCAGCTTCGATCTCGACTTACAGTTACCATCCGCGGAGTACCTACATCAGCACGCCTACGAACCCACATAAGTTCATCCCTTCCGATCGGACGTTACGTAACACCGCCAACGTGTGGGGCTCGCAGGTCGGCTATGACACCATCACCATTGTAGTAAAGGAATTCTGGCCCGACATTCACCGCAAGCTGTCGCACAAGAACAAAGTTGATACCAACACAGTTTCGCCAAAAACCTCAAATCCGATGCAGCAGCCCTAACGCCACGGTAAGGTCGCGAAACGTAAGGCCAGGCTCAGTTCCAACATCCGATTTCTGTTACCAAGGGCTGGGCGTGGCGGCGTCGCACCTCG
>Ga0182018_10001906_pt1 | contig 22342 bp, 10 predicted proteins | sample 812P2MmetaG_FD_120490 | JGI IMG/M metagenome (GOLD analysis project Ga0182018, IMG submission 120490) | Permafrost microbial communities from Stordalen Mire, Sweden - 812P2M metaG | ecosystem: Environmental > Terrestrial > Soil > Wetlands > Permafrost | place: Sweden: Stordalen | collected...
ACTCCAGGAAGACGTGGCGCGCAAGAGGGCCGTCCAGGCTGCGAAATCTGAGAACAAGCCGCTGCCTGTCTTCAAGGTCGAACCGGAGTTCTACGTCATCAGCCAGGAATTCCTGACGATAGGAGGCTTGGCCAACCAGACTTTTGATCCTTACGTTGTCGATGTCGCGGAGTCGCTCCAAGGCAGCAACCCTAACGCCGGCACCTCAGGCATACCTGCGGAACGCATCCACTCCCTCCTCTGCACCCGTGAGAACGCGGAAAAGCAAATCAAGGAACAGATCATGAAGCTGCGGGCGGATGGAGTCATCACCGGGAACGTGAAGCGCATCCCTTTCCGGTTCCACCAGCACGTCCAGGAGTGCCCCCGGTGCATGGAAGCTGCAGCCCACCGGCTTTTCAATGTCGCCAAGAAAAGGCGCTGGATAGAGACCAGCGTAGGCACGCGCAAAGCTATCCGGGAGCAGATCGTCGATTACGTGAAGCGGGGCAAGATCGAAGTTGGCCTGCGCGAGTTTGGCACGTTTTCGCGCCACGGACACTGCCGCGTCTGCGGCTACCTGGCCCGCAGCTATCGCCGCATCCAGGAGATCGAGCAAGAGGTGACGGAGGACGTCGCCGAGCTGCTGGAGGCCCTCGGCGAAGAGGAAAAGTCACACGAGAGCGGCAAGAAGCTGAACAAAATGTTCTGCAGCGCCCTCCAGTTTCCTGCCTACCGCCTGCTCAAGAACGTCTTCGACACCAAGATATGCGACGAGGCCCACACGCTGACGGGCGAGTCCATGGTCTACGAGGCGGTGAGCTCGATCCACACCCAGCGCACCTATCTGCTGTCAGGCACACTTCTGCGACGCACGCCGGCGGAGATGTGGCAGATATTCACGCTGCTGTGGGGATACCGCGCCCCGGAGTTCCCCTACGGGCATGAGCACCAGGGGGAGTTCGTCGATCAGCATGTGACCTACCGCATCACGCGGGAGATCGTCCACAACTCATCTGGCAAGAAGGTCTCCGCCAAGCATCAGAAGCAGGAGATGCCCGAACCCGCCAATGCCCCCAAGCTGTGGCGATTCCTCCACCAGGCCCAGCTCCATGCCACAAACAAGAACATGGGGCTGCACATTCCAGATGTGAAGCGTCACTTCGTGTCGATCCCGCTTGATGGCCAAGCCCTGGCAGACTACGACGCCAAGCTGGACGAGCTCAAGAACTCTTATGTCAACAGGCCGGTCGTCTTCAGCCTGCAGCAACGCGCGGACTGGTTCACGCGGATCAACCAGCTCCAGACAATCGCCCTCAGCGCCAAGCTGGGCCGCCTCATGCCGCTCATCCGGGATTACATCTCTGACGGGCGCAGCCTCATCGTGGCCTGCAAGCAGCAGAAGACGTTCGAGCGGTTGATCGAGATTTTCGAACAGGAAGAGCTCGAGTTCGTCAAGCTGGACGAGAAGAAGCCGGCGCAACCCCACAAGAGGCGGGAGTGGTTGGACGAGAACTTTGTAAAATCACCCAAACCCATCCTGCTCACGCGCACCCCGCTGATCAACGAGTCACTCAACAACCTGGTCAAGGCATCCGCCATCATCGTCGTGGAGGCGGAGTACGTGTTTTATCCCCTGCAGCAGCTGGAGGGCCGCATCGCCCGGCCGAAGCAGAAGGCCGGCTGCGTGGACATCGTCTACATGGTCACCCACCACCCGTCGGCCACCAGCGTCGATGAGGCCATGCTCCAGATGGCACTCCGCCGCAACAACGCGAACGTGGAGCTGGTCAGCGGCAACGTCACGCAGCGCACCAACGAGCAGCTGGTCGAGATGGCTGAAAACCAGAAGATGCGCGAAATGGAGCTTATGCAGACGCTGCTGGCGGACACCAAGCCAGTCAGCATGGACTACAACGCCGAGTTTGCTGCCCGGGAGCAGGAGATCGAGCAGGCGGAGAAGCGCAAGGTCATCATCGTGGTCGACAAGAGCCTGCAGGAGCACCTGAAGCAGGCGGAGGTGGCAAAGGAGAAGCCATCCGTAACAACTCCGGCCGCAGAAGTCCCGCCCCCCGCGGCGCCGCAGCCTCTGAAGGAAGCGCCTGCCAAGACCATCGCACAGATGGCGAGCCCGGCCATTCAGTTTCTGGTGGAAGGTGACATTCTGCTTCTCCCGCTGGGCCTGCCGCCCATCGAGAAAAAGGTCAAGGTGCGGAGCAAGCTGAACGCCCTCAAGCGGGCGGTCGCCGAGATGAGGGGCACGACCCTGACTTTGTTCCCAACAGAGAGGACATAAAAGCGCCAAACAAAGATTACAAATGCAATTTACTACCACAGCCAAGAGGTTGAAGCAGGCCCTCCAGATAGTTGAGGCGGTCTTGCCTGCGCGCACGACGCTGCCGGCAGCCACCCATGTGAAGATGTCCACCAAGGACGGGCGCCTGACCCTCACGACCACCAACCTTCACAACCTGATCCACTACACCTACGCGGTGGACGCAACGGAGGATGGCGTGGCGGTTGTCCCGGCAAAAAAGTTCCTGGATTTCGTCAAGACACTCAGCGCCGAGGAGATTTCGGCCAAGCTGGACCCGCAACGCAAGCGGCTCGACGTCACCACCGGCAGCATTCAGCTTGAGCTGCCGACATTGGATGACCAGGAGTTTCCCGAGCCTCCGCCTGAGAAGGGCATCAGCTTCAAAATCAAGCAGGCAGACCTCAGGGAGGCGCTGCGGCTTACGTCATTTGCTGCGGAGCAGAACACGGACCGCTACATCCTCAACGGGTGCTTCCTCTACTTCTCCGAAGAAGGCAAGTGCCAGGTGATCGCCACGGACGCGCGGCGGCTGGCCAAGTACACTTTCGATCCGGTCAGCCTTCCCGCAGAACCGGACAAGGCTCGGTTTCTCATTCCGAACAATGTCGCTCAGGTGCTCGCGGAACACCTGATCCACGAGGTGGACCTTGCCATCACCATCGGCGAGAAGCACGTCAGCCTCTGCTTTGAGACACCAGGACAGGACGACTACTTCCTTCACTTCAGCCAAGTCGAAGGGAATTATCCGGAGTGCCAGGGCCTGATCCCGAGCCTCAACCACGCGAACTCCATCAACCGGATTGGCTTCCTGCTGGCGCTGAAGCGAGCCATCTCAATTGTCGACGCCGAGGGCAGGGTCCTCCTCAAGTTCCACGACAGCAGCCTGGAAATCGAGGCGCGCGGCTCGAATGCATCTGCCGGCTCAAGCGCCTGCCTCCTGATGGAGAAGCTGCCAGTTGAATTCAGGGGCAAGCCCCTGACGGCAGCTTTCTCGCCAAGGTACATCGCGCAAGCGTTGGAAGAGATGAGCGATGCCAACGTGTCCTTCGATTTAGAAGGGGAAGGCAAACCGATCGTGTTCAACGGGAACAGCTACCTGTACCTCAACATGCCGCTGCGTTCCTAAAAAGCAAATTTATGGCACAGATCAACCTCGCCCTCCCTCGCTTCAAGGAAAGAGCCATCAAATTCTCCGAGGCGCGCAAGATCCTGCTCAAGAATATGGCCGAGGGTGTGGATTTGGCCACTTGCTTCATCGGGCCGCCGGGGATCGGAAAGACGGCGCTAGTCGAGGAAGTTGCACAAGAGATCAAGGCTCACCTCTGCGTGATCCCCCTTTCCTGCTACGACGCCAGCGAGCTCAAAGGCATACCCCGCGTCGTCTCCCTGGAGGACATGCGCAAGATGCATCCATCCCGGGTCAAAGAGAACACTTCCGGCTTCGTCACCTACTACGCGCACAACTTCGAATTTCCTGCGACGGACGACCCGGATCTCTGGATATTCTTCTTCGACGAATTCAACACCGTTTCGCCCTCCACCCAGGTGCCCATCTTCCAAGCGACTCAAAAGCGTTGCATCACCGGCTCATACCAGTTCCCCAAGAACAACCGGATAGTTTTGGCGGGTAATCGCCCCAAGGACTCTGAAGCGGTGCAACCTATTCCCAGCCCCATAATTTCGCGCGTCAACCTGCACGAGATTGAGTACGACTACAGGGAGTGGCTCGCCTGGGGCAAACACATACACGGTGGCATTCGCGCTTTCATCAACAACAACCCGGAGCGGCTCTGTTACTTCACCGATGAAATGATCAAGCAGGTGCAGCCCTACGCAACCCCCCGCACCTGGGATTACGCAAACACTGTTTTGCGCGCCTATTCCGCAAATTCGCTGGGTGAAATGAAGCCGGGATCCGATACATGGAATATATTGGAGCACCACCTGTGCGGCTCCGTCGGCTATGACGCGGTGACCTTTCGCGATTCAAACAACAAGAACATTTTGAATTACATCCAAGAGGAGGCGGCCCGCGGACTTGAAGACAACAAGCCGACGACAGCCAAGGTGCGGCGGATGGTGCAGACCTTTGAGGAGGACAAGAAGAACGCGCGCACCGATCTGGGAGAGGATCAGACCAGGGAAACCAAGGCCTCGATCCTCGCCATCCTGCAGGCGCTGCCAGAAATTGAGCCTTCACACGCCGCTGTTTTCTTCAAGCGAATGAAGACCTTCTCACCGCACGTCATCCCGACACTTATCGCCCACAAGGAACTGGGCAGCGCAATCAACCAAATAAACGGGCTCAAAGAAAACCTGGCAACACTAAAATAAAGAACAAAACACTATGCAAGTAAAAGTTAATACCGGCGAAAAGGTTTACCGCTTCAACCAGAGGGGGCAACTCATCGACACAATCACCGAGCCCTACGTCTCCGTCGACACGCGGACCCGCGAAGACCTTGAGGCGCTGTACGACTCTCTTCACGAGCACATCGCCACCGCATTTACCTACGAGGGGAACTCCATCACAGGCCTGGCGGCCGAGTACGTGAATGCCATCCAGAACTTCCTCCTGGTGGAAGGGGCATGGTATCTCCACGACCTCGAGGACCCTTCGACCGATCTTGAGATCAAGAGCGAGGCGGAGGGCGACCGCCCGCTTCATGCCGAAACAACCTCGGATGTGGCGCCGGCTACCAAGGCCGCAGCCGGCGATGAACCCCAATTTTCGGAGTTCGTACCTGACACCAACCAGCGCACGCTCTTAAAGGAACTGCAGGAAACGGCCGAAAAGCTGCGCCGCATTACCCCCGATCCCGCCGACAAGTGGAACGCCCAGCTCCAACGTCAGATTCACTCCATGTATTACTTCGGGATTGACGACGTCGCCCAAGCATGCGCCACCGCCACCGCCAAAATCCAGCAACTGAAGCAGGCTGCCAAGGCATCAGGGGTGCCGGAGAACGTCATCGAGCTGAACATGACACCGGTCGAAATTGCCGAGATCGAAGACGCCGGTGAGGATTAATCTGAACCAGAGGAAGGTTCAGAAAGTTCCCAGCACCTGCAGGGGGTTGATTGCCTTATAATGACAAGAGAGCAGCAGTACCGTTACTGATTGCTCCGCACAAAAGCAACCCGACGGCGAATAATGAAACTAGCACAGCCAACCCTCCCACCGTCCAGCACATGCCTGGTTGACCTCACAGGCTTCATCCACCGGCTGGCCTACACGCCGGGCCCGCATGGGCTGGATCCGCGCACCATCACATCGAAGAAGACCGGAGAGCCCACTTGGGGGTTGGTCGGGGCCTTCAACCAGATGAGCACCTTGGCCAAGCTGAAGCCGGCCCGCATCATCGCCTTGGCTGATTCCTCTCAGAACGGCTTTCGCCAGCAACTGCTGGACACCTATAAGAAAAAGAGCGGGTCTGCGTATCTGGGTCGGCAGCTAACTCGTCTGGCCCAATGCCTCCCCCTCATGGGCATACCCGTGATCGGCGCCAAGGAGGAGTTTCCTGGAATGGAGGCAGAGGACCTCATTTCGAAAGCGGCGCTCGCGCTTGACGGCAATGTGGTCGTGGTGTCATACGACAAGGACCTGCTCCAGCTGGTGGGGCAGCCTGCCAAGGACAAGCCCAACAGCGAGGTGTTTTACTACAATCCGCAGAAGAAGCTCCTGCTGGGCCACCAGAACCTGGCCAGCCACATTCGCACCGAGTACAACTTCCCGACGAGGGCCGACATCGCCGGACCCGATTTTGCGGTCTATTTGGCCGTTACAGGAGACAGCGTAGACGGCATAAAGTCTGTCGGCGGGGTAGGGGAGATCACCCTGGCCAAATACTACGAGAAGCTGCCCGCCCGGCTCTCAAACCCCGAGAAGATCGAAGCCCTCGCCCAGATTGATCAAGAAACCAAGACGGCCGAGGGCAAGCAGGTTACCGCGGACTGGAGAAGGGCGCTCGTCAACCTCCAGGTCACGGACCTGCGCACGAGCCGCCAACTGAGCCTGGCCATCGATGGGGACATTGCCCAGCCAACACCAGACAAGGAAGCCTTCCGGCAGGTGCTCGATGATCTTACAATGAGTTCCTTCTTGAAGCAGTTCGACAACTGGTTCGCTCCCTTCGAAGCATTCCAAGCGCCTCTGGCAGAGCCCCAAGAACTCGCCATCGCCTGAACAATTCTCCGCTCTTTCCGAGAGTTTGGCCTACGAATGGGTTTCAGGAGATCAAAAAGCACCTATTCCAATAAATCAATCACTATGACACTACAAACATTTTATGCCATCATCACCGGCGTCATCGGCGCCTGCTGGGGATCCTTCCTCAACGTGGCATTCTACCGCGAAGCCAACCGTATTTCCCTCAGCCACCCGCCATCCCACTGCCCCAACTGCAAGAAGGAGATCCCCTTTTTCTATAATATCCCGATCTTGGGATGGTTCTTCACCGGCGGAAAATACTTCAACTGCAGAGGCCCGGTCAGCCCGCATTACCCGGCAATCGAACTCCTGGTCGCTGCCGTATTCGTCGGATGTCAGTTCATAGTCGGCGCCCCGCTGCCCGCATGCCTTCTAGGCGCCCTGGTCACTCTGTACGCATTGGGCGCCATTTTTGACCACCGGCACTTTATCATCCCAGACGTGACGCTGAACGGTGCGCTGCTGCTGGCCTTCGCCTTGATCGTTGCGGCACCCGGAGCAGTGCTGCCGGGAGCGCCAAACAACCTCGACAGCAAGATTATGCTGCTCCTCGGAGGTTTGGCCGGAATCAGCCTTTTGTTCATCATCAAAAGTGTTGGACAAATGTTCCTCTGTCGCACCGAGGAGTTTGGCGGGAGGATGATTATCGACAAGGATGGCATCAAAAGCATCTACCCGAACGGCGAGGAGTTCGTCACGAAGTGGACTGACTTCTCATACAGCAAGGTGATCCCCAGAGGAAACGTCAAAGTTTTGAGTGAACATCCAGCCCCCCTGGTGGCCGTCGAGACCGCCTACGCCCTGGAAGATCAAGTTGGTGGTGGCGGCCAACCCGTCGGTCCCCCGGACCTGGCGGAATACGGTGAAAGCGGTGAAAGCTCCGTGATCATCTACGACGAAGAGGTGCGGGTAGACGGGCGGAATATCGACCTTTCGAAGGGCATCGAGATCAGCGCCGACGGCCTTTACATGTGCCGGAGTGCCATGGGTGTTGGAGACATTCGACTGATGGCATCACTGGGGATGTTGGCCGGTGTCAACTGGGGGCTGCTCGAGATGCTTTTCTTCGCCTCCTGCACGGGGACCGCGCACGGACTCTACCTCCGCCGCAAAGACCGCCGGCTGCCGTTTGGCCCGCACCTGATGATCGCCACGGCTTACGTCATTGCTTCACGCTACAAGGTGGTCCCGCAGGTGCGAGATCTGCTGATCCACCTGAACCACGCCATTCACTGATATGCGGTGGGTTATCGAACAAGTTCATCCCGAAAACGGTGATGATGCGCTGATCGTCGCCGCGCGAGACGCAGGAGACGAAGTCACCGTCATCAAGCCAACAAGGGACATTGCCGCAGTGGATTTGCCCAAGGGGCCCGCTTTGTTTCACGGCTCCATGCAGAAGGCGGCAGAGATACAGGCACAGCGGCCTGATATTTCCGTCTGGCTCGACGCCGCCGCATTCGAGTGCACCAGCTACCTGCCAAGAGTCGGAGAGTTCCTGTTCAACTCGACTTACATCATGCTTTCCGTCAGCGAGTTGATCCGCCAAAAGTGGGAGGTGTACCGGTGGCTCGCAAATGACACCAAGGTGTTCGTTCGGCCGAGTTCCGGGCTGAAAACCTTCACTGGAAAACTGCTGGATCTGGAGGAGTTTGACGCCTTTTGGAAAAACCCCGTCGTCTGCAACGCCAAACCGGAGGATATCGTCATCATCGCCCCCCCTCAAAAAATTCAAGGCGAGTGGAGGGTGGTGGCAGACCACGCCGGGCAGGTGGTTGCTTACACGACTTACCTGTATCAGGGCAATACCACGCATATCCCCGCCGCGCCGTCCGGAGCCATGGAACTTTGCAAAAGAATCCTGGATTCGGGGCTTAAGCTCGGCCCAATGTTCGTCCTGGATATTGCCCAAAGCCCAGATGGACGCTTCGGCCTGCTTGAGGCCAATGCCTTTTCCACAGCTGCACTCTACGCCTGCAAGATGGAGCAAATCGTCAAACGCGCTCAAGTGGTCCTCGGCGATCTTGCCTGAAGAAAGCCGCCAAACACAAAAGCGATGAACCCGTTCATTAAGACTGCCCAACTGAAGACCAAGCTCCCGGGCTACCAGGTGGCACGGTCCCATGCTCTCAATCACCAGACGCTGCAGCACCTCGCGGCGCGCCACCACGAAAGATTCCTCAAGGCCTTCCACTACAAGCAGGCGAACGTGATCTCGGATCTTCAAGTCAGCCGCGGCATCGCTGCCTGCAAGCACGACGGCATCGCCGGATTCTTTTACTGGGAGCAAGGTCAGCAGCCATTCGTTTTCCACAACACGTTCGGCGTCGAAGTGGGGCTGCCGGCTGCCGGGGAACTCGCCGTGGCCCTGGAAAAGGCTGGGCACACCAGCGCCCTTCTGGTGGGCGAACTCTCGACTGTCGCGAACCGGTCTCACAGCTACGACGTGATCCGAGCCATCCACTCGCCCCAGAAAGTCGAGGACCTCCGCAACCTCCAGTTCGTGATCTTCGACGTGATTTTGCTCGACAAGAAGGACATCCAGACCCAGGACTACGCGGAGCGCGTCAAGGTGCTGCAGACGCTGCCGGCGACGCCGCTGGCATTCATCCCTGTGTTCAAGGAAATCAGCAACCTCAAGGAGCTGAACGCCTTCTACAAGGAGCAGGTGGAAAAGGGCCAGGAAGGCATCGTCTACCACGAGATGACCACGCATACCGCATACAAGATCAAACCGCTGTTCAACTTGGATCTCGCCATCGTCGGCTACGTCGAAGGCACGGAAGAGCAGACCGGCCAGGCGGTCTCGATCATGGGAGCACTGGTCAAGGAGGGCATCTACCAGCTCGTCGCCCGCGTCGGCGTTGCCGATCCGGCAGCACGGGAACCTCTTTTCAAGGAGCTTTCCAGGAACCGGGTTGAATCCGACTACACGGAGACAGACTCAGACAGCCGGCCGATCATCTGGGTCAAACCCACCCGAGTGGTGGAGATCAACGCGGAGGACGTCACATGGGAAGACACAAGGGGCGGACAGTGGACCAACGCAGCCCTGAAGCTCGACGGCGCCAAGCTCCTTTACCAGGGCCAGGGCGAAATCCTCAAGCCCTTCCATCCCACGATGGAACGGCTCCGCGACGACAAGGCTGTGGCAGCCTGCACATTTGGGCAGCTCCCGGGTACCGATCTGAAGCTGCGCAAGGCGGCCACGGATTCTGTTTCCACTCAAATCGTCCGAGAGGTTTACACCAAGACGATCAAAGGCAAGCCCGCCGTCAAAAAGATCGTGGCCTGGGAGAACAAAAACAATGGCGGCCCCAAGTTCGTCATCCACACGGTCGACTTCAGCGCCGGACGCGCCGAAGCCCTCAAGGAGGACACGAAAGTCACCAACGACCGCGCCGAGGCCGACGAGTTCATCAAAACTTGGAAAACTGAGGAAACCGGCAAGGGCTGGATTCCAGCCTGACCAAATCAAAAATTTAGTCCCTCACAAGAGAGACCAGAACTGAAGAAAGATATGGCAGCATTAAGACTCAACCTGAACGGCAAAGAGATCTCCTCGGAGCTCTCCAAACTGACGCGCGCCGACATCTATGGCGACAGCAAAACCCGGGTGCTTGGTCCCAACGACGAAGTCCTGACCAAGGCCGGCGTATCCGAGAATGGCCGCGACTACCTAACCCGCGGCGACTTCAAGCACGCCCTCGCCATCGGGGAAGAATTCACGCTCAAGCCCACGCAGGTGGTGAACGCGCTCGACGGAAGGCCAGTAGAGCAGGTACCCAGCTCCTTTGCGGTGGCGCCAAAGTTCGAACCCGCGTCGGCTGATGAGGTGGCCCAGCTTGAGGTGGATGTTGTTTACCGCCTGAATGACGCGCAGCTCGAGGCCGGCAGCCGGTTCATCGGAACCTTCAACTATCGCGCCGGCTACGAAAAGAAGGACGCGGTCATCATCGGCAAGGCCGAGGGCGCCTTCCTTCTGGTCGGAACTCTCAAAAAAGCTTCATTCGTTGGAATGGACGTGGACTCTCAGCTGATCGCCGCCGAGCCCGCCGAAGAGGAAACTGGCGATGGAGATTTCGGTTCCCTTTAAGAGGTTCACATGTACATCAAATTAACCAACTCGCAGAAAAGAACGGCCGATCTATATCTGATTTCCCTAAACCAAGCAAAAGCAACCAAGGTCGTTGTTCAAACGGCGGACGGCCCCGCCGAGCCGGAGCGAAAGCCAGTTCTGGGGCGCAAGCCTGGTTGGAGCAGAGGAATGGAACCCGAAGCCATCGCCGCAGCTCTCGTCAAGGGAGACCCGGAGATCGACACCGCATGTATTGGGCGCCCCGTCCAGGTCCGCTCCACCGTGTTTCTCAACAGCAAGAGCCAGCCTGTTACGCAGTTCCGCGTTTTGGAGGACAAATTTCTCCCCGATGGGACCTTGAAGGATACGAAGCCTTACAGGCCGACGGAGCCAAACATCGAACTCCCGATCCAAGTATCAGCAAAAGGAAATCAGTCTCCGGAGGACATGGTCCAGAAGTTTGTCGTCCACAAAATATATCAGTTGATCCACACGGACAATTTGAGCTTTGACTTCATTTTTGCTGAATGCGAAAAAATTCAGCGGATGGGGTTCGTCCGGCTTGCCGCTGGCCTCAAAGGAAACGAGCCGCTGGTCCTTCGCCGGGAAGGGCTGCCCTGCTTTGCGTTTCTGCGCGGGCGGATTGAAGGGGAAACCTACTGTGCGACACTCCATCTGACACACATGGAGCTCAAAGCACCGGTCGCAAAGGCGCCGGAAGTCAAGCCGGCGTAACTACCCCCGTTCGTTCAGCCGCTGGAACTTGGGCCGCAACGATCGTTTTACGGAGGCTATGGGAGCGATCGGTTCCTGCCCCAACCCAAACCTTGAATTGGCCAGGTTCAATCTCGTCAAAAACAAAGTGCTTGCCCAACTGCTGCCGTTTAATGGCGATGAGCGCCGAAAACGGGGTCTTCATGTTGGCATAGCTGATCGCAACCTCCCGACCAGGCTCCAGCGCCTCGAGCTGCAGGCGCAACGGACTCTTCGGACGCCGCTTGCTTTCAGGAACGGTGACCCCCTCGGCCACGCCTGCCGTGGAAGCAGGAGTGGTCTGGGGAGCCTCGCTTGCCGCAGGGCGTGGCTTACAACTTGTTTTGTTCCCATCTCATTCATATTTCATCCACTCCTTGCGGAGACACCGTTATTATAAGACATAACAGGGTATATGGTGGCAGAAAAAAACAAGGCGAAAAGCGCTCCGCTCATATAAAAACCAGCGGGTGAGCTTATAATGGGTCATTAAAGTGATGCGCCAATTCTCCGATAAAGACGCCGGGCAACTGAACCGATACAAAGGGTTTGCAAATATAGAGGGCGAGGCCCGGCGGCAAATCGAGGCAATCCTCGATAGTTGCAAGACGAGCTTCACCGCACTGGCTCCGGACCTGCAGCAGGCCGTAGTCAGGCAGCTGCGGCCCCTGGCTCAAAAAACCATTCTCAATGCCATGGAGGGCCGGGTGGACCCGGCCGAGAAGCACTTCGGCTACGAGTGGGGCAACGCGCTGCAGGGAATGAGCACCAGCCCAATTCGAACGGCGGCCGCAAGGTACCTCATTGGAAACATGCCGGAGATCGCGGGTGCTCTAAAGGACACAGATGTCCGGCAGAGGACTGCCTTGGAATGGCTATATGATCAGACAGCCAGCCGCATCCGCAAATTTACCCCGTACTTGGTGAAGGAGGAACAGCAGTTGGAGAACTGGCGGGCGCAGTGTCCGGAGGCACACCGCATAGCCCTCAGCCTCGCCGAGCGGCTTGCCAAGGGTCTCCAGGAGAGAACCAGGCCAAAAGCGGGCGGGGAGCCCAGCCTGAGCGATGTCGGGCGAAACATGGCCACCCTGTCGAACATGATCGCGGCGCGCAAGTTCTTCTTACAGGCCACCGATGTTGGCGAGTTCTTCGAGGAGCGAACGGGTTTGATAGCCATCAAAGTACCGCTGGAGCTGCAGGGCTTGTTTGCCGGCAAAATGTTTATCCGCTTCGGTCTGAACCCAAGACCCGCGGACTATCGGCCCGCTACCGAGGAGCAAATGCGCCTCTACGAGGCTCTCCTTTTAGGCATGAACGGAAACATGCTCAAGAACCTCCAGGAGGGGCTGTGCCCATGGACGGCCGAGCAGGCCCTCAACCAGAAAATCTCCGCCAACCTGCTCGCCGAGGTATACTTTAACATCGTCAAGCCGCAGGATCTCAGCCCTCCGGAGAGCCAGGTCGACCAGGGCGTGCTTCAGAAGCTTGGGGGCGACGTCTGCCGCTACAAAATGCTCGGGTTCCTTGAGAGAATCAGCAAGGAGCAATGCGCGGTCCTGCAGCGATTCATCGATGGAAACACCGATCTCAGGGAGTTTCTGGACAAGCCGAGCGTCCAGGAGGCGCTCCGCGCCTACCGGGTGGACAGGACCTTGGTCCAAACATGCCTGAATGCCGCCGTCGCCCATGAGCTCGTCCGATCAGCAAAAAGCTGGCGCGCGCGGGCGGTTTCTGCGCAAGACAGCCGCATCGTCTCGCAGGCCAAGAGCTGGCTGCCTCACATCTTACAAGACCTGGCGCTGTACCATAACGCGCTGATGCAGTCGGACTACATCGCAGTCCAGCAAGCCGACTTCTACAAGGAACATCTGCAAAGGCTTTACCTGCAGGAAATTTCGCCAAAGGAACGCAGCAAAATCGAAAGTTACTACAAAGCAGTCGCGGTGGTTCTCGTTGCCCGCGACGAGGGGAATACTGGAGAGGTACCTGCGGACTGGGTGACAATGGCCAGCTACACGGATATGGGAACAGGAAAGCCGTTTACGGACTACTCTGTTCAGATGGCCAACGGGCGGATCATAGTTTGCCTGGCCAAAGGAGCGTCGCCCAGCACAGCAACCGAAGCAGCCAACAGCCTGCTCGATCTCGGCAAGCGGCCCTGCATCGACGAGGAACAAGTCCAGGGCGTTCGAATTTCCGAGCTGTCCTACAACGAGCTTCGAGGCTCATGCCTCCGCCCGCGGAGCATCGCCAGGATGCAATTTTACACCTCCTTTTCTCCGGCCGAAACCCTTAACATCCTGAGAGGCAGCAGCCAGGAGCCAACCGACGAAAACATCACCGAGGCTCTGCGGCCCTGCTTCATCCTGAAGTACAAGGACCACGGCCAACGCGACAACGCCGCTGAGAACTTCTACTGCCGCGTCAAGCCGGCAGAAATGGTGCGGGTCAAGTACCGGACGCCCACGGGCGAGGTTCAGAACCCATGCTGGGACGCCAGCCAGGTCATTGGTGGCTTAAGCCCCGCAGAGATGGCGAAGCGCTTTCAAGACGTCAGCTACCGGCTCCTCATCATAGAGGGAGAAAAAAAAGCAGCAATGCTGGCTCAGGTTATGCAGGACATGAATCTGCCGTACCACGTAATATCAATACCCGGCGTCTGGATGGGAGTCGTCGGGCCTCGCAAGAACCGCCGCCTGGTCGATGAGATTGCACGTTTCGATATGCGAGACACTGCGGGCAGGCCGAGAAACTGCCTGATTTTCTTCGATAACGACAAAGCATTCAACCCGGCCGTGATGGACGCCTTGCTGCAAACAGCCATTGTGATGCAAAAGGAGGGCGCCGACGTCTTTGTGCCCAATCTCCCCTTCGGCAAGAAAATCAAAGGGGCGGATGACTTTGCCCTGATGCACTGCCGCGCTGCCGATGGCTTTAACTTTCAGCCTCTGGTGGACATCATTGAAGGGGCAATTTATATTCCCCAAAAGCCGCCCTCAGTAAAATACCCGGGAGAGGAGAAAAAGCGAACCATTGCCAAGTTTTTGGAGGAGGCCGAGCACGTACAGGAACTCCAGGAAACCTTGCGCAAGTCGCAAGACCCGGTGAATGAGCCTGACCTCCGGAAGCTTTTCCTCATACAAGCACCGCGCATCATGCAAATTCCCAACGAGCGAGCGGCCGGAGACCTCTTCGATAGCCAGTCCGAGAAGGGCAGGGCCTTGCTCATGGGTTTGGCGATGAAGGATAACCCCGCGCTGACAGAGCTGCGCGAGGCCTGTACGGGCATTCCCGCCTTTGACCGCGGCATCACATTAAACGAAAAGCAAGCTGCGACAGCCACGGCCTCATTACAAGGAGCACCACTGGAATTATTTCACGCTACATGATGGTTCATGTGGCAAATGCCACCCCTACAAGATTACCACGGAAAAGCCCATTTACCGTGGGCTTCAAGCGGTACTGCAGCGGTTGATAATACAGCTAGATGACCTAAAATAGATTATGGTAAAAGCCCTCCACATGGGCATGCATGCCCTTACCCGCGCAGCGCACCGCAAAATCTTGCTCGCAGGGGATGGCATGCCACATCGCAATATGAACAAAACCCGCTTTTCTGTTATACGGCTCTTGATTGTAGCACTGGCCCTGTTGTGTTTTAGGACAGCAGAGGCCCAGCCCGCCAACGACATGTTTACGAACGCCCAGTTGATTGTCCCAACCTGGAACGGCAATCAAACGGACACATCGGGAACGCTCACGCTTCCCCGACCGGCCTGGACGTACTATGGGGAAGCCAACCTGATCGGCGCCACTTTGGAGCCAGGGGAACCCAACCACGCCAACGCCAACGGCATTGCCAGCGTCTGGTACTCCTACACGGCGCCGGCAGCAGGGGAATTGCGCATTGTGGCCACGAACGGGTCCACGGCTGTGGCAGTCTACACTGGAGGACAAAATGGCACCTATTTTGCATTTGACGGCAACCTGGCCAATAACATGGGGTTGACGGTAAATCCCTACAACACCCCCACCTATGCCATTGACGCCTCCCCCGATCCAGGAAGCGTTGAATCCCTCCAACTCAACGGAACCAGCAGCTACCTGGACATCATGGATTCCTTTGAACCGACCGCTTACACGGTTTCCGTGTGGGTCAAAGTTCCAACGGTGCAGGCCATGGGCATTATTGGCCGGACATCCTCCTCCGGCATCAGCTCGGGAGTCTACTCTCACGATCTCCACATCACGGCGGCGGGCGTTTTTGAACACTATACTTCCACCGGCAGCTCCGGGTACACTGTTACCGGAACCACCGTAGTTCAACCCAACACATGGTATCATGTGGCCATCGTTGCCACCGTGGGGGGCCAGGAGTTGCTATACGTCAACGGAGCCAGCCAGGGCACTCCCAACACCATTCCTGCGCTATGGAACGGAGGCGACCGATGGCAAGTCGGAACACCGCCTCCGGGATACAACTATTTCAACGGAGAACTCGGCGGCGTGGCCATTTACCACAATGTCGCCCTGACGGGAACCCAAATCGCCGCCCTTGCCTCTTCCACCACCACGCCAGCGAGTTACTTTGTATCATCGGTAACAGCCCTGACGGCGGCGGGGTCTAGCACAACCGGAACAGTATCGATTTCCACCACGCCTGGAATTAATTATTCGATTGCCTTCGCCTGCCCGGGAGCCAACATCTACAGCTATCCTTTCAACTTCTACTTTTTTCCGCCCCCTGGAAACGATAATTTCGCCAACACGGCCGTGATCCCGAACGCCTACACCATGACGAACTTCTCGTTCTCCCAAGTATCGGGATCAATTCCGATCATCACTTACGCGACCAACGGGTCCACCTTGTATGCCACGGCGGAAGCCGGGGAAGAAGGCGGGAACAGCACATCTGGAGCCGTCATCCGCTCGGTCTGGTACAGCTTTGTAGCCCCCACCAACGGCTATTTCTCGGTGAGCGCCAATTGCTCGTATGATCAATATCTCGACATCGGCCAAGGAACCCCCTCCAACTTCACCAACGTCATTTCATCCGGAATGACAGGAGCGCCCAGCCTGAACCGCATGCTGGTGGCGGGCCAAACCTACTTGATCCGCGTGTGGACCTCCTCCTCTTGGTCCACCTGGTCCGGTCTTTTCTCCATGAACGTCCTTTTTTACCCACAGCCTCCCAACGACAACTGGACTAACCGGACGGCGTTGCCCCTTCAGACAGCCAACACCATTCCCTATGCGTTGTCCTATGGAATATTCTCCGGCACTTGGAACCAGACCGTGAACAGCAACAGTTGGCTGGCCAATGCGTATGGAGCCACGCGGGAAACAGGGGAGCAATCCGGTGGAGAGTCCATTTGGTGGGGATATACTCCTCCCACCGCGGGAGCCCTTACGCTGTCTGCCTCGAACTATTTCGGCGGCCTTGCCTTCTGGCTGGAAACAGCTCAGTCGGTGTCGTCGGTTCAACAGATCGCAGGCAATAACCAGGGCGGTAATTACGCCAACACCACCACCTTCTCGGCGAATGTCATCCCCACCACCAATTACACCGTTAGTTTCGCCAACTGGAATTCACAGGAGGAAGACGCGGGGCAGATTCAAGGGATATTTTACCCGTCGCCGGCAAACGACATGTTTTCCACCCGCCAGACATTTCCCACGACTTACAACACGAATTACATTACATGGCAGGGGCAGACGATGTTGCTGTCAGTTGACCAGGTTGCCAGCGTCAGCGGAAGCACGCTCGGTGCAACCGTGGAATCTGGGGAACAATGGAGCGGCTTTAACCGATCCATTTGGTACTCGTGGACTCCCACCCGGCCCCAGACGTTTGACCTGAACACCTACGGAAGTGTAAAGCCCGATGGGCAAACCCACCTGACGACGTTCCTGGTCGTCAACACAGGAACTGCGGTCAACGCTCTTTCCCAGCCCTTTGGTTACGCGCAAGGCAACAACGGCGTCTGGGCCGGATACACCGGCCTGACCCCGGTCGTTGGAACCGAATACGAGATACAGGTGATGGACGAAAACGGGAACTCCGGGGGCGGCATCACGCTGTTGAACTGGCGCCAATACGTTCCTCAGACCAATGATTACTTCAGCAATGCCATCCCCGTCACCCAGGTTCAACAAGTTTTGTCGGACGGATCCATCATCGAGACCAACTTAATCTACGGGGCCACTTCCAACGCGACCGTGGAGGCCAGCGAGCCAAACAACAGCATGGGTTCGGTTTGGTACAAATGGGCGGCCGACACAACGGGCACGGCTTACATTGCAATGTCTTCCTCGTTTAACGGGAATTTATACGTTTACACGGGAAGCTCGGTCAGCGCCCTTACCACAGCGGCTGGACCATATCCAGGAGTCGATGGAAGAAGCTGGGTTTCCTTCAACGCGGTCTCCAACACGACTTACAGCATCCAGGTCCGTTCATCGCCTGGAAGCGGCGGGGCCTTCGCGCTTTCCTTTTACGAGTATAGCCATGCCGGCAGTTTGATAAGCGGAAACATCAGTCCATCCACAGCCTTTAACATCTTGCCCACCAACATCAATTCCTACGGGCAATACAGCGCCAGCCTGAACGGGAACGCCACCAACTCCACGCTTCCGACGGGAAGCACCAATGCGCTAACGGACCTACTCAACTCAGGCGCGCAACTCAATGCAAATTACAACACTAATTTTGTGGGAAGCAACTCCCTGTGGTGGAGTTACACGGCGGTCTCCAACAACGAGTTGGTTGTCTATAACTCCGCGATGACGGCTTCGGCCGCCCTTCGCTCCGGCCTCGGATATGACCCGGACATGAATCCAGTCAACCTGGCGAATCCGTTCGGGGAGAACGCCAACATCGTTTTCACGCCGCAGGGCGCCTACTTCACAAACATTAGCTCCGCCTCGGACTTCTCCTCCAGGCCGACGACTGGCGGGGCCTTCCGTCTTGAGATGACCTACATGTATGTGAGCAATCCCGGTTACCCGGGCGGATATCCTCCCTCTCCGTATAACGTCATCGTTTTGGGGAACAGCGCCTATTATGATCCGCTCGTTGTTCGGACCACAGACATGATGCTGGGAACGTACAACAACGGCACCTTCACCCCCTTTAACTTCAACCTCACGGTGGGGCAGGAATATTACATTGCGCTGGAGTGCGATGGATTGTCGGGAAGCTCCGACTACACCCTCTGGATCAACAACGTGCAGATCGCCACCGTCAATTCAGGATTTGATGGCAATTCGTACTATCCCATGGGGTTTGGCGCCAATGGCGGGCGCGTGCATGATGTCCGGTATTACAACACCTCGCCCGTCACTCACGAGGCATTTGAAATATGGCAGGGAGGCAGCCTGGTTGGAATTAACAACGACATGGTCATGATGCCCTGCACAGCCGGGACAACCTACCAGATCAGGACCACTCCACTCGAAGGGCAGGGGGTTTATTTCCCGTTCAATGGCAGCACCCAAAACAGCCTCGGATTGGCAGTCAACAGTTACAACAGCCCGGTCTTCACCAATGACGCATCTCCAGACCCCGGCGCCACTCAATCCATCATGCTTTTTGGAAACAACCCGTACACCTATTTGGTGCCGGATGGCGGCTTTGAAGTTCCTGGTCCGGAAGGGAATTACACCTACAACCCAGGCGGCGGGGCGTGGACCTATGTAGGAGATAGCGGCATCATCCCTCAAGGCAACGGGGCCTGGGGCGGAGCGGTTTCTGGGTATGGCAGCCAATACGGCTTTGTGCAGCAAACCGGATACTGCTACGAGACGATCAGCAACATGCTGGCGGGAACTTACAGTTTGAGTTTTCTTTCAACCAGCCGGCCTGGGTACGCCGCGCAAACCTTCAATGTTCTTATTGATGGCACCATCGTGGGCAGTTTCAATCCTGCCAGCAGCACCACCTTCACGGCCGAGACAACTGGAAACTTCACCGTGGCTGCCGGCAACCATGTCCTCGAATTCCAGGGCGCTGACGTCGGCGGCGGGGACAGGACCGCCTTTATTGACAACGTCATTATCAGCCAAAACAGCGGTGGCGGCGGCATTAACTACAACAATTACCTGGATATCATGGATTCCTTTGTGCCGACCTCATACACGGTTTCAATGTGGGTTAAGGTTCCCACTGTTCAGGCCATGGGCATTATTGGCCGGACAACTTCAGCAGGCATCCCAGCAGTTGAATCCGACGACCTGAGCATCACCGCCGGCGGCGTGTTTCAGCACTACGTTTACAGCGGCAGCACAGGATACGCCGTGACGGGCGCGACGGTCATACAGCCCAACACATGGTACCATGTCGTCATCGCCGCAAGCGCCGGGGGACAGGAGCTTCTCTACGTAAACGGGGTCAGCCAAGGCGCACCCGTCACCGTTCCCGCGCTTTCCTCTTTGGGAGACCGCTGGCAGGTTGGAACGGCGCCTTCTGGAGATAATTTTTTCGCTGGAGAATTGGGAGGGCTGGCAATCTATCACAACACCGTGCTAACCCCTTCCCAAGTCGCAGGGCTGGCAGCGGGCACAATTGCACCCTTGAGTTTAATCAACTACGGCGCCCAGTTTACGATCAAAGAGTTCAACCTCATGGAGGAATATCACAACATTGACGATCCCAAAGTGCTCACCTTTACAAACGCGATCACGAGCTGGAATCTGCCAAACGGTGTCGTTTCCTCGACAAATTACATGACTGGGGATTCCTGCTTCTATACCGAAGGCTACTGGGGTCCGGAATGGAATCCTGCCGGAATTACGGCTCCTGGCGGCGATCTTTGGTATACCTTCGTGGCTCCAATTTCTGGCGCCCTGTTGACCACCGATCCCTACTCGTCCTCGCTGAGCGAGTATCTCGTAGTCTTTTCGCCGCACAGCACGATCACAGGGTCATCCCCTCTCGGCCAAGCCTGGAATTCAATGGGTTTTACAGCCACTGGGGGACAGCAATACTGGGTTGAAAACGGCATTAATGGACAGGGTCTCAGCGGCGTCAATTTGCTTCTTGAGGTCCCGCCGCCTAATGATGCCTTTGCCAATGCCACTCCCATCACTTTGACGACGAACGCGATCGTCACAACGATTGCCAACGGCCATGTCACCAACTACACGCTGACGGCCAACTTGGCGGGCCAAAACTACCTGGCAACCGCAGATCCAGGCGGGCAGAACCTGGGCAACTATACGGGGATCGGGGTTACGGGTCACACCGTTTGGTGGACTTTTGTTCCGCCGACCAACGGGTGGGTGAGCCTAGACCCCACCCAGTCCTCGTTCATCACCCAGATGGGGCTGTTGGCCACCAGCCAGGGCGTGGGCGGCAACTACACCTACGGCGGGGGAGCCGTTGTGTATAACACCTACATTACGAATTTCCCTGTATCCGCCGGTGTCAGTTACTCCATCTGCATTGACGGCTCATCGCAGGACCCGGTGGGAATGGGCGGCATTAACCTGAATGTGCTATTTGTTCCAGTTCCGCCAAACGATAATTTCGCAGGAGCCACCGTCGTTACCCTGCAAACAAACGTCCTCGCAGGGACGGTGCCGGATGGCACTACGTACTACACAAACTTGTCAGCCCATGCCGCTTCCCATAATATCGGCGCAACGCAAGAAGGGAGCGAGAACTCGCTGGGGAACACCACCGGGTCAGGGGAACCCTGGAAATCGGTTTGGTTCAATTTAGTCCCCCAACAATCGGGATATTTGTCCATAGCCTCATCCAACAGCACATTTCCAACTCAATGCGGAATCAAACTTGCCTCGGTAGGGGTGGGAGGAAGCTGGCTTTACTCCAGTATTGCAACCAGCGGCAACGGATACATCCCGAGCACCAGCGTCTACGTGACCGCGGGAACTTCCTATATGATTGAAGTGGACGGAACCACCACGGGCGCGAGTTATGGTTTTATCAACCTGGACCTGAACATGACATCGTCTCCCGGCAACGATAATTTTGCCAACGCGGCGGTCGTTCCATTCACGACCAATGACAACACCATCACCCTGCCAAACGGAACAGCGACCAACATCACCTTCACGGCTGGATTGGCCGGGAACAACTTCTCGGCTTCAACAGAGAGCGGAGAGTCCCTCATGGGCAACACCACGGGCGTAGGAGACTCGCAGCACACTGTGTGGTGGACGTTTGTCGCCCCCATGTCTGGCTTTTTAAAGGTGGCCTCAACCAACAGCACTTTTCCAAATCAACTCGGCGTCAAAACAACAGCGGTCGGAGTGGGCGGCAGCTGGACATACAGCAGCATGGGAGTAGCCACATCGGGTTCCCTGACAGGCTTGACGGTCGCTGCGGGCACTTCCTATTCCATTTGCGTTGACGGCACGGGAAGCGGAGCAGGTTCGGGTTTGATTGATCTTGATGTGGAAATCGACGCTTACCCGTCCAATGACGTCTATCCCGGTGCAACCATGCCCTTTGCCACCGTCACCAACCTGCAGACATACGAAGGGTATACGGTCACCAATCTATCCTATGTGGCGACGGCAGTGGGTGCCAACACCTATGCAACCTTGGACGGCTACAACCTTGGCAACAGGCAGGGGGTTAACGATGCCTCCGCCAATATTTGGTGGAATTTCGTGGCTCCAACAACGGGAAACGCCACGGTTTCCTTGTTGGGGAGCACATTTGACACCTTATTGGGCGCAGGCGTCTACTCATCCGCCACCACGTACCCGCCTTACGGCAACGATGATTATCAACCTGGCGTTGTGCAAAGCCAGGTCATTGTCCCTGTGACCGCCGGGCAAACCAATATGGTGGAGGTGGACGGAAAAACAGGGACACCCGAGGGGGGAACCGGTGGAGCCAATGTCACCATCACCCTCCCCGTCCCGCCCGCCAATGACCTTTTTGCCAATGCCACCATTCTTTATCCGTCAAACGGTGTGCCCATCATCTCCGGTTCCGAGACGGGTAATCTGATCAGCGTGGCCGGAAGCACCACGC
>Ga0182018_10001907_pt1 | contig 22325 bp, 23 predicted proteins | sample 812P2MmetaG_FD_120490 | JGI IMG/M metagenome (GOLD analysis project Ga0182018, IMG submission 120490) | Permafrost microbial communities from Stordalen Mire, Sweden - 812P2M metaG | ecosystem: Environmental > Terrestrial > Soil > Wetlands > Permafrost | place: Sweden: Stordalen | collected...
CTGTGCAGCCCGGTGCACCGATTCCCGACGATCTGAATGAATTCAACAGGCAGACGATCATCAGAATCAGCAACAGCTTGGCTGCGAAACGCAAGAAGTACATCGAATCGTATGCGGCGCTCCTGCATGTGCAAAACCGCCCGTTCGTTCTCGCCGTCGGCGCCTTCGACAGGCCGTTTGCCTGGCTGACCTGTCAACGGGCCATCGAGGCCGTGCTGTTTGGGTATTACGTCGATGAAGAGCGGTTCGCGATTTGGCTGGCACAACCTACGGCATAGTTTGGCGACGTTTTTTGGATCGAGTGAGATTCCACTCTCGACGATTCAGTCGATGCTTCGCCATGCAAAGCCCGCGACGACGGCGCGCTACATTCACGCGGTCAACAGCAAACAGGTTGAGGCCCAGGGCAAGTACCTCGAAGCGATCAAAGTCGGGAAAAACGGGAAAGAAGCGGCTTAAGAATGAGGTTCGGGTTGGAGTTCGGGTTGAAAACCGGCGGGACTTGCCATTCTTTTCGCGTAACTGCTTGAAAAGAAATGGCGGGGACGACGAGACTCGAACTCGCGACCTCTGCCGTGACAGGGCAGCGTTCTAACCAACTGAACTACGTCCCCGCGGTGCTTCGGTATTTCCGTTGCGAATGGTGGGCACTGTCCGATTTGAACGGACGACCTTTCGGGTGTAAACCGAACGCTCTAACCGCTGAGCTAAGCGCCCTGCACAATTCATCGTACAGGAAGCCGTTCAGACCGTCAACGCAACCTGACCCCTCGCATTGCATTTTCCTACAAACGCGTCGCCTTGCGCTCGGCCTGGGCTGCCAGTAAACTGACTCTCTTGGATTTGCGGAAAGGGACACGGTCGGATGCTTATTGCTCGGGACTACGTCGGTCATATGGCGTCGGAAGTCGTTAAGCGGCTCGTCGAAGGAAATCAAATTGAAACCAAGGCGCCGGGAGCCGTTATCCTGCGCGTGCGGCAGAAAATGATGGAAGAACTCACCGTGGAAGATCGCCTGAACGATGAGGTCCGCGACATTCTGACTCAACATCAGGATGAAATGCGCCGCACAGGCGTCTCCTATCAGGAGATGTACAAAAAAGTTAAAGGGCAACTGGCCCGCGACCGCAAGCTCGTCTTGCGCTAAATCGGTTTTCCTTAAGCCAAAGGCACACTACCCAAATGCGACTCAGCCGCGAAAAAATCATCCGCCTCTCGCACCAAATCACCGACGTGCTGGTTTCCAGCGACGAGGTCGAATTCGTCGAAGATCGCGATACCATCCGTCAGCAGGTCGTCCAGATTCTCACCGCTACGCTGCGTGACGAGGAGAAGGCCGACGCAGAGGTCCGCAAGAAGATCACGTCGCAAAAGAAGGAGATCCTCGAAGGCAGCGAAGAATGGGATGTTCTCTATCGCAAATATTATGCCGACGAACTCCGGCGTTTGGGCATCGCCGCATCACCTGATGAACGCAGATCCCACACGACTTCCTACTGAGAATATTCCTACACGCAGGACGACTGAGAAGGGAACTACGACCCTATTGAAACTGTGCCAAAGAAAAGGGCGGCCTTTTGGCCGCCCTTTTCTTCTCATGCTGTTTTCGTTCGTAGGCTACTGGGAATCAGGCCGGCGCTTCAGAGTAGGCCGATCGTCGTCCGATGCGTTAGGATCGGTCGAATTGGGATCCTGACCCTGAGTCTGCGTGCCCTTCTGTTGTTGCTCGGTGCGCGTGCGCAGGCTCGGCTTTCCCGGTTGGTTGTCTTGCACCTTGCGGGCGAACATGATGTTCCGCAGCCGCGCTTTCACGCTGTCGAATTCGGAAGTGGTAACGATATATTCCGGCTTGTTCGGGAGGATGCGCGCGATCTCTTTCTGCGCCGCCTCGATGCGGTCCGGCGTTGGAGGGTGCGTCGAGAAAACCTTCGGAATCGTTCCCGGCCGCCGCTTTTCATCCGCCTGGATGCGCTCAAAGAAGGTCACGAACGCGTTCGGGTCATACCCGGCCTTGTACATGTACTCCAAACCCAAGAAATCCGCCTCGCGCTCGGAGTCCCGGCTGAACTTCAAGTAGGTCAAGGGAATCGCGATATTCAAGCCTTCGTAAAGACCATACCCGGCCCATCCGGCGGGACCCAAAAGCATCAAGGGGATCGTGGCGAGCTGCATCATCTCGCCCTTGGTCGCGTTCTTGGTGCCGTGACGCGCGGTCACGTGGGAAATTTCATGCGCCATGACGCCCGCGAGTTCCGACTCTTCCTGCGCGCGCAGGATCAAACCGCTGTTGACATAGAAGAATCCGCCGGGCAGCGCGAACGCGTTCACTTCGTCCGAGTCGATCACTTTAATTGTAAATGGCACGCGCGCATCCGAATTACGCACCAAATTCTGTCCCACGCGGTTCACGTATTCCGTCACGACCGGATCATCGATCAGTTTCGACGAACGCTCCACTTCCTGCGCCAGTTGTTTGCCGAGAGCAATCTCTTTCTCAATCGAATAAAAATTGATGCCCTTGCCAACATTGCGATTCCCGATAGCATCCACATCTTCTTTGGAATTTTTCGGGTTGACGGTGTCTTGCTGTTGAACGGGTTGATCTTGAGATTTCTGAGTTTGTTCCGAAGGCGGCGTTACCTTGGACGGATCAGATGTGGGGGGCGGGCTCTGCGCCAAGACTGTGCTCGCTGCCAGCGCACCCAAAATTGTGAGTCTGCTTGCCTGCCGGAGAATCGCTTGCATCGCTTCCACCTCCGCCTGCCGGTAGTATACACCCCAAATGCCGGACGGGCTCCACTAATCCCTCAACCACTACGATGTCAAGTCAAGCACCGGGGTTTCCTGCTTCTCCTTGGAATTCCGGGCATTTAACAAAAGAGTTCCCTGGGTTCGACGACTGGTGAATGGAAGGGTCGTTATCCATGCTCTCAGGCCAGGATGCTACAAGCGGAGTTTACACCACGCCGACGTCCGCACTCGTATTGAGTAAGAGACAGACAAATCACCCGTGATCCCCCCTAAAGACCATTTGCCCGTTAGCAGTTGACACTCCGCCTTAGCCACTCTAAAGTCGAGGTTTACACATGCCCGTCTCGAAAATCCAGATTGGACAGCTTTGGAAGAAAGATGGCACAGGCGACACCTATTTGGTGACCCGTTTGTACAGCGAAGCTCTTAGCACCATCGTTGTCCTGCGGAAATCCGGATCGGAAAGCGAAGCCTTGATTCGGGTCCGCGCCGGGCGCACCGCAGAGGGCCCCACCATCCCGGGTTTTTCCCCGGCACAGGAAGAAGAGCGGATCTGAGTGAAGGCCCTTGCCTCCACCGTAAAGCTAGCAGGTTCTGCTAGATAGAACGAACTTCCAGCTCCACCACATCATCCACTTTCACGAGTTCCTTCACCAGAAACGGCTCTCCGTACCGCACCTCAATCATCTGCCCGTAATGCCGCGACAATAGGTTCATCCGATCTTCCAACTCATCGATCGCCAGGTAAACTCCACTCTTCTTCTCGCCCTTCGCCGGCCGAAATTGCGACCTATACGCCAAAATCGCCTTTCTGCGCTTCTCGTACTGCTCGGAAATATCCACCACGAATGTCGGCCGCACATCCAAAGCAAACGCCGTGGAGTACAGAATTTTGAACGGACGATAGGCCTCGCCGGCAAGGGGCGCCTGCTTCAAACCCGCCAGAAAGCACCCTTCATAGCCCAGCGTCGAGGCATGGTAATGGTCGGGGTGTCGCGCCTCCCAGTAGGGAAGAATCACGGTTCGCGGGCGCAGTTCGCGAATAATACCCGCGAGCCGCAACTTGTGCTCGCGGTGGGGCTGCACGTCCGAATCCGGTACGCCCAGGATCTCGCGCCACTTGACGCCCATAAATTTCGTCGCCATCGCTGACTCTTTCGCGCGCGTTTCCGGCGTCCCGCGAGTGCCCATTTCACCGGCCGTCAGGTCGAGCACTCCGGTTTTATAGCCGCGCTGCGCCATCTTGATAAGCGTTCCGCCGCAGGTGAGCTCCACATCGTCCGGGTGTGCCGCGATCGCCAGCAAATCGAGTTTCATCGTTTGTCCGATCCCCCGACCGATTCTAGCAGCTTCCGACTTCGTGCCATCTATGAGGCATCAAGAACACCGTCAGGCTTGGCTGTCATCCTGAAGGCTATCCGCCCAGGGTAGCCGCAGGACCTCAATCCATGGCCCGCGAACCTCGAGCAGCATCTGCCTAGGGCGCGACGTGTGTATCGAAGACGGCCGTCTGGACCCGACCGCCTCGCTTCACCTGAAGAAACAGTCGGTAGTCTCCGGCCCGCGGAAATCCGTACGGGAAAGTGAGCTCATTAGTCGTCGCATCGTGCTGCATGTTGGCCATCGCGTCTGTTCCGGATGTATTCGGCTGTTGCAGCAGCATCAGCGCCGCCATGGGCACGGAGCCGGCAGGATGCACGTGACTAAACACACTGAGGTCACGGCGAAGGATCACCAGGTGCCCGGCCATGCCCATGTACGGCTCAAGGTCGTTCGCCGGCGCGCCGTTTTTGTCCATGACGCGAAATCGCAGCAGCGAAGCCTTCTGCGCTTGCGTCGTCGCGGAATCAAGCACCCACTCTACGTGGTCGTCCGGGCCTAGAGGAGATGTTGTCACGTTTCCCTGCAGCGCTGAAATCTTCGGCGCAACCGTGCTCGAATCGTCGCCCGCGAGCGACGTGCCTTTGTTGCCGGCCGGCAGATCAATCTTCGACGTCATCGTGTCCGGGAACCCGGATTCCCGTACGATGTCCGCGAACACGGCGTACGATCCTCCGGCCACAACCGGCATTTTCTCCGTAAACGTTCTTGTCGCGGTTTCGTCCGGATGCAAATGGTAAAACTCGTCCATGTCCGGCATTCGCACCAGAAACAGATGCATGAGGTGGCCGTGATCCGGAATGATGTTGTCGAGCTGCATCTGTTTGCGGCGCTCGTGCCACGGGGAAGCCCCCATCTTCAAAACCAGCTGGCTTCCATCAACCATGGAGACTTCCACTGGCGGCGCCTTGTACACCTTGTCGCTCGCGTTCGCGGTGGCAATCGACGTCCACCACATATCACCTAGCAGCAGAATGGCCACAACCGCCACCGCCGCTACCACCATAGCAATTCGCGCGCGGCTCCGTCGTGCTGGAGATATCTCCACGCCGGGTTCGAGTTGGCTTTCTCGCGCCGCTGCGCCAAAAATGGAAATCAAACTCAAGGTCAAGAACACCATGAGGCACGCCAGCACGATTCCCGTCGTTTTCTGCATCCCCAACGTGCGCCGCGCATATGCCGGCACCGGCACCGCCAGTTGCGCCTTTCCCTGCAGGCCCGATACGTCCATTCGCACTTGCCATGAACCCGACTCCATCAGCCACAGTTTCCCGGTGAAAAATTGCGGGTCAGCCTCGGAAGGGGACATGTGATCCGGAGGCGGGGCCGTCTTCGACCCTTCGCCAATCACGCGCAGCGGAACGATTTCGATATCATCGACGGACCCTTCCAGACACCGCACTTCGATCTGCGCGATTCCAGGAATCATCTGCGGCGTGCGAACCGTCACGAACATTTTGTAGGGCCCGGCCATGGCCTCGTAATAGACGTCCGGGCTTCCCACATGGGACCAGGCGGCCGGGCAGAGCATCAGGCACAAGCCAACCAGAACCACAACAATGTATTTTCTCATTAGCGTCGCACGCGCCGCATCCAGTCACCCCAGGCCAGTCCAATGCGTGTGGTCACAATCGCCGCCCCGAACGCAAATGTCATCCCCAACCAGAAATCGGCCCGCGTCTTCTCGTAAGCCCACAATTCGTGATCGAAGTGATAGTCGCTCGGCCGCTGCATATACGGGTAGTAGTCGGTTCCAAAAAATCGATTCTCTGCCAGGTGGGAAACGAGAAAGCTACCCGCCGGCCACTCCACTGCCATCATCACTAGCAGGAATCCCACACCAGCTACGGCCGCTTGGAGCCATTTGTTGCGACCCGCCAGGCGATCCAGTAAAAAATCCAGCGCCGCCGCCCCGGCAAACAGCAACACCGGAAACTCCAGCGGCACCAGATGCGAGATCGGTGTATATACCGGTCCCAGCTTTGCTTGTGCTGGGACCAGCGGCACCAGCCACAACGCCAGCAGCCACAACACGAAGTAAATCCCCGCCACCTTCGTCGCCGCCCAGCGATACCCGGAAGCCCGTGCAATCCCCACAAGCACCGGAGGCATCGCCAGCGCCAGCACCCGATAGAAAATCGCGCTGTGGGTCAACGTGTAGTCCGTGTATTCGTAGATCAGCATCAACAGCAGAATCGTAAGCATGCACCCCGCATACAGAAACACCCGGTTCAGCTTTGCGCGCGTCTCCGCATCCGCTCGATTCATCTCCGAGACGATCAAGAACAACCCGCCCAGTCCCAACGTGAAGATTCCGAGAATCAACACCACATGCGGCGGGCTCATGATCTGCACGTCGAGTCCAAACGCGTTGTGCCACCAATCATCAAACGGCGCAGAGGTCAGCATCGCAAGGCCGCCCCACAGCGAAACAAACGCTCCCAGGGGTCCATAAAATCCCCACATTTTTACCGACGTAGCCCGCAGCTCATGCTTCTTGCCAAAGGTAGTTGAAAGGATTAGAAACACGCTGGAGATACCGGCGACGATCGCTCCAAAGTGAATCCCCAGATGCGCCGGGGTCCAAAAGGTGTCGCGCCCGATCGACATATGCCAGGAAATATCCCAATACAAACCAACCGAGGTGGAGGTCACGGCCAGCGCCGAGGCCCAAACGTACCAGGGAATAGCGCCCTTCGCGTGAGGCCTCGAACCGATCGCAATACTGGCGTTCGCCATACGCTCCGCTCCTACAGTCGGCAGCCGTTTGCCGACATCAATATTAGGGTCTACGCGTCTTCAGGTTGCTGCTCACTTTACACTGGCCAACGGGGTACCGGGAAGCCGCTCGAATGGCCGCGCTTGGCTTGTGGGAGCTACTGGTAGTACGCAAAATATATGTTAGGGTTTCAATTCCATGTCCGCCCCACTACCGAATCGCGTCGCGCTGGTAACCGGCTCTGGGAAACGCCTGGGGCGAGCCGTTGCGCTCGGATTAGCGGCGCAGGGCGCCGACGTCGTGATCCATTATCGGTCATCGGAGTCAGAAGCACGGGAGGTCGTCGCAGACATCCAGAAGATAGGCCGGCAAAGCGTCGCGCTGCAGGCCGACCTCGCTAAAGTTCCCGAGATTCAGCAGCTCTTTCAGAGGGTCGAAGCACACTTTGGACGGCTGGACCTCCTGGTGAACAGCGCCGCCAATTTCCTCCAGACCGACTTTGCGTCGACCACGGAGAAGCTCTGGGGCTCATCGCTGGACACTAATCTAAAAGCGCCCTTCTTTTGCTCGCAGGCCGCCGCGCCTCTGCTGAAGAAAACCGGCGGCGCAATCATCAACTTTGCCGATATCGGCGGAATCCTAGGCTGGCCCGGATTCATCCCGCACTCCATATCCAAGGCCGGAATCATCATGCTCACCCGCTGCCTGGCCAAAGAACTCGCCCCCGATGTCCGCGTAAATGCGATCGCACCCGGAACGATCACCATGCCAGGTGACCCACCGGAGTGGGAAGCCGACTTCGTGCGGCTCGCCCCGTTGCATCGGAGTGGAAGACCAGACGACATCGTCGCCGCGGTCTGGTATCTAGCGAGCGCCAAATTCGTGACCGGCACCGTGCTTGTAGTGGACGGCGGCCGCATCTTGTAGTTTCGGCTCGTGGTTACGGCTCCGCGGCCGGTAGTTTGCTCCTCCTGATTCCGCGAACCGGTCTGTCGCAAGTCACCGACGCCACCGGCAAGGTGTGGCAGTTGAGCAGCATCACGTCTGCCTGCGCTCTGGCCACTATCTTCACAATGGGAGCATTCACCGTTCTAGCGTGGATAAGGCTCTCGCCTGGAAACTCCCGGCCGCAAACCTCGCACGTCTCGGATTTCGCGTCCCGACGCCTCGCCGCGAGGTGACTGTGCCGCTCCAGAACTCCTTGCGAACATCCTGTCGTGCAGACTTCGGCTCTCCGGTGTATTCTATTGTGCTTATGAGCGCCATAAGTTGTTCGCGCTCTTCACGGCGCCTCGATCGCGAGCGCCAACCGAAGAGGACCAGACGAAGGCCATGGATCACGACACGTACGTAAAGCCCCACAATATGGACGAGTTCGAGGTAGAGGAGTGGCTCGAATCCCTCGATTCCGTCCTGGAATCGAGCGGCCCCGAGGTCGCCACCGAGATTCTGGAACGCTTGCGCGCTCACGCCACGGTTTCCGGCATTGACCTGCCGTTTACCGCGAACACTCCGTATGCCAACACTATTCCCGCGCGGCTCGAACCGCTGTTCCCGGGCAATCAGGAGTTGGAGCGTCGCATCAAGAGCTTGATTCGTTGGAATGCGCTGGCCATGGTCGTCCGTGCCAATCGCGTTGAACACAACATCGGGGGCCACATTTCCACGTACGCTTCCGCAGCCACCCTCTATGAAGTCGGTTTCAACCATTTCTTCCGCGCCCGCAACGAGCAATTCGAAGGCGACACCATCTACTTTCAAGGCCATGCAGCTCCCGGAATTTATGCGCGCGCGTTTCTCGAAGGCCGCCTGTCCGCGCAAAAGCTGGAAAATTTCCGCCGCGAGCTGAAACCTGGCGGCGGGCTGTCTTCCTATCCTCATCCGTGGCTTATGCCTGATTTCTGGGAATATCCAACGGTTTCCATGGGCCTGAGCCCGCTAATGGCTATTTACCAGGCTCGCTTTTCGCGATATCTCGAGAATCGCGGAATGAAACCTGTCACCAACGCGAAGGTCTGGGCCTTCCTGGGCGACGGCGAAACCGACGAGCCGGAATCGCTTGGCGCGATCACCCTGGCTTCGCGCGAAAAGCTGGACAACTTGATTTTTGTCGTTAACTGTAACCTCCAACGTCTCGACGGGCCCGTTCGGGGCAACGGCCAGATCATTCAGGAACTCGAGTCCGCTTTCCGTGGCGCGGGCTGGAACGTCGTCAAGGTTTTGTGGGGTACCGAGTGGGATCCGATCTTGGAGCGTGATACCGAAGGGCTGCTTGTCAAGCGCATGGGCGAACTGGTGGATGGTGAGTATCAAAAGCTAGTCGTCGAAACCGGGGCTTATGTGCGCCAGCATTTCTTTGGCAGTGATCCGCGGTTGCTGAAGTTGGTCGAGCCGCTGCCCGACGAGGCTCTCCAGCGTCTGCGCCTCGGCGGCCACGATCCGCGCAAGGTTTACGCTGCGTACAAAGCGGCCGTCGAGCATCGCGGCGGCCCGACCGTGATTCTGGCGCGCACCATCAAGGGGTACGGCCTGGGAGAAGCGGGCGAAGGCAAGAACGTCACCCACCAGCAGAAGAAACTCAACGAAGACGAACTCCGCATATTCCGCTCTCGCTTCGGCATTCCTCTCAACGATCAAGACTGCATCGAGGTTCCGTTCTACCGGCCCGCCGAAGACAGTCAGGAGATTCAATATCTGCGCGCCCGCCGCGAAGCGCTGGGCGGGTACACGCCCGCGCGCAAAGTGCGCTCGAAGCCGTTGGTCTGCGATCACGACGAACTGTTCAAGGAATTCTTCGACGGCAGTGAGGGCAGGGAAGTCTCGACCACGATGGCCTACGTGGGCATGCTGCGGAAGATGCTCAAGGATCCCGAGATCGGCAAGCTCATCGTGCCAATCGTCCCCGATGAAGCCCGCACGTTCGGCATGGAGTCGCTGTTCCGCACCGCTGGCATCTATTCCAGCTTAGGACAGCGCTACGAGCCGGTCGACGCAAGCACGTTGATGTACTACAAGGAAGCCACGGACGGACAGATTCTTGAAGAGGGCATCACCGAAGCCGGCTCCATGGCCTCTTTCATCGCCGCAGGCTCCGCCTACGCCACCCACGGCATCAATACGATTCCGTTCTTCATTTATTACTCCATGTTCGGTTTCCAGCGCATCGCGGATTTCATCTGGGCCGCGGCAGACATGCGCACCCGCGGATTCTTGCTGGGCGGCACCGCGGGCCGAACGACGCTTTCCGGCGAAGGATTGCAACACCAGGACGGGAACAGCCACGTCCTCGCCCTTTCCGTTCCGAACCTCCGTGCCTACGATCCCGCGTTTGCTTACGAGATCGCCGTCATCATTCAAGACGGCATCCGCCGCATGTACAAAGACGGCGAAGACATCTTCTATTACATCACGCTGATGAACGAGCCATACGCCATGCCCGCCATGCCAAGCGGCGTGAAAGATGGCATCCTCAAAGGCTTGTATCGCTTCCGGGCGTCGAAAAACCAAAAATCGAAGCTGCGCGCGCAACTGTTCGGCAGCGGCTCAATCTTGCGCGAAGCGCTGCAGGCCCAGGACATTCTCGAACAAAAATACGGTGTCGCCGCCGATGTGTGGAGTGTCACCAGCTACAAGGCTCTCTATACCGACGGGATTGAAGTCGAGCGATGGAATCGTCTGCATCCAGGCGCCAAAGCCCGCGTGCCATACCTCACGAAAACGCTCGGCGATGCGCCAGGCGTGCTTGTAGCGGCCTCTGACTATCTCAAGACGCTGCCGAACATGGTCAGCAAATGGCTCCCGCGACGGCTCGCTTCCCTCGGCACCGACGGCTTCGGCCGCAGCGAGGGGCGTTCGTCGCTGCGGGACTTCTTCGAGGTGGACGCGCGCTCCATTACGCTGGCGACGCTCTATGAATTGCAACAAGACGGTAAGATCGAACGCGGCGTAGTCGACAAAGCTATCAAAGACCTCGGGATCAACCCCGAGAAACCGAACCCTGTTATTTCCTAGGGTGCCTGTAGGAACACGTTTCAGCGTGTCCCAGCCAGCGCGCTTCGCGAGCGGGCCATCCTCGCACGAGCAGCTATAGATTCTTGGCGTTATCCAAGATTTCTCTCGGCTTGATGCAGCCAGTCGCCAGGTTGGCCACTAACCGCGCATTTGCGGCCAGGAAATCGTAGTCGCTCAGTTCCTTCGGCAAGACCCAGGCAATCTGCTCGAACGGCTTGGCGACAATCGCCTGGTCGGCTATCTCTACCGCAAAAAAGCGTATTTCCAGTGGTTCGCTAGTGTCAGCATATTTGTGCGTCACCCGAGCAATCTCCGCGTACGTCTTTAAGGTAACGCCGAGTTCCTCGCGCAATTCTCGCGCCAGGGCCGCTTCTGGAGCTTCTCCGTCTTCGATTTTCCCGCCGGGAAATTCCCATTTCAGCGGCGAAGTGTCGTGTCTCCGCCGCTGGCCGATCAACAGCCGCCGGTCTTCACGCTCAATCACGGCCGCCACCACGACTCTCATGCGTCCCCTAACCTCCGGCTTTTCTGCGCCTCAGCGTTACTTGCTCTCGTCTTTGCTCTGAGACCTCAGTGCTCTGATCTTCCTACCCCTTGTGTTAATGATTTTTCCTGCTTCTTTGGTTTCGGTTGCAAAGCCTTCCACAACTCCTCCGCGCCCTGCACCAATGGCGGTCCGGGCGTATTCAGCAACTCGTCAGAGATCACATGCACCCGCCGATTACGGATCGCGGGCACATCCTGCCACGCTGCAACTCCATACGTTTTCTTTGGTTCGGCTTTCGCGCCGGTTGCTGCCCAAGCCAGCACAATCACCTCAGGCTGAGCGGCCGCCACCTGCTCGTCGGTCAGCTTCTCGCCAGCCGGCACGACCATCTCGCCGCCTGCAATCTTCACCAGCTCCGCCACCCACGGAGGCGAACTGATCCGCGGATTCGGCCATGCCTCACAATAAACGCGAACTCGCCCGCGCTTCATTTTCGCCCTCTTCTCGACGCTCGCAAACCCGGCGCGCATTGCGCGAATCGTTGGTTCACCTTGCCGCGCACGGCCCACAATGCCGGCCAGTAAGCGAATGTCGGCACACACGTCGGCGATCGTTCGCGGATTCATCGCCAGGAAATTCAGGGGTTGCTCCAACAACTTCGCCACGGTTTCCTGCTTATAAGGCACCGACCCGATCACCAGCGTCGGCCGCAGTTTCAAGATCTCGTCCACCGCTTCCATCCGCCAGCAATCGCCCAACTGCGGCAAACCCGCCACGGGCGCGACGTCCACGCACCACTTGGTTACTCCTACCAATAAAGACTTCGCGCCAATCGCACACAAAATGGAGGTTGCGCTGGGCGCAAGGGAGACAATTCGCAATCGCGATGTAGCTTGGACCTTGGTCACCAGAACAGGGTATCAGAGGCGGAAACTTCTAGGACGCCGGTCGGATCCGACTGGATCTAGCCGGTAATTTAGGTGGATCGGGGTAACACGTTTCGGTCGATGGCGGTGCGGTTTCGGGCTCAGGGATTGCGGTCGGCTTGCGCGATTGCGATACTTCTCGGGAATGTTCACTGACGCCGTCCTCGAACACTTCCGCAACCCTCGCAACGCCGGCGAACTCCCCGATGCGGACGCTACCGTCGAAGTTAGCAATCCGGTCTGCGGGGACATCCTCAAACTGGCCGTCCGCGTGGGGAATGGCCGAATCACCGAGGCGCGCTTCCTTTGTCGCGGTTGCACCACGGCGATCGCCTGTGCGTCGTTCCTGACAGAACGCCTTCTGGATCGCAGCCACGCGGAAGCCGGCGCACTTACTGCCGACTCGATCTCCAACGCTTTGGGTGGGCTTCCCGCGGCCACATTTCACGGGGCCCAGCTTGCCGCTGATGCGCTCCGGGCGATTGAGCAAAGACTTTCGACTTCGTGAGTTGCAATCTACAACGGTGAGGTCCTTTGCCTATTCCTATCGGATAGGTTCAGGATGACAGGTTTTCGGACAGGGATGAGCTCGGATGAATCCGTATGGATCGGATTGGTCAGGGTGACAATGTTTTGAAGCCGAAACCGACTCAAGCGGGTAGGTCTATGTCGCACAAGAATTGCTAGCAAGACGGGCCTAACAGCCGCTGCACCGTCTCCGGGTCATTCAGATTCAGAATGCACCCTTGTTCCGAGGTGATCATCTCGGCGACTTCTCCTCCGTGGGCCCAAACCACGGATCGCGCACCCTGCTCCATGGGAGCAGCCAGCAATTCGCCATAAAGCGCAGCGGAAAAGATCACGGGATGCCCGCGCTTGCCCTGATACACCGGTAAAACGATCCGGGGCCGCGGCATTTGCGTTGAGCAAAAACGCTCAACCAAGTCATGGACCAAATCCGCGCTGATCAAAGGATGGTCGATCAGGAACAAAATCATGCCATCGGTAGCCGCAGGCAGACTCCGTATCCCGGCCTGAATCGAACTCAATTGTCCTTTTGCCCAATCGTCGTTGATGACGACTTCGTCCGCCGCCAATCGCACCGCGTCCGCGATCAACTCCGCGTGCGCGCCCAAAACAACTCGACGCACTCCGATCTTCGGATGCCTGGTGACGTCCAACAAATGTTCAAGGAAAGGACGACCCTGGTAGGGAAGCAGCGCCTTCGGCGAGCCCATCCGCTGCGATGCGCCGCCCGACAGAATTACCGCTGCCAGCATGATTCAGCTCAACGTGCGCCCGCGATCGGACGCGACTCCAGCCGCACTTTCTTGTGTGCCGAAGTCTCCGCATTGCGGCGCACCGCAATCAATTCCGCCACGATGCTGATGGCAATCTCTTCCGGCGACAGCGCCCCAATATCCAGTCCCATCGGCGCGAACACGCGTTCCATCTCTTCGGGCCGGTAGCCTTCCTGCTCGAGCGCCTTGTACACCGACAAGACCTTCCGCTTGCTACCGATCATTCCGATGTACCGCGCGCCCGTGCGCACCGCCCAGGCCAACACGCGCATGTCTTCCTTGTGCCCGCGCGTTACGATCACCAGATAGCTCGAAGCAGTCGGTTTGATCTTCGAAAACGCGTCTTCATAACTCGTGAAGACCTCCTGCGCCATCGGAAAGCGCTGCAAATTCGCAAAGGCTTCGCGATCATCAACTACGGCCACGCCAAAACCTGCCGAAAAAGCGGCTTTTGCCAGCGCCATCGACACGTGCCCACCACCAAACAAATACAGCATCGGCTGCGGCAAAATCGGCTCGACGAAAATCTCCACGGTTCCTCCGCATATTAGTCCGTTGTCGTAGGAGGCTTCATTGTTCAAATTGAAAACCATCTTCCGCGGCGATTCCTTCTGCATCACTTCCTTGGCCGCCGCCCACACTTCGGCCTCCACGCAGCCGCCGCCGATGGTCCCCGCCAGCGACCCATCCTCGCGTACCAACATCCGCGAACTCTCATAGCTGGGAATCGACCCGTTGGTGTGCACGATGGTGGCCAACGCCCCGCGCTGTCCAGCCCGCCTCATCCTGACGATCTCTTCAAACAAATCCATGGGCCCTTCCGCCTGCAATGCTACGCTGAATTATCTGTGTGATGTTACGTTACGCCGCACCGGTTTGCCCGTCAAATACGGTCCATCTGGACACTCCGTATCGCTCCCGATAGACTTGCACCCATGCAGTCTGCGCGTTACGAGTCCAAGTCCACAGGTACGATTTCCGCCGTGGACGTTTTGTTTTTCTTCCTCTTGCTGCTGTTTTTGATTGTTGTCTGCGTTTGGCCCATCGTGACCTGGCGCCTCCACCATTACTCCACTTGGACGCCGAGCGCCGCTCATCCGTACGCAGTCCGCGATCACGGTGGTGTCGTTTATGTGTCGCCTAGGTTCGGAAGATTTTACGTCAGTTTGCCGTGGCTCTGGGGCGGCCTTCTCGCGGCCACAGTCCTTGCGGGATTGCTACCATCCAAAAAATCAGGGTCCGAAAAGTGAAGGCCATCCAATTTCAGCAACACGGCGGCCCGGAAGTCTTGAAATATGTTGAAGTAACTGATCCCGTCATCCGCCCCAACGAAGTCCTGGTGCGCGTTCGAGCCTGCGCGTTGAACCACCTCGATCTCTGGGTTCGCCAGGGCCTTCCGAATGTTCTGATACCGCTTCCTCACATTCCTGGCAGCGACGTCGCCGGGGAAATCGCGCAAGTCGGCTCCGAGGTCACCACGGTTCGCGCTGGCCAAAAAGTTGTACTCGCGCCCGGCGTCACCTGCGGAAAATGCGCGGCGTGTCTGGCGGGCCTCGACAATCGCTGCCGCCAATTCACCAACCTGGGCTACATGATTGACGGAGGATGCGCCGAGTTCGTCCGCGTACCGGAAGTAAATTGCTTGCCGTACCCTGAGAATCTGTCGTTTGAAGAAGCCGCCGCGGTCCCGCTCGTCTTCCAGACCGCCTGGCACATGCTCGTGGCCCGCGCCGAACTTCAGCCTGGCGAAGATGTTCTCATCCTTGGCGCAGGGAGCGGTGTCGGCGTCGCCGCGATCCAGATCGCCAAGTTTTTCGGGGCGCAAGTGATCGCCACGGCAGGCTCCGATGAAAAACTCGTCAAAGCCCGGGAACTCGGTGCGGATCACACTATCAATCACAAATCGCAAAAAATCCGCGACGAAGTGCGGCGCATCACCGGCAAGCGCGGCGTGGACGTGGTCTTCGAACACGTCGGCACTGCCACCTGGGACGACAGTCTCGCCAGTCTTGCTGCATCCGGCCGCTTGGTGACCTGCGGCGCGACTACTGGCTACGACGCCAAAGTCGACCTACGCTTCCTTTTCACACGCCAGCTTTCACTCCTGGGTTCTTACATGGGCACGAAAAACGATCTGCGCACGCTGATGAAGTTAGTAGCCGGGGGCCGGCTCAAGCCCATCGTGGACCGGGTCTTCCCGCTGGCCCAAACCGCCGCCGCGCATGCTTACTTGGAGTCGGGAGCGCAATTCGGCAAGGTGGTCCTGACGGTTTAGGACGCGAGGTCTCTCAGGGACGGAGCCGGATGGCCACCGTGTCCAGGGGACGGCGTGGTCTGTTTTCGATGTTTCCACTTCTGCAATCAAATTTGTCTCTTCCCGTCGCATGTGCGAAAATGCCTAAAGACGAGGCATCATGAGCACATCTCTCGGCAAGCATGTCACGCTGTCCAAGCCTGACGACTTCGGCAAACTGCTCGAAGACGAAGGAATCATCTTCACCACTCTGGACAAAGCCGTGAACTGGGCGCGCCGCAGCTCGATCTGGCCGCTCGGTTTTGGCTTGGCTTGCTGCGCGATTGAAATGATGTCCATGGCCGCCGCGCGTTTTGACGTTGCTCGCTTCGGCGCCGAAGTTTTCCGACCGTCGCCGCGCCAGGCCGACCTGATGATCGTCGCCGGCCGCCTCTCGCAGAAAATGGCCCCGGTCGTCCGCCAACTGTACGATCAAATGCCGGAGCCGAAGTGGGTCATCTCGATGGGGGCGTGCGCCACGTCTGGTGGAGTCTTCAACAACTACGCCATTGTGCAAGGCTGCAACCAGGTGATCCCGGTGGATGTTTACGTTCCCGGTTGCCCGCCGCGCCCGGAAGCGGTGCTCTACGCGATTCTGCAACTGCAAAAGAAGATAGATAACGAAAAAGGTTCCTTCAAACGAGCTCTAAACATTGCCTAGGTTTTTGCTGTTATTTTTCGCTCTCCCGCTGATCCTCCTCAGCGCCGACCAGCAACCCGCCTCGACGAAAAATTACACCCTCATCTGGCACGACGAATTCGACGGCCCTAACGGCTCGCTCCCGGATCCAGCCAAATGGACCTACGACCTCGGGGGCGGCGGTTGGGGCAATCAGGAACTGGAGTCGTACACAAACCGCCCCGAGAACGCGCGTGTAGAAAACGGGAACCTAGTGATCACCGCGCGCAAGGAGAGGTACGAAGGCGCCGATCATCTCGCGCGCGAATACAGTTCTGCGCGCCTAAAGACTCAAGGGCTGTTCTCCCAGGCCTATGGCCGCTTCGAAGCGCGCATCAAAATTCCGGCGGGGCAGGGAATGTGGCCCGCGTTCTGGATGTTAGGGGACAACATCACTTCGGCGGGATGGCCCAAGTGCGGCGAGATCGACATCATGGAGAACGTCGGCAAAGAACCCGGAACGATACACGGGTCTCTGCACGGTCCGCTGACGACGGGTTCCGCAAGCGATCTCACTGCCGCCGCGAATTTGGTGAGCGGGAAGGACTTCGCCGCTGACTTCCACCTTTACGCTGTGGAGTGGGATCCGGGCACGGTACGCTTTTACGTGGACTCCACGCTCTACGCTACTTTCACTCCTGATTCCGCCGGCACGAACTCTGCGGGTTCTGATTCTGCCGTCGCCCGCGCGGGTTCATGGGTCTTCGATCACCCGTTTTACCTCATCCTCAACGTGGCGGTAGGCGGTAGCTGGCCTGGCGCTCCCGACGCCACCTCCACGTTCCCGCAGACGATGCTGGTCGACTACGTTCGCGTCTACAGCGCCAAGCGCTGACCCTCCCCTGAAGTTGTGAGACCCTCTTGTCAACTTTAAGTTTCGAAGACTCGGGTGCGAGCGCGGTATAAAATGCGAACCCGGCGCGAGTTCTGTACTCTTTGCGGACCCTATGGTAAAAATTCTGCGCCTTGCAACGGAGCCATACCATGACGCAATCATCAGACCCAGTTCGCCAATTCCTCCGCCACGCGGTAGCCACCGCCGCGTACCGCGGCGCAAAACCCCTCCGCAATGCCCCCGAACCCTTTGCTAATTACCGCTGCTGCGACGGCGCCCGCACGCCTATCAAAATCCTAGCCCACGTCAGCGACCTCTTCGATTGGGCGCTCTCTATAGCCCAGGGCAAACAATCCTGGCACGACTCCGCCCCGCTCTCGTGGCCCGCCGAGGTGGACCGCTTCTTTTCCTCAGTGAAAAGATTTGACGACTACCTGGCCTCCGCCGAACCGCTCCACGCAGCGCCCGAGAAACTGTTCCAGGGCCCGATCGCCGACGCTCTGAGCCATATTGGTCAACTGGCTATGCTCCGGCGCTTGGCGGGCGCGCCGATCAAGGGCGAAAACTACTATCAGGCCGATATCAGCCCCGGTCGTGTCGGGCTCGAACAGGCAACTCCCCGCCGCGAATTCGACTAGGTTCCGCGCGAGACATTCGGAGTCAAACTTAGGCTTAGATTTGTAGCGGCGAGATTAACTCAGTATCTTCGTCTATAATCGCCGTTCGATTTTTTCCTTGTGAGTCACTCACCATTACTTCCGTCACCGCGGCCCAGGTATGCTGGTTTTCCGCTCCGCTTGATCGCCGCCACAATCGATCTTCTGGTTCTAGCCGTTCCTCTCGCCGTCTTCATTTCGTTTCTCTCGGTGGCTATGGGAATCTCAACGGCCTTTCTGAACCTCCGCCGCGGCGAGCCGCCTGGCGAAATTCTGAAAGCCTTCGGGAACATCTTCGTCTATTTCAGTCTCGGTTTCTTCGTTCTCATGAGCTGGCTCTATTTCGCAATCCTCGAAAGCTCTCGATGGCGGGCCACGCTGGGTAAACGGGCTCTGGGTCTCTACGTCTCCGATCTGTTCGGCAATCGCGTTACCTTCGCGCGCGCTACCGCCCGGTTCTTCTGTGGGCGTCTCCTTGCGCACATCCCCTTCGTTGGAATCTACTACTTTCTGATCGACTGCCTCTGCATACTGTTCACCTCAAGCAAGCAAGCCTTCCACGACATGCTCGCCGGCTGCATCGTTCTGCGAGAAACCGCGAGCGACCCACTCGCAGGTCCGGGCAGATAAAGTCTCTGCGGTAAGTGCCGGGACGCAAGAGAGCTCTTGCGCCACAGTGAAAGCTGCGCCTTGCCGTTGCCACTGAGATTCAGACAGCTTTTTTCCGCGAGGCATCTATCGAGCGGGTTTAGCGAAGCTTTGCTGGGGGAGGGAATTGTTGCCCAAGGAGGCAAAAGAGAAGTCAGCACAAGGTTTCGGCGCGGCTAAGATCGTCGGGGAATTCTGAGACCTTGGCAATTCCGCCGGCCCAGTCGACTTGGCTACCAGGTGCATTATTTTCTTTGCGCAAGTAGCCCATGCCGACGACAAAGGACTTCGAAGGCAGCGCTGACGCGCGGGTGACATAGCCAACTTCTTTGCCGTCCGCGGTGAGGTTTTCACCCGCGGCGGGAACACGCGAGCCGGGGAAAATAAGTTCGACGCGGCGCCGGTTCACTTGGCCGCGGGAACGCACGCGCTCGACGATTTCCTGGCCGGTGTAGCAGCCTTTGGTGTAGCTGATGTGAGTGCCCTGTAACCCCGCTTCGTGCGGGATCTGTTTTTCACCGAAGTCGTAACTGAACCAAGGAATGCCTTGCTCGAGGCGTAAGGCGCTCAGGGCGGCGTAGCCGATCGGGCCGCCGCCAGCCGCCTGTGTTTTCTCCAGGAGGATTTTCCAAAGCGATTCGAGGTTTTCTCGAGGCGTCAGAATATCTGCCGCGAGAATCGAGCCAAACAATTTGCGGGTGATGGTGCAGGGCAGGGAATTGATGCTGACTTCCGCGCTGCTAAAGTCCTCTAGCGCAGCAAGATCGATTCCGGCCAGCTCCAGTAACAATTTCGCGACGGCAGGGCCTTCGAGGGCGAGGGTGCCGTGGTGCAGCGTCTCATCCGTCAGGGTGACGTCGTCCATGATGATAAATTTGTCGAGCGTTTCCACCAACCGCTCGCGGATCATGGTGTAGGAAATGCAGAATAGTTTGTCGGGCTGCGCCTGGATCTCGATCTCAGCGAGGATGCGGCCCTGGGGATTCAACAATAGCGAAATATTTCCTTGCGAGGGCTGAAGATCCTTGACGTTGTTCGTCAGGATGGCATTGACGTAGCGCACGCGATCGGGGCCCGTGAACGAAACATATGCGCGATAATTTTTGTCCATCAGCGCGACGCTTTGTTTCACGAAGAAATATTCGCGCTGCCAATCGCCGAAGTCATCGGGAAGGGCACAGCCGAACCACACGCCGAGGTTCGCGCCGGCGTTTCGGTGCGACTCCGCAAGCGGTGTTTCGAGCGCTCGTTGTGTTCCGATAGCGTCCATTTTCGAGCGGGCTCCGGGCAGCACCCAGTTTAACAGAGCCGGCGCGGGCCGATGCTATACTGCCGGTCATGCCCGATCCGAAGCAGGTGATTGACGCAGGCAGCGAACGATTCGTGCAGATCACCATCCCTGTCGGGATGCTGCAATGCAACTGTTCAATCATTGGAGATCTGGCCACGGGTGAGGCGCTGGTCATCGATCCCGGAGACGAAGTCAGTCGCATCCTGGAACTGCTCGGCCGGCATAAGCTTACGGTGAAGGCGATTGTGAGCACGCATGCGCACATCGACCATGTCGGGGGCTTGCACAAATTGCGTCAGTACACCGGCGCGCCGGTGATGATGCATCGCGACGATGTGCCGCTGTACCAAGGCATGGACGTTCAGGCCGCATTTCTTGGCGTGCCAACGCCGGAGACCGGAGAGATCGATCAGTTACTGACCGAAGGCGATCTTTTGCGGTGGGGATCGATGGCTGCACAAGTGATGCACACGCCCGGGCACAGTCCAGGCAGTATCTCGCTGTACCTGCCGCAGGACGCCGGCAAGATTACTTCGGCTGCGCCGCCGCAACTATTTGCTGGCGATACGTTGTTTGCGGGAAGCATTGGCCGCACGGATCTTTGGGGCGGCTCGATGGAGAAAATCCTCGATTCGCTGAGGAGCAAACTGTTGCAGCTGCCGGATGAAACCGTCGTGCACCCGGGCCATGGTCCGCGCACAAGTATCGGCGAAGAGCGCCAGTCCAACCCGTTCCTCGTAAACAAATAAACTGATGGAATTGAATTGATGGCGCAGGAATCGGGAGATCATTGCGCACTGGCGCGCGCGACTCGGGTCCGGAGCCGTTAGCTGCGCCCGGAAGTCGTAGCGGGTTTTCGCATCAAGACGCGGACGACTGCTCTTCCTTGGTTCGTCGTAATTCCTCCATCACGGATTGCGTGAGTTCTTTCGCGTGAACGAGTTCTTGCACGATCATGCGCAGGTCCATGGCCGGAACCATGGGGTTGCGCTGGCTGGTGCAATAGACGCCGTGCTGGCCTACCAGGACCAAAGCGTTGGTCAGGCGATCGAGGGAGACGGCCAGCCGGCCGCGCTCGCGGCCAAACATTTGCTCGTAGTGGTCGAGTTCTTCTTTGTGTTCGTCGAAGGCGGAATGTGGTGACGGCATGATTCGTGATTTCCTTTTCGCTATGGTCGGTAATCGAACAAACCGCGAATCTCTGGAGGCCCGCTAACCCTTCGAGTTCTCTGGGGAAGCGGAAACGGGCCCGATAATGGCTCCCTACGAGACAAAATTCGTCACGGTGGCAAATCGGGCACACACCGTTCGCAGGTAACTTTACCGCATGGACGACCCATTACATAATTCGCACTGGCCACACGAAGTGGTCCTATCATTCGCTTCCGAGCTATACGAGCAGCGCAGATACAGGCGAGGTCCCTCGATAGGCTTGGGAAGGGATTGAGCCGGAGCAACCAAAACATGCGACGTTCCGACCTGGTGCAACACAAAGAGAAGGACAAGGGCGCGACTACGCGTACCTCACAGATCGTTTTCGGAGAACGCCAGCATTTACTGCGCGTGCTGGATTCGTTGGAAGGCACGGAATTGCCGATTGCGCGCATGCAACAAGAGCGACGCATACTGGAAGAATTGATTCACGCGCGAACGCGGGAACTGAACCAAATCAATACGGCCTGGGACGAGAAAATCGGCCTGGTGCTGAGCGCGGATGCCAAACCCGAAATGCTGGAAAAGCTGGTGAAGCAGGCTCCGCAGACGGATTTTTACCTGCTGCGCTTGATCAGCGAGCATCCACGGGCGAACTCGAAGACGTTGAACAAGCTGGCGAAGCATCCCTACGGAGCAATCCGCGAGAACGTGGCGCGGCATCCCAACGCGGATGCGACGACCTTGACGTGGTTGAGCCGGGATCGGAGCCAGCCTTTGTGGTATCTGGTGGCGTTCAACCCGAATACTCCAACCGTATTGCAGCGGCGTTTGCGTGACCGGTTGAAGAGGTTGGGCGAGAATCAGCTGTCGAAGTAACGTTGATCGCGAGACAAACAAACCCTCTAAATAGTTGAAGATCTTGCCTGAACGGGGCGCAGGAATCCCAGGCGCCCGGGCGTGTCAGCGTACCTCGCGCTTGCGGGCGCCATGCCCTCGGCTGTCGGTAGCACATGATATGTCCGGTCGAATTAGCACATGATGTGTCCGCTTTTCGCGAGCCGCTAGGGTAGAGCTACCAGCCTGGAGGGGGGCATGGAGACCTACTCGAGGGCGGCAGTGGAGCGGGCGATGAAGATTCAGGAAGTGATTTTGCGAGCGGTGGCGAAGAAGATCACCTGGACGCAGGCGGGAGA
>Ga0182018_10001908_pt1 | contig 22323 bp, 27 predicted proteins | sample 812P2MmetaG_FD_120490 | JGI IMG/M metagenome (GOLD analysis project Ga0182018, IMG submission 120490) | Permafrost microbial communities from Stordalen Mire, Sweden - 812P2M metaG | ecosystem: Environmental > Terrestrial > Soil > Wetlands > Permafrost | place: Sweden: Stordalen | collected...
CCTCAACCCCATCGAACATCTCTGGGCGGCCTTCAAGACCCGCCTGCGCAAAGACCTCGCCACCACCACCAACCCCTTCCTTTTCATCGCCAATATGTCCCAATGTTATTGTTAATTGCTATAGCCCGCAGTTTCAACTGCGGGTAAAAGCAAATAAACAAACCGAGTCCCGGCAGGGACGAAAGAATTTTTCGCGTGTCGGCTTTCTGCCGCTCCTCCGCGGCTTGAAATTCTTTTGGACGATAAACCCACGGTTAAAACCGCGGGCTATTTTCTCTCGTGCCTCCGGCACTACGGAATCATTTTGCAGTGGAACCGGATTGTGTTGACGGCGGCGCAGGTTTCTTCGCGTGTTCGCTGTAGCTGATGAACGCCGCGCCGAGCATGATGAGCGCGACACCAATCCAACGGACCCACGAAACGCTTTCCCCGAGAAAAATCATCGCGGCCAAGGTCGCAAACACGAAGCTCAACGCGGTGAGCGGCCAGAGAAAACTGATGTCGCTCTTGGACATGAGAAGCAGCAAACAGCCGAAGAACACCGCCTCAAAAAACACGCCGAGCAGAATCTGCGGACTCGTCGCGCCGGCTTTGAACACGCGGAACATTTCGGCGCTGGTGCAGCCATTCAGGTCGCCGATGTGCGTCATGCCTTTTTTTAGAAGGATGACGCCGGTGGATTCACAAGCGAGACCGAAAAGCAAAATCAAAAGCACTTTGACCATATCACAAATCCTGATAGCGAATCAGCTCGATGCCGAGTTTTTTCACCAGTTCCTTCACACGCGGGCCGACGAGGGCGTCGAATTCATGCTTAAATTCGTCGAGCGACGGATGCGAGTAAAGCTCGGAATCGCCAGACGGAAGCTCCGGCAGCAGTTTCAAAAGGTATTCCTCGTCCACGCGCGAGTCCTGCAACAGGCCGAAAGTAATCTGCGTGTGCTTGATGCCGCGCAGGTGCAGCGGTTCACGGGCGCGGCTGGACAGCCATTCGTAAATCGCCGCGTGTGAGACCCGGTAAAACCAGCGTCCGCTGGACATGCGCCGGCTGCGCGCAAGGCAATCGCGCGTCAAACGCAAATGCCGGATGCCAAGTTTGTCCGCGTCTTCCATCAGGATTTTGAAAATGACGGGATGCAGGTGCAGGTGCAAATGGCCGTTGATGTGGTCGAGTGGCAGAGCAGTGGCGTGAAACTTTTCAAATTGCGCGCGGATTTCAGCGCGAAGCTGTTCGCGCAGGCCGCGTTTGAAAAAATAACTCATGCCGACGCCAACGGGCGAGTTGCTGAATTCGCCACGCGAATTGACGAGGCCGGGGATTTTTTCCGGCAATAATGCGGAATGTCCCAGCAGCAAGGTAAGATGCAAGCCGACGCCGAGCTTGGGATTTTCCTTCGCCAGTTTCACGGCTTCGTCAAAGCCGGGTTCATTCACCATCAAACTCGCGGTGGTCAGAATGCCGTCGCGGTGCGCGCGGATGACGGCTTGGTTGACAGAATGCGACAGGCCGAAATCGTCGGCATTGACGACGAGGCGGCGCTTTTCAGGGCTGGCCATAGCTGGGCGAAGTTGAACCGGCGGTGAAGCGCAGCCACGACTGGAAGATCAGCGCGAGCTTGTGCGGCCTGCTCAATTTCAACGGTCGCGCGCCGAAGACATCAAAACTTCCGCGCTCCAGTTTTTGCAAGAGCTGCCAATAGACGGACCCCATCAATTCGGCGGCGACCATCGCCTTGCGGTCTTCGGGCGGCAATGTCTTTTGCGCGAGTTGATAAAATCGTTTTGCGCGGCCGGCGATGCCGGCGGCGAGCGTGAAATAGCGGTCGGAGTATTTGGAATCCAAAATCTCCGCTTCGCTGACGTGAAACTTTTTCAATTCGCCGAGCGGAAGATAAATTCTGCCGCGCGCCGCGTCGGTTTTTACGTCGCGCAAAATGTTCGTGAGTTGAAGCGCTTTGCCCAAATAAATTGCATAATCGCGCGTGGCCGGATTTTTGTGGCCGAAAATCTCGATGCTCAACAGGCCGACGACGGACGCGACGCGGTGGCAATATAGTTCGAGCTGGTCGAAATTTTCGTAACGCTTCGTGTCCAGGTCCATTTCGCAGCCTTTGATGAGTTCGTCGAACAATTCAAATGGCAGGCAAAATTGTTTGATGACCGGCCGTAATTCCTGATTCACGGGAAATTGCGGCATTTGATTTTCACAGGCACGCTTCACATCGTCGCGCCATTCGGCGAGTTGCGCCTGGCGTTTTTCCGCCGGGACGGATTCTTCGTCGGCCACGTCGTCCACTTCGCGGCAGAAGGCGTAGAGCGCGGACATGGCGTCACGCTTGGGCTTGGGCAGCAGGACGAAGGCGAGCGCAAGGTTGGACGCGCTTTTGCGGGTGATGGCGCGGCTGTGTTGCATCGCGTCAGGGCGGCGGCGGCGTTTCGCCGAACGACGGATCTTGCTCGCGAACCGGCGGCAATCCGCCGACCTGCGACCGCGTGGGATTGAGCCGGCGCCGTTGGGAGTGGCGCTTGCGGCGGCGGTGGGTTTTCTTGCGGAGGAAAAAAAACCAGACCAGCGTGCCGACGGCCACCAGCAAAAACAGGCCGGCCATGATCGCGAAATTCAGCAGTTGCGATGCGGTTGAGCTTAACACGGCGAGCAGGGTGGAGTTCGAGTTCATTTGTCTGGCGAAGGGTCGGCAACTTCCCGTTCGATGTCTTCAGCGCTCCATTTCATGTCCAGCCGCTGCATCCGGTAACGCAGGGCATGGCGGGTTAATCCAAGCCGTTCGGCGGTGCGGATCAGACTCGAACCATTTTTCTCCAGCGTGTTGTTGATGAGTTCACGTTCCAGCCGGGCAACCGCATCATCGAGCGACTCCCCGGACGCAACCTGAACGGCCGATGATGGTTTCAGACGCAATTCGGCCGGAAAATCGGGCAGGCTGGCGGATTGGATTTCCGGCGTGGTTTCCAGAATCACCGCCCGTTCGATGACATTGCGGAGTTCGCGCACATTGCCGGGCCAGTGGTGGGTGAGCAGTTTCTGGCGGGCGCCGGTGGAGAAGCCGGTCACATTTTTGTTCATGGCCGCGCGGAAGAATCTCAAAAAATGATCCGCGAGCACCAAAACGTCCTCGCCGCGTTCGCGCAAGGCCGGCAGGCGGAATTGCACGACGTTGAGCCGGTGAAACAAATCCTCGCGGAATTGATCCGCCGCGATGGCCTGCGTGAGGTCGCGGTTGGTCGCGGTGAGGAGGCGGACGTTGACGCGGAGTTCCTGCGTGCCGCCGACGCGTGTGAACGTCCCATCTTCGAGGAACCGCAGCAGCTTGGCTTGAAGCGGCTTGCTCATATCGGCAATCTCGTCGAGAAAAATGGTTCCGCCGTCGGCTTCCTCGACGCGGCCGGATTTCTGCCGGATGGCGCCGGTGAACGCGCCTCTTTCGTGGCCGAACAATTCGCTTTCCAAAAGTTGTTCGGGAATGGCGGCGCAGTTGATGCGGACGTAATGCGCCTCGCGCCGCTGGCTCAAACTGTGGAGCGCGCCCGCGACAAGTTCCTTGCCCGTGCCGCTTTCGCCGAGGATCAAGACGCGCGCCTCGGCCGGCGCAACGGTCTGGATTAATTTTCGGACTTCCCGGATTTTTTCTGATTCGCCGACGATTTCGTCGAGGCTGAAAACGTGTTCTGCGCGCGAGCGCAACGCGGCGTTCTCGCTCAACAGCCGGTGGCGCTCCGCGCAGCGCGCGACGGCGTGGAGCAGCTCCTCCGGCGCGAAGGGTTTGCTCAAATAGTCAATCGCACCGGCCTTGATGGCTTCGACGGCGAGTTTGGGCGTGGCATAGGCCGTGAGCATGAGCACGGGCAGATTGGGCCACTGGCGGTGGACTTTGGACAGGAATTCATAGCCGCTCATGCCGCCGAGCCGCGCGTCGGTGATGACCATGAAAAATTCCTTGTGCGCCAGCACGTCGAGCGCCTCCTCGGCGGATTCGGCGGTATGCGCGGCGTAACCCTCGTCGCCCAGCACGGTCTGGAGCGAACGGCGCATGTTCTTCTCGTCATCCACGACGAGCACGGATGGCAGGGCCGGGTTCATTTCAGGCTGATTTTCATCAAAGCTTTGGCCGGGAAGAGTAAAACAAATTTCGCGCCTTTTCCAAGCACCGATTCGACGCGCGCCGTGCCGCCGTAAAGTTCCACATTGTGCTTGACGATGGCCAGGCCAAGGCCGGTGCCGCGCTCCTTCGTGGTGTAGTAAGCCTCGAAAACGCGCTCCACCTTGTCCGGCGGAACACCGGGGCCGTCGTCGCGCACGGTAATTTCAACCGCCTGGTCGTGATGGCAGACGGCGGAGACGAAAATATTACCTTTTTCACCGAGCGCTTCGCGGGCGTTTTTCAGGAGGTTCACGAGAATTTCCGTCAGATGCCCGCGCTGCATCAGCAACGGCGGAAAGCTGCGTCCATAGTCGCGGTGCACCCGGATTGCCGACGGCACGGCGGGCGGAAAAACCTGGCCGATGGCGTGGTCGAGTTCCTCGACGACGTTCAGCTTTTCGACGCGGCCTTCGCTCAACTGTGCGTAGCCCATGATTTGCGTGATGACGCGGTCGGCGCGGGCGACTTCCTCCTGGATGATTTCAATCTGCTGCGGCGCGGAATTTTTATTTTCGCGCACCGAGCGTTGCAGCGAGAACGCGGCGCTGTTGATGACGGCCAGCGGATTTTTAATCTGATGCGCAAACTCGGCGGCAAGCCGCCCGGCGGAATGCAACTGGCTTTCGCGCGCGGCAAATTCCGCCGCCTCCTCGGTGGCCCGCCGCTGGCGTTCCAGCAACACCTGGACGCCGTAACAGCACGCCGTCAGCAGCCAAAGGACAAACAGCCGCGGCAGATCCGGCTCGATGGTGGTGTCCTCCGTGCTGGTGTGGTAAGGCAATATGGGTTCATGCGTCGGTTTGGGGTGCGTTCCGGTCGTCTGATGGAACGCATTGGGCGGCGGCGTTGACAGTTCGGGCAGCGGAATCTCGGCGTTCAGAATTCCAGCGCTCACATAGAAAACGCTCAACAGCAGATTCAGCACGATTTGCGGCGTCGCCAGCGGAATGCTGATGGCATTGAGCACAATCATTCCCGGAAACAGCCAAAAAGCCATGCTCTCAAACCCGTCGGTCATGAACGCCAGCCCGGCGATGAACAACCCGTCCAAAATTCCCAGCGTGAACACCAGCCATTGAAAAATGGCCGGCGGAAAACGGTTCCAGAAATAAAAAAACACGAAGGCGGCAAAATTCCCCGCCACATAAATGAAAAAAATCAGGCGCAGGATTTCCAGCATCAGGTTGTAAGTGCTCTGCACATCCAAAAACGCGCCGGAGGAAAAATGATAATACAGCACCACCGCGATCAGCCCGGCCTTGGCGGGCAGCACGATGTGAAGCTGCATCGCCACGATGCGCTCCGCCTGCTGCGCCGGTTCGGGCCGCGACGTCGCCAGCAGCCCTTTCAGCCATCGCGAATCAATCAAGTTCATGGGCAAAACACCGCCGGACGCCGCGCCGCCTTTTCACAGCAACTGCAACGCGCGTTCCGCCACTTTTTCCACCGGCCACAAACGTCCGATGCCTTCGTAGCCGCACGACAACATTCCCTCGTCCGGCCCGATGAATTCCACGCCGCGCGATTTCAAGGTTTTCACGTTCGCCTGCGTCGCCGCGTGCAGCCACATTTTTCCATTCATTGCCGGCGCAATCAGAATTTTTGCCTTTGGATTCAACGCCAGCGCGATGCAACTCAACGCATCGTCCGCGATTCCGTTTGCCAATTTCGCAATCACGTTTGCCGTTGCAGGTGCGACCAAAAATAAATCCGCCTCGTCGGCGAGACGAATGTGAGTCGGCTGCCAGCCTTCCTCCTCGTCATAAAGATTGGTCACGACCGGATGGCGTGTGAGTGTCTTGAACGGCAGCGGCGTGATGAAATGTTGCGCGTCCGCCGTCATCACAGCGCGCACGTCGCATTTGGCCTTCGTGAGCAGCGACGCCAAATCCGCCGCCTTGTGCGCGGCGATTGAGCCGGTGACTCCGAGAACTATTTTTTTTGAGACGCTCATTTAATGTGTCGTTGCATCGTTAAATCGTTGAAACGTTACATCGGCTTGCGATTTCAGGCGAATTGTTTCGATTCAACAATTCAACGGAGTAACGATTCACGAACCTCAAAATTCCGGCGCTTCCGCCCGCGCCGCACGCATTTTTTCCGCCTCAACAATCGCCAGCATCCGCCGCAAATCCTCCTGCTTCGTCGTGCTGGTCAGCAGGTAGTCAAAGTTTTTCCACTGCGCAATCTCCTGCCGCGCGACCGCGAGCCGCTTTTGGATGACCGCCGGCGAATCGGCGGCGCGTTTTTTCAATCGTTCTTCCAGCACCGTCAACGGCGTCGGCGTCAAAAAAACCGTGACCAGCGCGCGTTTCAATTCCGGCTCGCTCTCCGCCTGTTCGCGGATCGTCGCCGCGCCCTGCACATCCACGTTCAGCAAAACGTCCTTGCCTTCGCGCAATTTGCCGAGCAGTTCCGATTTCAAAATGCCGTAACTGTTGCCATAGACCGTCGCGTGCTCCAGAAAATTTCCCGCGTGCAACCGCTTCAAAAATTCCGCTGCGTCAAAAAAATGATAATCCACGCCGTCCTTTTCGCCGGGGCGCGGCGCACGTGTCGTGCAGGTGATGGCGCGTGTCATGTCCGGGCGCGCCTTGAGTAACTGCTGGCAAAGCGTCGTCTTGCCACCGCCTGACGGCGCGGAAATCAGGATTAACAGCGGCGCGGATTTCTTTTTCGGCGTCGCCTTCACGTTCTGACTCCTTGCTTCTTGCTCCTGTTGTTCATTCCACGTTTTGCACTTGTTCGCGAAACCGTTCCAATTCCGTTTTCAGCGTCACGACTTCGCGCGAGATGACCGCGTCGTTCGCCTTCGAGCCGATGGTGTTGATCTCGCGGTTCATTTCCTGCGCCAGAAAATCCAGCGTGCGCCCGACCGGCTCCTTCGATTTCCGGCAATCTTCAAATTGTTTGAAATGACTTTGCAGCCGTGTCAATTCCTCCGAAACGTCCGAACGATCCGCGAACAAAACAATTTCCTTCAAAAGTCTTTCGTCGTCCGGCGCAATGTTTTCAATACCCGCGCTCTTGATGCGTTCAAGAAGCTGCTTGCGATAATTCTCCGCTGTCTGCGGCGCTTGCTTCTGAATTTTTTCAACGCTTTGCCGCATGATTCCGATTCTCGCCGCCAAATCCTCCGCCAGATGCGCGCCCTCGCGTTCGCGCATTTTCACGAGCGACGCCAGCGCCGGCTTCAACGCTTTTTCCACGGCAGGCCAGATATGCGCTGCGTCCACCAGTTCTTCATCGCTCTGGAAAACTCCCGGCGCGCGCAAAATCTGGTCGAGCGAAACTTCGCCGGAAATTTTCAGCGACTTCGCCAGCCGCGCCAATTCCGTGGCGTAGGCTTTGGCGAGCGGCAAGTTGATGTGCGCGCGCGCCGACGACTGGCCGTCCGCCGCGTGGATGCCGATACGCGCCGTCACGCGTCCGCGCGCGACCTGCGCGTTGATGGCGTCGCGCACCTGCGCCTCGAGCAGCTCCAGCTCGCGCGGCAGGTTCACGGAAATTTCCGACTGCCGGCGGTTGACCGCGCCCAGCTCGACGGTGATCTTGAAACCGTCCCGCGCGCATTCGCCGCGACCGTAACCCGTCATGGATTTCATCCCGCGCACTATGCGAAAATTTCCCGCCGCAAGCGAATAAATTTTCAAAACGCGCGCGTTGGACAAAATGAAAAATCATACTGGACGCGGCGCAGGTATAAGTTTAGCGTTCAAAAAATATGAAAACAATCATCGCTTTGCTGCTGGCGAGCTGTGTTGTTTCGCTCGCCCAAACGACCACTGATAATTCTGCTCTTGATACGACACAGCAACTATTGAATGCAGCAATGTCTAATAATGTTGAAACCGTCAAGTCGTTGTTGAACAACGGGGTTGATGTAAATGCGAAAAACCACCTCGGTACAACAGCTCTGATGAGTGCGGCATCGTCTGGCCAAACGAACATGGTCGAGTTTTTGCTGGACAGGGGCGCTGACATCAATGCGAAAGATATCGGCGGCGATACGGCCTTGACGTATAGCGGCCAGCCCCAGATCGATCCGACAACTGGACTGCCCAAGACGTTTACGAGTGATGACGAAATAATTGAAGTGAAAATATGCAAGCTTTTGTTGGACAAGGGTGCTGACATCAACGCGAAAGATAGCGAGGGTATGACAGCTCTGATGTATGCGGCATCGTCTGGCCAAACGAATATGGTCGAGTTTTTTCTGGACAAGGGCGCTGACATCAACGCGAAAGATAAAGCCGGACATACTGCATTGGGCAATGCGATTGAAAACGGTAATGCTGCCATCGTGCAACTTCTCCAACCTGTCAACGCGGTAGTTGCATCAGGAACGAATACTGACAGTTCCGGTTATGTGACCAATGAGGCATTGCTGACTCCTTTCACGCTTACCAATTCTGTTGGAGATGTAATCACGAATGCCGTGTTGGTAAAATTGACGGCAAACAAATTTGTTTATAAAACCGACGCGGGCGCGATGGGAATGCTCCCGCTGGCTTCTTTGCCAGAAGATTTGCAGGAAAAATTCGGCTATGACTCACGGATCGCGCAAGCCGCCGACGAGGCCGACCAACAGAATAAAGCGCGTCAACAACAACTAGCCCAGCGGCAACGAGAATTTGCCGATCAACAGGCAAGCATGAAGGCGCAGAGTCAATCGGCAGTTTCTGATGTTTCTCTTTCCATAAGAGAGTATGCAGAAAAAAAATGGCCCAACGACTACGACATGCAAAAATACGAAATCGAAAAGCAAGTTAAGGCCTATGTCGAATTGCACTGATTTTCTTCGTAGAAAAATTTACTTCATGCCGCAATTACCACTGTTCCTTAAGTTTCGCCATAAATTTTCAGCGCAAAAATTTTAATGCGAAACACACGAACCACGCGAAAAATCCCGTTCGCATCACCCGCTTAATTTTGCTTCAACTCCTCAATCAGCCCCGATGCCACTAATTGTTCCAAAATCACATAGACAACAGAGCGATAATTCGCGTAGAAACAAAAAATCTCACGCATGCCGCCAACGGCCTTCGTTTCATAAATCACGCGGACTTTTCCGGCGCGCAAACGCCAAAGTCCCGACAATTTTCCTTCCAGTAATTTCACGTCGCCCTTTTCATCGGCAAGATTTTTCATCGTCAGACGCAATGTGCGGCGCGGTTCGGGCGCGAGCGCCTTCAAAAAATCTTCGACCTGCCTGCCGACGCGAACTTTAGTCTTCATCCAGTTCGTCAATGTCCTTGAACTTCATCTTGCCGGATTTGTATTCCCGCAAAGCAGACATGAAACTTTCGTCGCCGAGCAATTCCATCGTCTCAATCATCGCCTCAATCCGGTCTTTGGAAAGATAAACGCCGACGACTTTGCCGTGCCGCGAAATCGCAAAGCTGTCCCGCCGGATCAGCCTCGGCAGATTCGCCTGCGCCTCCGTCACATTCACTGTAGATTCACTCTTCATTAGCTGTATAATCCGCCAATTCGCGGATTTGGTCAAGCGGCTAAATCTGACGCAACAATTTCAACGCCGCTAGAAAATCCTCCGGCAGCGGCGCTTCAAACGTCATCAGCTTTTTCCGGCGCGGATGGATGAACGAAAGTTCGCGCGCGTGCAGCATCACGCGTGGCGCGGCGTAGTTCGTCAATTCCTTGAGCCGCGCATTTTGCCGCGCGCCATAGGTGTCGTCGCCCACGAGCGGATGGCCGATGAATTGAAAATGCACGCGGACTTGATGCGTGCGCCCGGTGTGGATCTGCGCCTCCATCAACGTCGCCGCGTAAAGCCGTTCGAGAATCTTGTAGCTCGTATGCGCGGCGCGACCGGAACTGTCGTCGCGCACGGCCATGCGCTTGCGGTGCGTGGGATGCCGTGCGATGGCGGCATGGATTTCGCCGGATTTTCGCGCCGGTTCGCCGCAGATGAGCGCGTGGTAAATTTTTTTGACTTCGCGCACCGCGAATTGTTCCGAGAGCGCGAGGTGCGTCTCGTCATTTTTGGCGACAACCAAACAACCGCTGGTTTCCTTGTCGAGCCGGTGGACGATGCCCGGCCGCGCCACGCCGCCGATGCCGCTCAACGAGCCTTTGCAATGATGCAGCAGCGCGTTGACGAGCGTGTGTTCCTCGTGCCCGGCGGCGGGATGCACGACGAGTCCGGCTGGTTTGTTGACGACGAGCAGCGATTTGTCTTCGAACAAAATATCGAGCGGGATTTTTTCCGGCTGCGCCTTGGCGGGTTTGGCTTCCGGCCAGTGGACTTCAATCTTTTCGCCCGCGTGCGGATGATGCGTGGGCTTGACGATCTGGCCGTTGACGCGGATGTGGCCTTCTTCAATCAATCGTTGCAACACGCCGCGCGAGGCGGCGGGGAATTTTCCGCGCAGAAACGTGTCGAGCCGTTCTGCCGGCAACGATTTTTCGACGGTAAAATTTTCCGTGCGCGAACTCACGACGATGATTCCGTCGGTTTCGGTGTCTGCTCGTTTCGCCACGAGATGAGGAAGATCAATCCCACGCCGGTGCAAATCGCGCTGTCGGCGATGTTGAAGGCAGGAAAACCGATTTCGCCGCCACCGCGCTGCTGCAAATAAAAATAAATGAAGTCCACGACGGCATGGCGGCTCGGCAAAAGCCGGTCGGTCAAATTTCCGGCGATGCCTCCAAAAATCAGCCCGAACGCGATCTGCCCGGAAAACGTATGTGAGTCGAAATGATGCCGCGTGAGAAACAGCGCGACGAGCGCCAGGATGGCGACGAGCGCGAGCGTGGCGTTGTTGCCGGTGAAGAGGCTCCACGCCGCGCCGGTGTTGTCGCGGTGGACAAACTTGAAAAAGCCGTCAATGATGACGTGTTCGTCGCCGGTGAAATACAGTTTGCGCAGCACGAGCCATTTGGTGAACTGGTCGAGCGCAAACACCGCCAGCGCGAGCGCGGCGATGCGCCAGTTCGACTTCTGGAAGATGGATTTGGCTTCAACCATGAACGCAGTTTCAGGTTTCGGGTTTCAAGTTTCAAGTCCGAACAAAGTCCAAAGTCTAAAGTCGTGGCGCGCCAATTTTGGACTTTGGACTTTGGACTGAAATGACTATGTTCCGCGCATGGCGCTGGCTCGCATTTTGGTGGATGGCTACAGCCTGCTGCACAACTGGCCGGAACTGGCCCCCGGCGCGGCGCGACATTCGGCGCGGGCGCGCGAGGAACTGGTGCAAATCCTGACGCAGTATCACGACGCCACGGGCAAGCCGGTCACGGTTTTTTTTGATGGAGCGGGCGCGCCGCCAAACACGCCGAAAGACGAATCGAGTTCCGCCGTTGAAATATTATTTTCGGGCGCTGGACAGACCGCGGACGACATGATCGAGCGCGCGGCGCACCGGTTTCAACCTCACGGCGAGGTGCTGGTGGTGACGGACGACCGCGCGGAACGCGATACGGTTAGCGGTTTTGGCGGCTCGGTGGCAAGCTGCGCGAATTTCATCCGCATGATTGAGGACGCGCTGACGGAATTGAAGGATGAACTGCGGAAATACAACCGCACGGAGCGGAACCGTTTCAACCGTCCACGTTGAAGCACATTTTACTGGAATGCAAACATACCGAAATCAACTTGTCCGGGCCGCGCGGCTTTTCATCGCACTGCTCGCCGCGATGGTTTTGGTTCTCAAACTTTACGCGCAATCGGCGCAACCGCCGGTGGACAGTCGTTTTCTACTCATTTTCGACACGTCGGCGGCGATGAAACCGCGTCTGCCAGCGGTGCAAATCGCGATTGACAGCCTGCTGGCGACCAGCATGAGGGAACAATTGCACGCGGGCGACAGCATCGGCGTGTGGACGTTCGACCGGGAACTGCGCACGGGACAATTTCCGCTGCAACACTGGGATCCGGTCAGGGCGGCGGCCGTCGCCGCCGACATAAAGGATTTTTTGCACGGGCAGCATTACGCAAACAAAACGAGCTTCGACGCGTTGCAGCCGTATTTGAACCAAGTCGTGCAAAATTCCGAACGGCTGACCGTGATGATTTTTTGCGACGGGCTAAACGAAACCAAGTGGACGCCCTACGACAAGGCCATCAATGAAATTTTCAAGCTGCGGCAGGCGGAGCGCAAGAAATTGCATCAGCCGTTCATTCTACTGCTGCGTTCGCAGCGCGGCCAATACATCGGCTGCACTATTGGTTTTCCGCCGGAACTGGTGGGCTTTCCGGAATTTCCGCCGCTGCCAGCGCCTAAAATCAAACCTGTGTCAACGAACGCGCCGGCGGTGCCAGCATCTTTGCCGCCGGCACCGATTCTGCCATCGCTCGTCATCATCGGCACGAACGTGGGGACAAATATGCCGCCAACGGCAACGCAGGAACAACAACCCGTTGCGACGAATGTTCCGGTGGTTGCGCCAACGGTTTCAAATGTCGTCGCCAGTGTCAGCAGCAATTTGCCGCCACCGGCTGAAATCAAACCTGTGCCGCCCGTCGCGCTGCCGCTGCCGACCAACCCACCGCAGCTTGCCCCCACGCCGCAGCCTGCGCCGGAAATTTTGCCGGCGCCCCCCGCCATTCCTTTGCCGCCGACGAATGAACCGCCAACTCCGCCGACAAAGGCCATCGCCGAACCGGCGGTTGCCCCGACCGGAACCGTTTCTGAAATTCCCGCTGTGGTTCCGACCAACGCCGTCACGCCGCCGATGGAAAAATCCGACACCGATTCCAGAAATTTGCTCTTGATCGGCGGAGGACTTTTGGTTGCGGCGGTCGCGCTGGTGGCCTTTTTGTTGTTTCGTCCGCGCCGCGCCGACCGCACCAGCCTCATCACGCGCTCGATGAACCAGGGGCTGCGGCCGCCGCCGAAAAATTGATTTCAATTCCCGCGTGACTTTTTGCCGCGAGTCTGGAAGATTTCGCGCATGAAAATATCGAATTGGATTTGCACATTCGGACTGGTCGCCAGTTTCGCCCTCACCTCGTGCAGCAAAGCCGGGCCAACCTCAACCAACAATCCGCCGGAGACCAAGGAGCAGCCTTCAGCCGCTTCGCCGGACTTCAGCGATCCTTCCAAACTGACCGCACAGGCACCCGAAACTTTCAAGGCGCAGTTCGACACGACCAAGGGCAAGTTCACCATCGAAGTCACCCGCTCGCTTTCGCCCAACGGCGCGGACCGCTTTTACAACCTCGTTCGTTCCGGCTACTTCACGGACATCGCCTTCTTCCGCGTGATTCCCGGCTTCATGTGCCAGTTCGGCATCCATGGCGACCCGGCCGTCTCCGCAAAATGGCGCGAAGCGAACATCACCGATGATCCCGTCAAAGGCAGCAACACGCGCGGCACGATCACTTTCGCCACCGCCGGACCGGGCACGCGCACCACGCAGTTGTTCATCAACTTCGGCGACAACACCGGCCTGGACGGGCAGGGATTTTCGCCGTTCGGCAAGGTGACGGAGGGCATGGACGTGGTGGACAAAATCAACAGCGAGTATGGCGAAGGTGCTCCCGCCGGTCGCGGGCCGGATCAAGGCCGCGTCCAGATGGAAGGCAATGCCTACTTGAAAAAGGATTTTCCAAACCTTGATTACATCAAATCCGCTACTATCGTCCCCGCCGACAGCAGCAAATAATTTCAACCGCAAAAATTTATGAGCGAAGCAGCCATCATCAACACCACCGAGGGCGAAATGGTCATTGAATTCTGGCCGGACGTCGCACCGGGCCATGTCGAAAACTTCAAGAAGCTCGCGCAAAAGGGATTTTACGACGGCACGGCTTTTCATCGCGTCATCAAAGGTTTTATGATCCAGGGCGGCGACCCGCTGACCAAGGACGCGACCAAGGAACACGCCTGGGGCACCGGCGGGCCGGGTTACCAGATCAAGGCCGAGTTTAATGACAAATCCCACGTGCGCGGCGTGATTTCCATGGCACGCTCGAACGATCCAAATTCCGCCGGCTCGCAATTTTTCATCTGTCACGGCGACCCGAAATTTCTGGATCGTCAATACACCGCGTTCGGCAAATTGATCAAGGGCGACGACGTGCTGGAAAAAATCGGCACCGCACCCACACAACCCGGCGACCGGCCCGTCAAGCGCATGGGCGTCACTAGCGTCAAAATCGTCCCCCGCGATTCGGTGAAGTGATTTTGAACAGAATTCACAAAATTGCGGATTTAATCCTGCAAATTCCTGTTAATTCTGCCTAAATTACTGCCGTGGAAATTTCCGAACTCGCAAAAGTCCTTGTCGCCCTCGGCTGTCCTGCCGAAAAATCCGCCGACATGGCCGCGCAACTGGACAAGCGCGCGAAACAATTGGCCGAACAAAAAAACCGCACTTACGAAGAAGCCCTGCAACATTTGCTGACGCTGATGAAACAAGGCTGGGTTGCACAAAAAAAATTGTAGCGTTCGGCCTGTGGCCGAATCGAGCCATAGGCTCGACACCACAACGGCTTTGATTTTTTCCTCTGCGTCCCAGCGTCTCTGCGTTAAAATTCACGCGTGATTAAACCGTGGAAAACAATCCGCTCCAAACTCATCGGCGACTTCCGCATCTTCAAGCTGCGCTCCGACGTGAAAATCTCGCCGCGCACCGGCAAGGAACACGACTTCTACGTCCTCGATAGCGTCAACTGGGTCAACGTCATCGCCGTCACGCCCGACCAGCAGCTCGTGATGGTCGAGCAATATCGTCACGGCTCGAACACCGTCGAGCTGGAGATTCCCGGCGGCATGATGGACGCGGGCGAGACCGACCCGGTGGCGACCGGCGTCCGCGAATTGCGCGAGGAGACCGGCTACGAGGGCGAGCACGCGCGCCTGCTCGGAAAAATTCATTCCAATCCCGCCATCTTGAGCAACGTCACCTACACCGTGCTGATTGAAAACTGCCGCCTGCAACACGGCGTGGAATTCGACAGCGGCGAAGATTTGATCACGCGCCTCGTGCCCGTCGCGGAAATCCCGAAGCTCGTCGCCGACGAAAAAATCGGCCACTCCCTCGTCGTCGTCGCGCTGTATTATTTTGATTTGTGGCAAAGGGGAATTAAACAACTGTGATTGACTAAATAAAACTGACGATTAAATTCAATCAATGTTATGAGAAGAGACCGGATTCAGATTGCAATTCAGGAAGGCATTCCTTTCGCAATTAACATGGCTGACGGCCGGCAATACAAAGTCACCGACAGCTACAAAATTGCGTTGGGAAAAACTTACGTCGCGGTGATTGACCAACGCGATTTGCCGCACGTTCTCCCGCTGCTCACGATGACCGGCATCAGTTATTTGAAGCCGCCGAAAAATGGAAAAAACGGAAATCGTCACTGACGAAAAAATCATCCTGCTCCTCGGCGCGCTGTATTATTTCGATTTGTGGCAAAGGGGAATTAAGAAAATTGGCGTGTAACTACAGAGACAAAAATATGAATAAACGAGTTGTTTTATTCCACCTTAAAGAAGCGCTTGAGGAATTACAGCGGACTGTCAAGCAAGTGGAGCAAGACACGTCATTCGACATAGAGGGCTTACAAGTCGGCATGGGACATCTTTATCATCATCTGAACACAGCGTGGAATGGAAAAGATTGCACAGATGAGGAGTTCAAAGAATGTTCTGACGAAAAATTTTCCAAGTGGAGAAAATTCCCGAAGGAGGCAGAACTTTATCTTGACTGAATTACTTGGTCAGCGCCGTAGGCGCGACATCTTTGCAGCTTCCGTTTCCAATCACGAACAAGCTCTGTAGGAGCGGCATATTCTGATGTCGCTCCTGACGGAGCTAAAAATCATTTGCAGAAATTTTCTACAAATATGCCGCGCCTACGGCGCTAACTGTAACACCGACAAATTCACCCCAAATTCACCGGATCAATGTCCACGGCCAGCGTGACGTCCTCGGGCAGCGCCAGCGATTGAATGATGCGCGCGAGTTCGCGGCTCAACGCGCTCATCGCCCGCGTCCGCAGCATGATCTGGTAGCGGTAAAAAGTTTCCGCGCGCAGCAGCGGCGCCGGTGCCGGCCCGGCGATGATTAAATCAGAAAAAACTTTTCGGGGAGCACACGCGCCTCGCGTGTCCTGTTTGACACCCTCGTCAAACAGTTCCACGTCGTCAGCGAGGGCGCTGACGACCGCAGCCGGGGCGGCTGCGCTCCCCAAGTTTTTCTCCAGCTCTCGTTTCAAATGGTCGGCGGAGAATTTCACTTTTTCCTCGTTGCGGCCTTTGAGCGTGAGCAGCGCGACGCGGCTGGCGGGCGGATATTTCAGTTGTTCGCGGAATTCGATTTCCTGTTCGTAAAAACCGTTGAAGTCGTGGCGGCGCGCGTATTGGATCGCCGGATGAAACGGCGCGAACGCCTGCACAAACACCTCGCCCTCGACATCGCCGCGACCGGCGCGACCGGCGACTTGCGTGAGCAACTGGAAGGTGCGTTCGCCCGCGCGAAAATCCGGCTGATGTAGCGCGAGGTCGGCGTAAATGATGCCGACAAGCGTGACGTTCGGAAAATGCAATCCCTTCGCGATCATCTGCGTGCCGACGAGGATGTCGGTCTTGCCCGCGCGAAAATCGCCGAGGACTTTCCGGTAATCATCCTTGCACTTCATCGTGTCGGCGTCCATGCGCTGGATGCGCGCCTTCGGAAAAAGTTTCGCGAGCGTCTCCTCTACTTTCTGCGTGCCCGTGCCGGAAAAACGGATCGCGGGATTTTTGCATTTCTCGTTCGGGCAGACCAACGGAACTTTTTCAACGTGGCCGCAGATGTGACAGGCGAGTTTTTGTTCCTGCCGGTGAAACGTGAGCGCGAGGCTGCAATTTGGGCAATTGCAAACGTAACCGCACTTCGGGCATTGCAACGAAGTCGAGTAGCCGCGCCGGTTCAAAAATAAAATCGTCTGCTCGCCGCGATCAAGTCGCTGGTTAATCGCTTCCTTGAGCTGCGGCGAAAAAAGCGGCGTGCCCTTTTCCTTGTGCGCGGCCTGCCGCATGTCCACGACGCGGACGTGCGGCATTTTTTGATTGTCCACGCGGTCCGGCAATTCGAGCAACGAAAATTTTCCACGTTTGCAATTATAAAAACTTTCGAGCGACGGCGTGGCCGAGCCGAGCACGACGACGGCGTTTTCCATCTGCCCGCGCATGATGGCCACGTCGCGCGCGTGATAGCGCGGCGCTTCTTCCTGCTTGTAACTCGTCTCGTGCTCCTCGTCCACGATGATGAGTCCGAGCGGTTCGACCGGCGCAAAAATCGCCGAACGCGCGCCGATGACGATGCGCGCGCGACCTTGCCGGATTTTGTGCCACTCGTCGTGCCGCTCGCCCGCGCTCAAGTGCGAATGCAAAACGGCGACAAGCGTCTGCAATTTTCCCGAACTGAACCGCGCCTTGAATCGCTCGACGGTTTGCGGCGTCAGCGAAATTTCCGGCACAAGGACAATGGCACCCTTGCCTTGTTCCAGTGCGTGTGCGAGGGCCTGAAGATATATTTCTGTTTTTCCTGAACCGGTGACACCGTGAAGCAAAAAAGTTGATGGTTGAGAGTTGAAAGTTGAGAGCGGTTTGTCCATCGCCGCTTTGATTTTTTCCAGAGCAACGGATTGTGCCGGATTTAACACAATATTTTGTGTCGGCAAAATGGTTTCGCGCGCGTAAGGATCGCGCTCGGAAATTTCTGAAGTGATTTCAACCAAGCCGGAATCTTCCAATTTACGAACAATGGTGGCTGAAGCGATTTCAGCCAATTCTAAAAGTTCAGTCAGAAGTAATTCACGCCGTTCTTCAATGATGTTCCAGACTGCCCGTTGGCGTTTTGTTAATTTCGGAAATTCTCCGCCCAAGTGAAGCGCGCGGACGAACAATTGTTTTTTCCAGCCGTCTTTTTCTTTGCGGATGGCTTCCGGCAAAACACTTTTCAACGCCGTCTCCGGCGCGCAGCAATAATATTCGCCAATCCAGCGCGCAAGTTTCAAAACCTTTGGCGTGACGAGTGTTTGCGCGCCGATGACTTTTACAATCGGTTTTAATTTTGTGTGCGCTGATTCTTCCGCGAGCGCGGTTACGGTGCCGAAAATTTTCCGCGCGCCGAACGGCACTTGCACGCGGCTACCGACATCAATTTGTCCAACGATTTCCGCCGGAATCAAATAATCAAATTCCTTCCGCAGCGCGATTTCCAAACTGACGCGGGCAATCATGGCGGTCAATTATCCGAGGTCACGAGCATTTCGGCTTCAAGCACCCGGCGCAATTTTTCGCGTTCCTCATCGGGAATTTCGCGCGGCACGGTCAGCATTTGGCCAAGATAAATTTCACAGCGCGAAAACGGCAGCGGAATTTGAAAACGATCCCAGCTTTTCATTTGAATTTTCCATTGCAGCCGGTAGGAGGCGGGGACGACCGGCAGACCGGTGATTTGCGCCAGTGCCATCGTGCCGTCCTGCACGATGTAACGCGGGCCGCGCGGACCGTCGGGCGTGATCGCGAGGTCGTAGCCGCGTTCCGCCCAGGTCGCCAGTTCGAGCAACGCCTGCGCGCCGCGACGGCTGCTGGAGCCGCGCACGGGCTGGACGCCGAAGCGTTCGAGAATCGCCGCGAGGAATGCGCCGTCCCTGCTCGCGCTGACCAGCACGGCCAGACCGGACGACTTGTGGTTCCGCAGACCGAAGGCATAATACAATTTCATCGAAAGCGCCAGGCGGTTGTGCCATGTGCAGAAGATCACCTGACGGATGTCCTTGCGCGTCATGAAATCGTAAGGATCGTTGACGCGGTAACGGATGGTCGCCGAAACCAGGGTGAATACCGCCCAGAGAATCCACGCCGCCAGCCGCTGATGCCATTTCGGCGAATGCGGAATCACGACGCCTGATTTTCTTGGAGTCGCTGCCACGGGTTTTTCGGACGTTGAATTTGCCTCGGCCATCACGCTCCTTTTTTCAGGCATGCACGCACCAAATCTTCAACGGTGGCTTTCGCGCCAAGCATCGTTTGCGCGGCGCGGACGGTGTCGTGCGCCTCAATTTGTTTGAAGCCCAGAGCCATGAGCGCGAGCACGGCGTCGTTGATTTTTTGGTCGTCGGGCGAAAGCGAATGTTTCGCGCTCGCGGCCTCCCACGCGCCCGCCGGGCCGATTTTGTCGCGCAATTCGACGACAATGCGCTCGGCAGTTTTTTTGCCGACGCCGGAAATTTGCGAAAGAGATTTCACATCGCTGCCCGCAACCGCGCCGCGAAATGTCACCACGTTCATACCGCTCAAAATGTTCAGCGCGGTTTTTGGGCCGATGCCGCTCACGCTGTTGATGAGCAGCCGGAATAAATCCCGCTCCGCTGCGCTTGCGAAGCCGTAAAGAATGTGGGCATCCTCGCGCACGATGAGTTGCGTGAGCAATTTCACTGGCTGGCCGGGCTGCGGCAATTTGTCGGACGAAGATAGCGGAATCAGGACTTCGTAACCGACGCCGTTCACGTCCACAACAACCTGCGTGGGCAGGGCTTCGACGAGTTTGCCGTGGAGAAAAGTGATCATCGTGAATCGTAAATCGTTGAATCGTTGAATCGTGACAACGCCGCGACTGCGAACCGATTTAACGATTCACGATTCAACGATGTAACGACTGCCTTCATTCAAATTTTCTTCAGCGGAGTCAAATTATAACGCGAATTTTCCCGCGCGTGCGTGAGCGCGAGCGCGAGCGCGTCCGCCGCGTCGGGCGCGGGCGGCTTGGGCAGGTTCAACAATCGCTGGACCATTTTCGCGACGGCGGATTTTTGCGCCGCGCCGTAGCCGACGATGGCTTGTTTCACTTTGCGTGGCGCGATTTCAAAAATATCCAGACCGGTCTCGGCAATCGCCGCCATCGCCGCGCCGCGCGCTTCGCCCATGATGAGCGCCGTTTGCAGATTTTGCGCGTAAAAAAGCCCCTCGATCACACAAACGGCCGGACGATGCTTTTCAATTTCTTTGCGCAACGTTTTGGAAATTTTTACAAGGCAGCGCGAGCGTTCCCAGTTTTTCGGGCAGGAAACCGTCCCGTGCGCCAGAGTTTTTGGATGCGGATGGGAGATTTGAATGACGCCAAAACCAGTGCCGCGCAGCGACGGATCAACGCCGAGAATGATTTGGCCGGTGGCAGGTGACGAGTGACGGGTGACAAGCGGAAGAATTGCGCGCGGCGATTTGCCGCCGATGCGTTCCTTCATTTGCTCAAATTGCCGCAACGAGATTCCCACGCGGATATTTTGCCAGCGGCGGCGAAGTTGCAAAAGCAAAAACGCCGCGAAGATTTTCCTCGCGGCGGTTGTAAATCCGCGAAAATCAACATCAATGTCCCCGTCCGTTCCCATTTTGGTCATCCTTGTCCGATCTGCTCGATGACTGCGATGACTGCGACGGCGGAGGTGACGCCGGTGGCGGTGTGAAATGCGGCGGCGGTGTCTCCACCTGTTGTCCGTGCGGCGAAGTGACACGCTTGTCGTCGCCGAAATCCCGCGCTTGCTCCTGCGAAATATGGCCGTTGGCCGGTTGTGAATAATGGTTTTGCGTTGCAGCTCCGGTTGCGGGCTGTCCGGGAGCCGTCCAGTTGCGATTCGGCTGCGGATTTTGATAGTTCCCCTGCTGCGTCGTATAACGATTCTGCACCGGAGCCTCGCCACGCAAAGCGGAATTGTTCATGTTCTCAAAACCGGAACCGAGGTGTGGCGAATTTCCCACGGCTGCGCCCGGCGCGTGATTCTGTCCGGCATATTGAGCGTTGCGCCACGGCTGTCCGGCAGAAGCCCTCAACTCGCGCACCGGCACCGGGCGAATCGTCGTGTGCGTGACTGTGGCGATGTGTTGCACGGGGATGCCACTGTTGATGACCGTCCGGTTGTGGCTGTCAAAATTGATGTTGTTAATGACCATCGTGTGGTTGTAAATGCGCGTTACTTCCGCCGGCGCGCAGCGATAACTGCGCGGATGCGGGTCGCAAAAATGTCCGATCGGCACGAACGTGAAACAAGTCGGAGCCAGTCCGAAATCAAAGCTCACGCTCACACCGCTGCCCTGATAGGTGAAACCCACCCCGGCTTGCCAGACTGCGAACGGTGGCAGCGGCGCCCAGCCGCAATAATCATTCGCGTAACGCCAAGTCACCCACGACGGCGCCCAGAGCGTATCCGGCCACCAGCACCAGCCGTAACGCGGGTCAAGGAACCAGCGCCCGTAGTGAAATGTGACGCCCCATGAATAATCCGAATTCCAATACCAGCCAGCGTCGCTGTTGACCCATTGTCCGCGATCGCAATACGGCTGCCAGCCGGGATTATAGACGACGACCGTCGGCCGCCAGCAACGACCATAGCCGGGAACGTCGAACCAGTTGCCATAAGGCTGGAGTGACGTGTAAAAATAATTCACCGTGATTGCTTCGGGTTCCGGTTGCGGTTCCGGTTCCGGCGCGACATCAGTCGCGTAAGTTGCGGTGGTCTCCGGCGCGGGCGGCGGTGGCGGCGGCGGAGCGCTGGCGGCGGCCATTTGTGCCTGCAAAACCTGATCACGTTGCATCATCGCGCTGACGAGATCCTTCGGCACGCCGACGTTGTCCAGATAAATGATTTTGTCCGCGTCGAGATTAAACGTGCTGCCGGAATTGTTGATGTAGGTCGTGATGATGTTTTCATCCACGCCCGCCTGCACAAGCTTGATGACCTCCGCGAGCGGGCCGGAAGACGGAATGTTTGGCGGCAAGGCCGTGGAAGCGGGTTGAACATCACCGGAAGACGGCGGAGCAGGTTGCGCCTGCGCGCTTGAAAACAAACCGGAATGCCCGCCGATCAAAATCAGCACAGCCGCAACGGTGGCGGTAAGGCAAACGGCCAAAAATTTAGATTTCATGGAATATTTGGTTGTTGGTTCTAACTGCCACCAATTCTAACAATCCATTGACCGATTAGTTGCGGCAAACGTTCATCGCGGCAGAATCCTTGCAGCGCAACGGGTTAAGTGGTGCCCCCGCCCGGAATTGAACTGGGATCAACGGTTTAGGAAACAGCGTAGCCTTCTGCATGACGGTAAGCAGAAAACGATTGCAAACATTGGTCATTCATAAAGTTGTGATGATTTCATCACACACCATCTGATACCGCCATGTGATACTGTTTCCATGAAAGCTGAAAA
>Ga0182018_10001909_pt1 | contig 22307 bp, 18 predicted proteins | sample 812P2MmetaG_FD_120490 | JGI IMG/M metagenome (GOLD analysis project Ga0182018, IMG submission 120490) | Permafrost microbial communities from Stordalen Mire, Sweden - 812P2M metaG | ecosystem: Environmental > Terrestrial > Soil > Wetlands > Permafrost | place: Sweden: Stordalen | collected...
ACAAGTTGAGAAACTCCGGCATCTGCTTATTCCAGCCCCCCAGCTAGCCAGCGAGCTTGGCCTTCCCAGGGGTTCCAGTTCTGTGTTGGGGGTGTAGGAATTTCCCCTCTCCAATAGCTATCCCCCGCATTGGATTGACTCGCCACAGCTTGCGCCCCTACCATGTTGTCGCGCGCATCCGTTTGCCGCATAACCGGGTGACTTTTCTTGATCGGCCAAACCATTTCGCACTACCGCATTGTTGAGGAACTGGGCGGCGGCGGCATGGGTGTCGTCTACAAAGCTGAGGACGTGAAACTGCACCGCTTCGTCGCCTTGAAGTTCCTGCCTGACGAGATCGCCAAAGATGTGCAAGCTCTAGCCCGCTTCCAACGCGAAGCGCAGGCTGCTTCCGCCCTGAATCATCCGAACATCTGCACCATCTATGAAATTGACGACCAGCACGGCGATGGGTTCATCGCCATGGAGTTTCTGGACGGCGTGACGCTGAAGCACCGCATTGCTGGCCGACCGTTGGAGACCGAATTGATTCTGTCTCTGGCTATCGAGATTGCGGATGCGCTTGATGCAGCCCACGGAGAGGGCATCGTCCATCGTGACATCAAGCCCGCCAATATCTTTGTGACCAAGCGTGGGCACGCCAAAGTGCTCGATTTTGGATTGGCGAAAATGGCTACTGCGGGAAGCAGTGCGATGGGCGCGGCAGGAATGTCACAGACCACCATTGAATCGAGCGCCGAGCACCTAACCAGCCCCGGCACGACACTAGGCACCATCTCCTACATGTCACCGGACCAGGTGCGTGCGAAGGAGCTCGACGCCCGAACGGACTTGTTCTCGTTTGGAGTGGTGATGTATGAGATGGCGACGGGCACGCTGCCGTTCCGTGGCGAGAGTTCGGGCGTGATCTTCGAGTCCATCTTGAACAAATCATTTGTTCCGCCTGTGCGGCTGAATCCAGAAGTGCCCCCCGATTTGGAACGGATCATCAGCAAGTGTCTGGAGAAAGATCGCAACCTTCGGTATCAGCACGCTTCGGAGATTCAAGCTGATTTGCAACGGCTGAAACGCGACACGACTTCTGACTCAATTGCCAAGCCCGAAGTAACCGAGTTCAGTCCTTGGTATAAGAAGCCAGCCGCATGGTTAATTGCGGTTCTTGTAGTTAGTGCGGCGTTGCTGGCGATCTGGTTGTTTTCAAGACGACCAGAGGCCATTCGCTCAATTGCCGTTCTGCCCTTCACTTTCGCAGGCAATGAAACAAATTCCGAGGACTTGAGCGACGGCGTTACAGAAGCGATCATCGAGACGGTTTCACAGGTGCCCGGAGTGCGAGTCATGTCGCGGGCTTCGGTTTTTCGCTACAAACGCAAGGAAATTGATCCACAGCAGGTTGGTCGAGAGTTGAAAGTGAACGCCGTGCTGACAGGTAGCATCGCCCAGCAGGGCGACGGATTGGTGCTCAATACCGAATTAGTCAACGTGGATGACGGGAGCCGTCTCTGGGGGCGGAAATACGAGGGCAAGAAGTCCGAACTATTGGCCTTGCAACAGGAGATCGCCGCGCAGATATCGCAGCGCCTACAACCGAACCTGAGCGGGGCACAGAAGCGAAAGCTGAGCAGACTTCCAACCCAAAGCCCCGAAGCATACCAACTGTACGTCAAAGGCCATTATTTTCTCGACCGTTGGAGCACGGAAAGCCGCAAGAAAGCTATGGAGTATTTTCAACAAGCAATCGCTGCTGATCCAAGCTATGCGGCTGCATATGCGGAGTTGGCTAATTCCTACAGCATGGGTGCATTTTTTGGAGAACCTCACGGGCCGGAGGCTCGTGCTCAGGGGATAGCAGCAGCAAAGAGGGCAATCGAATTGGACGACACACTTGCGGAGGCTCACTCCGCGCTGGGATTGGCTTTATTGGCCGACTTGCAGTGGACAGATAGCGAAAGGGAGTTGAAGGAGGCAACATCGTTGAGCCCGAATAGCGCGATCTCTCACATGCATTACGGTTGGTATCTTACGTTTGTCGGGCGCTTCGATGACGGGATTCGGGAGATAAGGGAGGCGCAAACAATTGACCCTTTGTCCTTCAGCATCTACGTAACCAGTGGCAATGTCTATTACTGGTCTAGGCATTACGATTTTTCACTTCAACAATACAGCAAGGCAATGGAGATCGAGCCAACAGCGAATGTGGACCTGTACTCAGATATCGGCGATTCTTACCTCGCAGAGAATATGTGCGCTGAGGCGACGGAAGCATACGCGCATTCTTATGAAGCAGCAGGAAACATTCAAGCTGCCACAACTCTGAGAAAAGCCTTTAAGACTCAGGGATGCCGTGGAATGCAGCAACAAGGGTTCAAGATGGACAGCGATCCTTCCTCGCCTAACTACGACGACTTTGGCGCAGCGTGTTCAGCGGCAATGCTGGGAGAGAAGGACAAAGCCTTCAAGTTCTTAGAAAAGGCATTCGAGGATCGACGCGAAATCGTCTTCGTGAAGGTCGAGCCGCAGTTGGATAACATTCGCTCTGACCCGCGCTATGCCGACTTGCTGCGTCGAGTTGGGCTGTCCCAGTGACGACCCGACATCCCAATCCTGAAGGAAGCCAAGGCAGAGTGCCCGAAGCCGCAATAGCTAAGTAACATAAGGGGTGGGATTCCACGACGCTGCGAGTTGAGGCTTTCTTTGGAAGCTACAGAGCCGACCGAATACGCCACCCTCCTGTCATCACATTTTTCCTGTACAACGATCACAGACGCCCAATCGCAACCTTTGCGAAAATCCTCCGAGAGTGCAATATGAAGAGCAGTGCCCGTCTCCAGAGACGAGTTTGGCGATCTTGGAAATGTGAGCGGAAGCGGTGAACGACCCGCTAAGTCCTTTAGAAGGGATCTCTTAGAAGTAACTCCTTTAATCCCAATATTTTAGCCGGAAATGGGGGGAGGGGAGGTACCTCACCGCCACTTGTAACATTCGGCTCTGAAGCCCCGAAAGAAGCCTACAGTCGCGGCGTTCGTGGAATCCCACCTTTCCCAAAGTACGCGCAGGAATGTGGCACCTCTGTGTTGCTTAGCACACGAGGTCAAAAGCCCTGGGCACTCGCCCGGAATTCACTGTCCAATTTGGGCAGTTTCCGCGTAGCGCCGGAAGAAACTATCTGGCTTCCACTCGGGGCGATGATCGCCGTTCGCGACGTTGATCAGCAAGGCTCGGACGATCTCCTCATATTTCGCCGCCGAGGCGAGGTCCACCGGTTGGTTCACGTCGTCGGAGGGCGCGTGATAGCGCATGGTCAGCCAGTCTTTGAAGAGCTTCACCTCGGGCGTCCCCGGTTCGGGAGCGATGCTCATGATCACCGAAGGTACCCCGTGGCGGATAAAGTTGTACTGATCACTGCGGACAAAGAGGTTGCGCAGCGGCTCGGGATCGGGCTGAACTTTTACGTCTTGCGCTTGCGCGATCTCGCGGACGCGATTTCCCAGGTCGGAGTCGTCGAGACCGAGCACGGTGAGAAGCTTTAGCGGCACGATGGGTAAAAACATGTCGACGTTAACGTCGGCGACAATGGATTTTGGCGGCACCGTGGGATGCGCGGCAAAGTACTTCGAGCCGAGCAGGCCCTTTTCTTCGGCCGTGACTAAAACCAGAAGGATCGAGCGGCGCAACTTTTCCGGATTCTTCTTGAAACTCGCGGCCATGTCGAGAACCAGGGCGCTGCCCGAGCCGTTGTCCATCGCCCCGTTGTAGATGCGATCGCCGTTGATTGGTTCTCCGATGCCGATGTGATCGAGGTGAGCGGAGAGCACGACGTATTCATCTTTCAAAGTCGGATCGCTGCCTGGAATTTTCGCGACCAGGTTGGCGGACTCAATGTGGGTGACATCTACTCTGGTTTTCGCCGCGAGCGAAACGGCGAGGGGAAAATGGGGCAGAGGCTTGCGATCTTTGCCGAGCGCAGCAATTTCTTCGAAGGAGTGACCGGAACCGGCAAAGAATTTTTCGGCGCTCGCCGGATTGACGCTGACCGTGAGCTTCTCGCCTTCGGTCTCGTTGAACTCGGGATAATCGAGATCCATCGAAGGATGAGCGCGGTTCAGCGAAATGCGGGACCACGGGATATCCATGGACGCGGGGTTGATCAAGCCAACGACGCCGATGGCGCCGGCGGCGCGCAGCACTTTCCAGCGCTCGGCCGCGGTCTGGTAATGCGAAGCGAGCGCGCCTGGAATCTCCGACGGCGATCCAGAAAAGATCACGACGATCTTGTCCCGAACATCGACGCCGCTAAAGTCGTCATAGTTTTTCTCGGGAACCTTGAGGCCATAGCCGACGAAGGCAAGAGGCGCTTCGACCTCGGGCGCGGGCATGACACGCGTGCCGATGATGGCATCATCGCCAAGCGTAAGCGGTTCGCGTTTACCGTCGTGGATGAGCGTAAGGCTGCAATCCTTCTCGACGATCTGGCGCGAGACGAACTTGACGGGTTGATAGAAGCCGTTCACGCCGGCCGGTTCGGCTCCCGCGTTCTTGAGCTGTTCGACAGCGTAAATTTGCGCTTCGTGCTCGCCACGGCTGCCGGTGTCGCGGCCTTCGAGGTTGTCGTCGGCGAGAAACTTGATGTGATTCCACCAGGACTGGCCGTCAAAATGCGCGGTGCTTTGAGCCGCGGCGCAAATTGTTGATAGCACCGCGAGAAATAAAATCGATAATTTGATCTTCATAACGATATGCCTCGCTCGGCGAAGGTTCCTAGGATAGCAGGAAGTCGAGCGGAGGAAGGGAAGCGAGCCACTTGTACGATGGGCGCCGGCAAACAGCAGGTCCTTCGCTCCGCTCAGGCATGACAATTTGTTAGTCGGTAGTCAGTGTCCGGAGTCGAAGCGGTAGCCGACTCCACGCAGCGTCTTCAGGTAACGGGGACGTCGCGGATCTGGCTCGATTTTCTCCCGCAGGCGCCGCACAAAAACGTCAACGGATCGCGGGGTTACGAACGATCCTTCTTTCCAGACTGCGTCGAGCAACTGATCGCGCGTAAAGACGCGCCCGCGGTACCGCACCAAGTATTCAAGGAGACGGAACTCGCGGACCGTCGTTAACACCGGACTACCCTGCATGCGTACAGTCATTGACGCGATATCGATCTCCAAATCCGCCAACTGGATGATTTCGTGATCGCGGGCATTCGACTGAGCGCGGAGAACGTTACGGACACGGGCAATCAATTCACGGGGGCTGAAAGGCTTGGTGACGTATCCGTCGGCGCCGATGTCGAAGGCCTGAAGGCGGTCTGGCTCCTGGGTTCTGGCGGTAAGAAAAATGACGGGCGTTTTGGCCAGTTGTTCGTGCTGGCGAATCTGGCGGCAGAGATCGAAGCCGCTGATCCCCGGCAACATGATATCGAGAAGAAAGAGCGCCGGCTGCGCCATGCATGCGTTTGGAAGTACCGGCGCTCCGGAGAAAAATGCGGAGACGTCATATCCGGCCATACGCAGGTTGTGTTCGATGAGGCGAGATACATCCGGGTCGTCTTCTACGACGTAGATCAGTTCGGCGTCACGCGTTTTGTCTGCCGCCTCCAAAGGTTCCATGGCTGGAAGACCTGACACCTGAGACCTGAGCATCTCGATCGACACTAGAGTCCGTTTGTTGCAGGAGTGTTGCGCCAGTGTTAAAAGAGAGTTAATTCGGTTGAGGCCGATACTGCCCATGGCCTTTGCTCTGGCTTGCCCGGTGCGTTGCCTGCACTCGGTCCACGCGTTACACTGCGAGGTATGAATACAGTGAACCAACCGAATGTGAAGTTCGTGCAGACTCCCGACTATCGGGAGGCCTATTCCAACAGCGTGCAGATCAGGGTGAATGTGTGGGATTTCTTCCTGGTTTTCGGGACCATGCAGCAAAGCTCGGAGACGCAGGTTGAATTGCGAAACTTTCAGGGAATCTATCTCAGTCCGCAGCAGGCGAAGGCGCTGATGGCGCTCCTGCAGCAGAACGTGACGAATTACGAGGCCGCATTCGGCGAGATCAAACTGGATCCACGCGCTCATAGTGGACCCATTCACTGATGGTTGCGCGGCCCGCGACGCGTTCTGATCCGAAAGCAAAACCTCAACCGGCATCTTCGGCATGGGTGCAGCAGTTTCTTCTGTTCGCGCTGTTCTTCGCCGGATTGATGTTGCTGCATGCGCCGCTTCTGCGCCTTCCTTACTTCTGGGATGAGGCTGGATATTACATTCCTGCCGCCCATGATTTATTTCTGAGCGGCACGTTCATTCCGCAGTCCACGCCATCGAATGCGCATCCTCCGCTGGTGATGGCGTGGCTGGCGCTGAACTGGCGTCTCTTCGGATACTCCACGCTGGTCACACGCACAGCCATGCTGGCGCTGAGCGCATTCTCGCTGCTGGGATTATTTCGACTTTCACGCATCGCCGCCAATCTGCCGGTCGCGTGTGCGACAACCGTGTTGGTGGCGCTCTATCCGGTGTACTTCACGCAGAGTTCGATGGCGCTCGTCGACTTGCCGGCCGCCGGATTTACGTTTTGGGCACTGGCCGCTTACATCGCGGATTACGAAGAAGGCCGTCCGTGGAAACACGTGCTCTGGTTCTCGCTGGCGGCTTTGGCCAAAGAAACTGCGATCCTGGCTCCGCTGGCGCTCTTCGGCTGGGAGCTGCTCGGTTATTTGGTTTGTCGGCGTGGGAAAGAAAGTCGGTGGAAAGAGTTGTTTTCATCTGATGGCAGTCGCGGCCGCGGGCTTCCTCTGCTGCTTCCGGTCGTGCCGCTGGGCGCGTGGTACGCCTACCACTACTCGAAGACACACTTCCTACTGGGCAATCCTGAATTTCTTCGTTACAACGTTGCCGCCACGCTCAACCCTCTGCGCATTCTGCTGGCTTTCGGAATAAGGTCGTGGCAGCTCCTCGGATACTTCAGTCTCTACCTGCTCACACTTGCGGGATTGCTGGCCATGCTTCGTCCGCCAAACAAGGAGAACGGCGTCACTCGTCCGCGAATTCCATTCTGGATTCAGGGAGCATTCCTCGCGGTGTTGCTCGCCTACATGGCGTTTATGTCGGTAGTGGGTGGAGCGGTGCTGGCTCGCTATATGTTGCCGGTCGTCCCGTTGGTGATTCTAGCGTGGGTCTCGACTCTATGGCGACGTGTTCGCTACTGGAAATTGATTGTTGGAGCGGTCGCAATCGCGTTTGTCACAGGCCTGTTCAGCAATCCGCCGTATGGATTTTCTCTCGAAGACAATTTAGCGTATCGCGATTACATTGTTATGCACGCCGAAGCCAGTCGCTTCCTGGCGATGCGATACTCTCACAATCGCATTCTCACCGCATGGCCCGCGTCCGATGAACTTACTCGCCCTTGGCTCGGTTACGTGGGTCAGCCTTTCCGTGTGCTGCGCGTCGAGGATTTTTCCGTTTTCAGCGTCGAAACGGCTGCCCTGGCTCGCGATCGGTTCGATGTAGCTCTTGTCTTTTCCACCAAGTACCAGCCCCCGCATGGGCTCATTGAGAACTGGGATGGCTGGCAGCGCATCAAGGGAAGGTTTTTCGGCTACCATCGCGACCTGTTGCCCGAAGATATTGCGCAACGTCTTGGCGGAACGATTGTTTATCACAAAGAGGTGAACGGCCAGTGGATCGCCGTGATTGAAATGGAGAGAGCGCAGGATGCCACTTTGCGCGGTCCGTCAGCCCGCCATCAAGTGACAGGAATGGGTCTTGACCACGACCCAGACCGCTTTACCGGGGCCGAGTTGGAGAGCGTCGCGCGCCGCCAGCGTCAGGTGCACCTCGAACTCCGCGCCGCCGCAATCTACCATCACCGAGATGATGACGTCTCGCTGCTCCAGTCGCCGGATGGTGCCCTTTAAAATATTGCGGGCACTCAGTCCGCGCGGTTCTTCTGTCGCGAGGAGCAGATCGCCGGCGCGAATTCCTACGCGGAGCTGCGATCCAACCTCGGCTCGAACCAGCGGGGTTTCCAACTCGACGGTCTCTACCTCGGTGCTCCCCAGACGGCAGGTCATGGTACCGCGAGTTTCATGCAGCGCCCGCACCGTGGCGTCGAAAATGTTTTCGAATCCTGAAAGGTGCGCGATGGTCTCCAGTCGTGGAGCGCTCATCACGTCATGCGGCTGCCCTTGCGCCGCGATTCTTCCCGCGTCGAGCACAATAACCTCGTCGCCGAGAGCAAATACTTCCTCGCCGCTGTGGGTGACAAAGAGAATCGGGATGCGGTGATGATGGTTCCACTGACGCAGATCGCCGATCAGAGACGATCTGGTCGGACGATCCAGCGCAGCCAGTGGCTCATCGAGCAGCAAGGCGCGGGGCTCGGCCACCAGAGCCCGTGCCAGGGCGACGCGTTGCCGTTCGCCTCCGGAAATTTGCGCCGGTCGCCGGTCGCGCAAGTGATCGATGCGGAAGCGATTGAGCATCTCGCGGCTGCGGGTTCGCCGCTCGGATGCGCTCAACCGGTTTAGACCGTATGCCACATTTTCCTCGGCGGTTAAGTGAGGGAACAGCGCCAAATCCTGCTGAACATATCCGATGCGCCGCTTCCAGGCTGCGATGTTGCGCTTCTTGTCAGAGTCGTAAAGGTCTTCACCGCCAATGGCAACCCGTCCGTCATCCGGATCGGTCAAGCCCGCGATGCAATCGAGCACCGTCGTTTTTCCCGCGCCCGAAGCGCCAAAGAGAATGGTGAAGCCGGCAAGCGCGCGAAAGTGGACATTCAGGATGAAGGTGCCTTCTGGATTAGGAAAGCGTTTGCGGATGCGAACCTCGAGATCGGCCGAGATGGGTTGAATCGATGATGCTCGATCGGATTGGGGCGGGGCTCCTGCTGGGATGATGATCTTTACCGCCACGGACCCACCGCCCACGAACGCCGGTTCAGGCCGTACCGATTCAGGCCGAAGACAATCGACAACACGGCAAACGAGAGAATCAGCAGCAGGAGCGCCGTCTGGTTCGCGCTGGAATAGTTTCCCGTCTGTACCTGATCGAAAATATCGATCGAGATGGTTCGGGTCACGCCCGGAATATTGCCTCCCACTATGAGCACCACGCCAAACTCACCCAGCGTGTGCGCGAAGCTGAGGGCAAATCCGGTGACCATGCCCGCTTTTGAGAGGGGCAACACAATGCGGCGAAAGGTGTGAAGCGGCGAATGGCCAAGCGACGCCGAGGCACCAAGCAATTTGGGATCAACGGCGCCGAATGACGCCGCGAATGGTTGCACGGCGAAAGGCAGACTGTATAACAATGACCCGAGGACCAGTCCTTCGAAAGTAAAGGCCAGGGTGTGGCCGGTGAGCGACTCCCACCAGCGGCCGAGCGGGCTGCGCGAACCGAGGGCCACCAGAACATAAAAGCCAAGCACAGTCGGCGGCAGTACGATAGGAAGCGCGACGGCGGCCTCGACCAGGAATTTCCAGCGCCAGCGGGAGTAAGTCAGCCAGTATGCGATGGGGATGCCAATCGCGATCAGCAGCGTCGAGACGATGAGGGCGAGACGGACTGTGAGCCAGAACGACTCCCAGTTCATTTCAACGCTGCTCCACAGACAAGCTGAAGCCGTAACCGGTGAGCAGGGAAGCGGCCTCCGGGCTGCGCATAAACTCCAGAAATTTGCGGGCCGCATCCTGCTGTTTTGATCGCGAGATCACAACGACCGCCTGGTTCAACGTGGGATAGGCATCCAATGGAACTGTCCAATAGCGGCCTTTATCTTTCATCGCGGGTGTGAGCGCATGTGAGAGCGCGATCAAGCCCGCCTGGGCGTTGCCCGATTCGACGAACTGCGCCGCTTGCGACACACTTTCTCCCAGGACGAGCCGGCTGGAAACCTGATCGTAAATTCCGAAGTGCCGCAATGCGGCCTCGGCGGCACGACCGTACGGAGCCGTCGCCGGATTTGCGATAGAGATCTTCTTTACCGCCGGATCGAGCAAAGCCTGCATCCCGAGCTTCGACAAGTCCAGTGGGGAGTCGTTCGGCACCCACAGTACCAACCGGCCGACTGCATAGCGGTAGAGCGTATCTTTGGCGGCTAGCCCCTCGGTGATTAATTGCTGAGGATATTGTTCATCGGCCGAGAAGAAGACATCGAAGGGCGCGCCATTTCTTATCTGGTTGGTCAGATTGCCGGACGCACCGAATGACAGCTTCACCGTTTGGCCGGTCTTCTTTGTGTAGGTGGCGACGAGATCGGGGAGAGCGACGCTCATATCCGCTGCCGCAGCGACGGTGATTTCCTGGGCCGTTGCCAACGAACCCGCGACGAGGAGAAGTAGTGCCAGCAACTTTCTCATAATTGTCCAATACACTTTACGCCTGTGGCCCCGGTGGTTAAAGCTTTAAGTCAGCGCCGTCATATAATCGTCTGTCATCACGGGAGGAATTTTGGCCTACGACGATCTGCGGGACTGGATCAAAGCACTGGACCGAGCCGGCGAACTCAGGCGCATCCGCACCGAAGCTGACCCAATTCTAGAGATTACAGAAATCGCCGATCGGGTTTCGAAGAGTAAGAATAAAGACCAGCAGGGAGCTATCGGAGGCAAGGCGCTTCTGTTCGAGAACGTGAAGGGCCATCCCGGCGCGCAACTTCTAATCAATCAGTTTGGCTCCGCTCGGCGCATGAGACTGGCGCTCGAAGTAGATGCGCTGGACGAAGTTGCCGATCGCATCCGCGCTTTCATGGATGTGAAGTCTCCGCAAGGCTTTCTCGACAAAGTAAAAATGCTGCCCATGCTCGCCGAGATGGGCAAGTTCTTCCCAAAAACCGTGGCCACGGGCCCATGCAAAGAAGTGATCAAGCGCGACAATTTTTCCCTGCTCGATTTTCCCATCCTGCAATGCTGGCCCAGGGACGCTGGACGGTTCATTACGCTGCCTTGCGTGATTACGCGCGATCCGAAAACGGGGAAACGCAACGTAGGCATGTACCGCATGCAGATCTATGACGAGCGTACGACTGGTATGCACTGGCAACGCCAAAAAGTAGCAGCAGAACATTACCGGGACAATATTCGCAATGTTGCGGCGAGCCGTCCAGTCGGGCAGAGTTCGGCCGCGGCTGCGGTCGACATCATGGCGAGGTCATCGGGAGGAGCTATGCTAGCTCCCGGCGATCGCCCCGCAGGCAAAATGGATGTGGCGGTAGCGATTGGCACCGATCCGGCGCTCACTTTTTCCGCAATCGTCCCAGCGCCTCCAGACGTAGAAGAATTCATCATCGCCGGATTCCTGCGGCAGAAGCCAATCGAGTTGGTGAAATGCGAGACCGTCGATCTGGAGGTTCCGGCCAATGCCGAGATTGTTTTGGAGGGCTACGTGAATCTGGACGAGCTCCGCACCGAAGGGCCGTTCGGCGATCACACTGGCTTTTACTCGCTCGAAGACGAGTATCCGGTCTTCCATGTCACCTGCGTGACCCATCGCAAAGATCCGATCTATGCGACGACCGTCGTCGGCAAGCCGCCACAAGAAGATGCCTGGATGGGGAAGGCGGTCGAGCGCATTTTCCTGCCGCTGATGAAGCTGACCATCCCCGAACTGGTAGACCTGAATATGCCGATCGAAGGCGTGTTTCACAACCTGATGATTGTTTCCATTCGCAAGTCCTATCCTGGTCAAGCACGCAAAGTGATGAACGCCGTCTGGTCGCTGGGGCAGGCGATGTTCACCAAGTGCATCATCGTGGTGGATGAAGACGTCAACGTGCAAGATATTGCGGACGTCACGCTGAAAGTTCTGAACAATATCGATCCCGAACGCGATATCCAATTCACGATGGGTCCGGTAGATTCGCTCGACCACTCTTCGCGGCTCGCAAACTACGGATCGAAAATGGGCATCGACGCGACGCGGAAGTGGTCCACTGAGGGCTTTGGGCGTCCTTGGCCGGACGAGATCGTGATGGACGCGAAGACTCGCGCGTTGGTAGATGCCAAGTGGAAGACGTTGGCGAAAGAGCTGGGGATCGATTAGAAGCCGCGCGCACCATTGCGGTCGGCAAACAGCAGGTCCTTCGCTTCGCTCAGGATGACAATTTTTATTTAATCTCGTGGTGTTGCCTCTAAAGTCAAAACCTGGAAGGGCCGTAGATGGAACGTGTATGGCGCGTTGGCGGTCAGGGTGATGGAAGGCTGCTGCCGATCCTGCCGCCAGGGGCTGCGGGCCTCGTACGTTTTGGGCGTGTCCGGCGGTAATTCGAATACGTTTTGAATGTCCACAACAAAGTCCTGCGGCTTGTCACTGGGGTTGCGTAATACCAGAATCCCTGTGCGGGGCGACCACGACGCCCAACCGTACACTTCCAGCAAGCTGGGGTCGCCTCCTACCCAGTGTGTGTCTACTAATGTGTCGGCATTCGTGCGGGACCACTTCGCGGCTTCGGCCAGAATGTCCCAGTCTTTTTCTGTCAACAGCGAGGGACTGATATACATCTCCTGCAACTGCGTGCCGGTGCCGAAATAATCGTGGACTTCATCGGCGAAATCGCCGTTGGGATCTGAGTCGAGGTGCTCGGCATAGCGCGCGTAGATCAGGCCGTGCAACATAAGAGAATTGAGCGGAAACAATGGACCCCGCATCACCACGCCCGAATAGGTGTCAGCATCGCGATAGGTAATCCATCGCTGCCGCCAGGAGCCGACGCCTAGAAAACTGTGATCCTCACCGCCGCGCCAGATGGAGTCTGCATACTTCAGCCAAAACGGTGAGGGATACGTTCCGGTTGTCAGATTGATATAGATATCGGGCTTTACTGTTCGCCATTCGTGGATCAAGCTGATCGCCGCCTGGAAGTCGCTGTCAAACGCAGCACCGGGAAAGGCGGTGTCGGCGTTTCCGGTTCCATCGATCTTGAACTGATTGACGCCAAATTTTCGTATGAAGTCCAGTGTGATTTCACGGAACAGCGCGTAATACTTCGGCGCGGAAAGCGCAAAGCCGCCTTCATTCGCTTCAAACCCTTGCTCCTTGCCGTACTTTAACCGCTCGGCTCGCGGGTCTCCGTATCCGCCCCAGGGCGAAAGCCAGATTCCTGGTGCGGCGCCAAATTTTGAAGCTGCTTCCTTCAACGGAGTGAACCCGTTGGGAAAGCCGGAATGGAAATGCCAAAGATTTTTTCCGTCATCCCATCCGTCGTCAAACAGGAAGGAGTCCATCTTTACGCCGCGCTTTTCCACCAGCTTGTCGCCAAACGCGTGAATCGCTCCCAGCGTGTCTGCTTCGTTGTATTTGGAAAAATAGCCGATGTCATACCAGGAGTTGTAATGGAGGAAAGTTCTATAGGCATGGGCACGCTCACGTTCCAGGTAGGCCAGGAACCCGCGCCGCAGCTGCCCGGGAGCGGTGACTCCGACCACGGAGGAATAGGTCACTGTTTGTCCGCTCTTAAGAGGTAACTCGCGCGAGATTTGCGCGATCGCGCGATCGCCCGAGGCTCTGCTTTCGGAGAGCGGATGCTCAAATCCGAAGAAGAGGTTTCCAGACACGATCGGAGATCCCTTTACCGTACCGGCCACGCGAGCGCCCGGAGTGGTCAGGTCAACGAGCCGCACGTTGCTGATGAGGACATCTTTTCCGGTGACACTTAGCTGCAATTCCTGGCGCACATAAGTAGAACCATCGCGCAGAATGGCGCGCCACGTGACATGCAATTGGTCGGCTGGATCGCTCAGACCCACTTCAATCTGCCAGCCGCCAAACCTTGCGGCGAGCTGCGATGCGTCTGGATCGGGTGTCAGTTTCTGCAGGCGGGGCTGAGCAATTAGACGCATCTCCGATGACTTCAGGATTGTGCCGTCCTGTAAGGTGACGACGAACGTGTTCGATGCCAGGGGGATCGTCCGGTTGGTTAGACGATCCGTTAGAGTGTTTGCTGCGAGGCCGTTTTCTTGGAAATGCCATTCTGCTCCAATGGCGTTGTTCGAGAGGCGGAGTTTATCGTCTTGAATGGCAGCCGTCGCCTCACCGGCCGGAGCGGTATTCAGGGGAGGGTTCTGCAGCGCAGCCTGCGAAGCGAAGGCAGATAGCGAACTGACGCACAGTAGAGTCGCGAATATGAAAATCGAACGTCTGCGGCTTTTGATGTTGTGTGTCTCCCGCTTCATTTCACACTCGGCCCTGTGATGGCCCGTATCCTGCGGCGCAACAGTTTCGTAAGTGGCAAGATGTAGGGCCACGCCGCGCGTAATTATAGCCCTGCAGCATGTTGACCGCGCTTACTCGCTCCGGGATCCAACCGTGTCAGGTGACGCGGGCAAAAAGAAGGTCCTTCACTTCGCGGGATGACAAATTGAAGTGGTGCGAACACCCACTGATTTGCGAAGAACGCGAATGAGTCGGGCATCTGGCCGAAGCCGAGGATGGACGGGCGAGGGCGCCCGTCTCTCCACCGCATTTTTTGAGGATTGGTCTCGGTTTTTGTTTAGCGGGATGGGTGTTGGTTTTGGTGTTGCTTTTGTACACCCCCCCCACGATTCGCGCTAAAGTATTGGGATTAAAAGACTTAACTCTAAGATAATCCCCTTCTAAAGGACTTAGCTGTTTCTCTTCTCATCTCGATTTCAAAGAACTGGTAACTATTTCGCTGGCCGTCTCTGGAGACGGGCACAGCTTTCCTATTTTAAGCAGAGGACATTGTCACACTCTGCGGGGGCGGTGTCTGTGATGACGCGCACAGGTGTATGTGATGAAGATGAATGCAGATCGGAAGTATGTACTTTACGCAACCCATAGGTTTTCGGTGGGGAGCGCCAAAGTGCCTTCGGGGGGTATTCTAGATGCTCCTGAAGCCGCATCCCCTTCCCAGACCAAACCTATTGCGGCTTCCGAAAGGAAGGCCGCGTCCCATGACTTTGGTAGTTGCGTTTAGAGCCAGTAAAGGTGGAGTGCTGCTCTGTTCAGACCGACAAGAGGACGACGGTATATCCAAGAAGTCGATAGACAAGATTTATCACGCTAGGAGTCTCAAATCGTGCGACGTATTCATGACTGCCGCTGGTCCGAGTGGACCACTAAAAAACACCTTCACTGAGATTCACAAGTCGTTAAAACAGGAGGAAGACAAAGGGAATGAAGTCGCTTGGGTAGGGTATCTGATGTCGATTGGAGGTTATTTTGTGACGGAAGAACAGGAAATGGCAAAGCGGGACGGCATACGCCAGAAAGGACGAGAACTCCAGAAGCACTTAGCGACCCTAAAGAGCGAATTAAACGATTATTTTCAAGCGTGGTCAAACTTGGGAAGAACGTTCGACGGTGCCGAACACAATACGTTCTCGTGGGAAACTCAGACTGTATGTATCAGGGTTACGCGTCCAGATCCGAAACATCCCGTACTACCCGGACGCCAACAATCTACGAATGAAATCGCCTGCGTAGGGATGAGGTACTTCCACGGCGACGGCCTTGAAACGCTACTGGCTGATTTGGAGAAAACGAAAGCGGAATTGAAAACGGTTAGCAAACAATGTGAGGATATGGGTGATCCGCTGTGAGAAAACCCAGTGTCAAGAAAGCAGCAAAGCCCAAATCCGCTCCCGGCCCAAAACCTAACGTTCTTAAACTTCACGGCAACTGGAAGAACGCGGTAAAACAGTCTCTGCAAAAGAAGAAGCCAGCAGAAGGCTGGCCGAAATAGCGACATGATCCCCTGTGAGGTGCGGGAAGAGTTGCGACGCAAGATTGAGGAAGCTTGGAAGGAAGTGTGGGAGCGCCAGTACGAGTCGAAGTCCGCCGACGCTAAGGCCAGAGCTAAGTTGAACAGGCTGCTAGGGCAGGAACATGCTCATGAACGCAAATACGGCTGCTTGAAAGACAAAAATTCAAAGTAGCCTGCCACCTACAGGTTTTGTGCCCTTGCGTAAAGTACATACTTCCGCGGAAAAGTGGAGGGCCCAGGAGAGCGGATCGCCCGAGACGGGGCAAGCCCCGTCTCTACACGCTTTCGGCTCGAAGTATCGACAATTGCCCGCGCGGGCGACGGCTGTGGAATCCCGCCCCTGCGAGGTTCGTGATGGCCCCTTCTCGAAAAGCGAGAAGGGGCGCACCCTCGGCTCAGGGCAGGCTCCAACGGCGAAAGGCACGACGTTAGGGTGGGGCGCCGAGCTGGGGTGGACGGGCGAGGGCGCCCGTCTCTCCACCGCACTCTTTCTTAGGATGACAAATGGAGGTAGGGCGAACACCCCTTGCCGTCCTGATAGTCTAGGGGACGAGCACAGTCTCTCTGCATCGGAGGGATTGAGCATGTGCTGACGATTTTTGGGATTCATCCCTATTACTCCGAGGAACTGAGGAAGTGGGCCAATGGCTATGGGCGAAGTTGAACATGTTCTCGAAGTCCGCAATGTGATCGGGGAAGGGCCTGTCTGGCATTCCCAGGAAGGGTTCCTCTACTGGGTGAACTTCATCGAGCAGTATCAAATCCTGCGGTTCTCCCCGGAGACGCGGGGTTTGGAGGTGTTTGAAACGGGCATGCCGGTGATGGCGTTGGGAATTCGGAAGTCGGGCGGGTTTATCGCTGCTACCGCCCAGGGAATTGCGACCTGGGACACGGAGCGGAAAACCTTTGAGCCACTTTGCCAGCCACTGGCGGGGCGCGAGGGTTTTCGTTTTAATGATGCCGCCACCGACAGCCAGGGTCGGTTTTGGGTGGGTACCTTGAACAATGCCAATCCCCGGGGGCCGGACGGTGAGCTGTTCTGCGTTCAGGGCAATGGATCCTGCCAGGTGATGGATAAGAACGTTACCGTGGCCAACGGGATCGGCTGGAGTCCTGATCGAAAAATTATGTATTTCACCGATTCTTTTCGCTACAGCATCTACGCTTACGACTATGTCGCTGGAACCGGAATGATCGCGAATCGGAGAACGTTCGTGCAGACATCTCCTGAGGCCGGGATACCGGACGGTCTAACGGTGGATAGCGAAGGATTCGTTTGGAGCGCGTTCTACGGAGGCTGGAAGGTGATTCGCTATAACCCGGAAGGCAAAGTGGACCGAGAGTACGCTCTGCCGGTCGCCAACCCGACAAGCTGTGCCTTTGGCGGCAAGCGGCTGGACGAGCTGTACATTACCTCCGCGTCTCTAGGGCTGACCAAGGAAGAAGAGGAACAGCACCCCCAATCGGGCGATTTGTTTTGCCTGAGAGCGGGCATTACCGGCATGGATGAGCCGCGTTTTGCAGGATGATCAGACTGTTGCTCTAACTTCGGAGAACGTCCAGCAGGATGCCACAGCTCTCGTACGGCGACCTCAATGCAGTGGCACTACACGACCAGACGTGATGCACGACCTGTTCAGCTTGCGAAAAAAGTCGTTTCTGAGCGAAAGCCACGACCTCAGCGGCTAAAGCCTTATTCAAAATAGGATAGTTACCGCAGCGGTGAACCGCTGCGCCACCCAAAATCAAGTGCAACACCGATTTTTTCCGCAGCCTGCTGTCGCCGGTCTCCCCGGTGGGCCGCGGACCGTCGCTCATTGCTGCACTAAGGAGGGCGGTGGCCTCTAAGTCCTGACTCCTAATTCGCCGCGTTTTGCCAGGCTGACAATGCGATCGGCGGCGCGGAAAGCGAGGGCCTGGATGGTCATAGTGGGTTGGCCTCGGCCGGAAGTGACCAAACTGCTCCCGTCGCACAGAAACAGATTGGGTACATCGTGGGCGCGGTGGTCGGAATTAATCACTGACGTCTTCGGGTCATTTCCCATGCGGCAGGTGCCGAGCAGGTGGACGGCGAACTCCTGCTCGCTCACTGGGTAACTCCACTTGCGGAGCGCCGGCGTAGCATCCAGCAGCTCCATGGCGCGGTCGAGCAGATACTGGCAGGTCTTCAGGTCGTCGGGATGATCCTTATAGGTGACGCGGGTAGCGGGAAGCCCCCACTCGTCTTTCAGGTCCGGGTCCAGACTGATACTGTTCGTTTCCACCGGCAATGATGTGGCATGACAGAAGACCTCGGCCGTGCGCGTGAAATTCTGCTGAATCTGAGCTTTGTAGGCAGCGCCCCAGCGCGGGGCGTCGGGCGGCAGTCCGAAGAGCGAGTAGACGATCGGGTGCATGTCGAAGCGCATGTCCAGCCCGCCGCCACCGCAGAAGCCGAGGTTGGGATCCAGTTCGTAGAAGTCGTGCACTACACGGGTCACCACCTGACTCTTGTATTCGTTGAGCGGATGTTCGTACTCGGCATAGGCGAGCGCGTAAGAGTTGAACATCAGGTGCCGCCCCACAAGGCCGCTCGAGTTGGCCAGCCCGTGCGGGAACTGCGAAGACTTCGACATAAGCAGGAGGCGAGGTGTTTCCGCGCCGTTGGCACAGACAATCACGGCCCTGGCCTTCTGGAAATTTTCGCTCTTGCGCGCGTCGAAGTAGGCCACTCCGGTCACGCGCCCCGCGGCATTCGTGCGGATTTCGTACACATAGCTTTCCGGGCGGATCTCGCAGCGCCCGGTGAGCTCAGCCTCCGGGATTACGGTGGCCAGCGTGCTGGATTTGGCGCCCACCTCGCATCCGTATTGCTCGCAATAGCCACAGTGAACGCAGCCTGCGCGGTTTCGATAATTTTGCGAAAGAATGGCGATCGGAGCTGGGAACGGGTGCCAGCCCATTTTGCGAGCGCCGCGCTCGAGTAGCGCTCCGGTGGATTTGATCGGCAGCGGCGGCACGGGATAGGGCTTCGAGCGCGGGGGATCGAACGGGCTCGCGCCCGCCTGGCCTGACACGCCGATTTCCCATTCCACCTTCGTGTAATAAGGTTCGAGGTCGGCGTAGGTGATGGGCCAGTCGGCCAGCGAGGCGCCCGCGACTGCGCCTCTTTTGCTGCGCTCGATAAAATCGATCTCGTGAAAACGCCAGTAATTCGCCGTGAAGTGGACAGTTCCGCCACCCACCACCCGCCCGTACTGGATCGTGGGCTGCAGCTTCGCCTTTTCCTGTTCGGTTTTGCGGAAGGTAACCGGCTGACGCTTCGGGTTGTTCGTGAGCGCATACTGAACAACCGTCTTGAACTCGTTGTGCTGGAAATCCTCCTCGCGCAGGTAGGGTCCCTGCTCGAGGACGACCACGCGGAAGCCGGCGGTGGAGAGCTCTCTTGCCAGCACGCCACCGGCGGCTCCGGAGCCGATGATGGCGAAGTCGACCTCTTCGCTCGCGCCGAATTTGCGCATCTCGAATTTGCGCATCCCCCGGGTCATGACTTGGCTCCCTTGCGTGCGGCGTTCTGCTCGTCGAGATACTGGGCATCGTAGTAGCCGAAGGGCGGCGTATGCGTGGGTGCGTTGTCGAAGCCGATGAGCTTCCAGCCGACCATGTCGCGGTTGCCACCGTCTTCCGGATTGCCGAGGAATCCGACAACCGTGAGGAATCGGAACATGTCGAATGCGGGTGTTTTCTCAATGGCCGTCAGGATCTCGGTCTGCTGCGCGACGGAGAGAGACGCAAAATCCGCGGATGCGGGGAACATCTCTTTGCGCTTACCGTCCACCAGCGCCATAGCGTCGGCGAAAGGCTTTTGTTCATCGGTGGCAAACGTGCCCAGCGAGCGATCAATGAAGTAGACAACGCCGGCCTCGCGCGCGCCGGGCGTGTCCGTGGTCGGGATGATCAGACTGGCGATGGCTTCGACGTCGGCTGCCTGCGTGGGCGTCAGGAATTCGAGCTTCGCAGGGACGCCGGCAGCCACCGTGTGCATGGTTTGATGCGCGTGCTGTTGCGCGGCCAGCACTGCCGGCCAGGCTGCGGCGAGCCACACGCCGCCCGCCCCCGCCACGGATTGCAGCAGGAATTCGCGTCGAGAAAAAACGCTTCTTTCCATGAAAGGCTTCAAAGCCACCCCCAATCCAGCGATGACTCGCCAAGCGCCCTGCCAATGGTTCCAGTCGAATCGCGGGCTCCCGATCCAATTTCAAAAGCTCGATCACGCAATTAGGGATTTGTTACCGTCCCGCGTACCCGATGTTGGGACCATGCGCCCGCGATTATAGTCCAGGGGGAACATTTGCGGCAGAAGCGATGATTCTGGATGGATTGTCGGCTACTCTTACCTTGGATTATTTCCGGTTAGCCCGCGATTCGGGCGCAGTCGTCTATCTCGCCGCGTATAGGCCCAATGATCGCCTGTCTAAGAGAGTTCCGTTTGGCGGAGGGACCTAATACCGCCGACAGAAATCAGATGACAGGACCTAGCCTGCGCTCTGAGCGAGCGTGTTCCCCACACGTAAAACGTCCCGACTCGCACCCTTGTTTTTCTTCTCGTCGTACATGAGTGCATCGACTCGGCTGAGCAAGTCCTCTAGAGGCGCTTTTTCATCAGGGTTGCAGACCAGCATCCCGACACTGAGTGACAGAGTGTAAGGACGGCGGCCCTCGGCGTTCAGCTTGTCGACCTTATCAGCGATTCGCTTTTTCACAATTCGGGAGCTCTCTTGATCGGCATCGCTCATCAGAATCGCGAACTCGTCGCCGCCTAGACGGCCCAGCACGTCGCTGTGTCGAAAACTGTCACGTAAGACATATGCAGCGTCGGTAATGGCTAGATCCCCTTCGCCATGTCCCAACGTATCGTTGATTTTCTTCAGACCGTCCAAATCCACAAAAACCAAGGCATAGGGTTTTTGAGAACGACGCGCAAGCTTTATGCTTTGGGCTGCGAGCGCGAGAAACCCGCGCCTGTTGTGCAGACCCGTGAGTTCGTCAGCCGAGGCCAGTTGCTCGAGCGCGATCTGGGCTTTCTGCAGTTCCACATTCGAGGATTTCAATTCCTCGGAGTAGATTGCAAGCTGGTTTTCTAATTCTTTCCGCTCGGTAATGTCCCGGTAGAATAACTGCACCGAGAGTCTTCGCGTCGCTGATTAAAGGACGACTGGACGCGAGCGCCCAGCGAACCTCTGGCTCACAGGCGGGATGCAGGCATATCTCGACGTTGTCTACATGGTCTCCCTTTAGCGCCCGGCAGAGAGGAAGGTCTTGATAAGGGAATAGCGTTGTTTCATCCGACCTGTAGAATCCCAGCTTGCGAGGAACCTCCTCCCCCACGCGGTCCACCAGGTCAGTATGCATTCGTAAAGCGGCAGGATTGCGCAAGATGAGCTTTCCCGTACTGTCGGCTACGACGATCGCATCGTTGCAAGTGTCAAGAATGGACTGCAACAACGACCTTTGTTCGGCAATTGCCTGCTCCGTTTGTTTGCGGCGAGATAATTCACGGTTTATCCCCACCGTGGCGATCACGATAAAACAGAACACGGAGAAGCTCAGGATCGTGTTGTCCCTGGATGTCTTTCGAGCACCGTCCTCCGCCTTGCTCGACCGCTGTCTGAGAAGCTCCCTCTCGACGTTCTCGAACTCTCGCATCTGTTCGGCAAGTTGGGCTACAACGCTGGTGGACTGCTTGGTTAGATTATTCTGCAGGGAGTCATCATTTGCGGCCAGCTTATGAGCGGCAATGGACTTCTCCAGAACGGCAAGCCTCGCTTGCACCGAAGGGTCCATACGGTCGAGCCGCTTCTGCTGTTCCTGGTTGTCGATAGTCAGGTGTCGCAGGGCATTGAAGTCTGCAAGGGAAGCGTTGGCCGCAGTGTTGAACACATCGATCTGTTTGCGGTCGCCCTGAAGAAAAAGTCGTCGAGCTATACCAGCCTCGGAAAGATGCGATCGAAACGATTCGCCGGTCTCGAGCACATCGCGCGAATGTGAAACCCATCGATCGGCCTGGGTTAGGTTTTGGCTCTCCCTCAGCGAAAGCCAGCCCATACCGGCCAATGCTGCCAAAGCAATGCTGATCGCGAAGTTTACTTTGCTCTTTAGTTCGAAGGGCATGGCAAGTCAGCCAGATCGCTGGCAGTCCTCCGAGGAACGTCCCAATCTGTAGCACCTTTCTGCAAATGCACTTCGCTCAAAACGGGAGCAGCCAGGCCGCCCGTGCGCTCCGGCGCCTCCGGTGACGAACGCCGGAAATACTAGCCGCATTAATAGATTCTAAGATTTGGATGCGGATCGACAAGTTACGTAATCTTCCGTTCAGTAACGGTTACCAGAACGTTAATTTCCCCTGTCGACGGCGCATAGGGAGGCACTATGGGGCAGCGGCTTTGTCGCTACGAAACAATTCGCCTGTCGATGCATCTTCGACAAAGCGCGTGAACTATTCGCAGGTTCCAAAGATGGTGGGCTTGTTGAGGCTATAACAATGCGCCGCTCACGTTGCAGAAAACCGCATAACCTGATGAAAGGGCGGGACAAAGAATGGCTCCTCAGGTAGGACTCGAACC